>Ga0302314_10001141_pt1 | contig 49520 bp, 41 predicted proteins | sample III_Palsa_N2_3_FD_200533 | JGI IMG/M metagenome (GOLD analysis project Ga0302314, IMG submission 200533) | Peat permafrost microbial communities from Stordalen Mire near Abisko, Sweden - III_Palsa_N2_3 | ecosystem: Environmental > Terrestrial > Soil > Palsa > Peat permafrost | place: Sweden... | reverse complement strand
AGCGTTTGGTCGGCCGCCGGGCCGGGGTGCCCCGCCGGCCGCGGCGGGCCCGGGGGGGGGGCGGGCCGAGGCCGTCGGTGTCACGAAGAAGGACTCAGCGGACCGCCGGACCGAGCTGCCTGCCGATGAGTGCGGCCGCCGCGTCCGGGGCCTCCAGCAGGCACAGGTGGCCGGTGCCGACCATCTCGGCCACCTCGCACCGGGGCAGCGCCCGGCTCAGCCGGGCGGCGGCAGCCGTGAAGGCGGGCATGTCCTGGTCGCCCACCGTGACCAGGGTGTCGGCCGTGATCCTGCTCAGTCCGTCGTCGGTGTGCACCGACTCGGACATCGCCCGGAGGGCGCCGTTGCCGAGTTCGGACCAGCGGTGCCGGTCGACCACCGCGCGGATTCCGGCCCGCAGCTCCGGATGCGCCTCGGTGCCGCGGAAGATGTCCGGCGGCGAGCTCATCCACAATCTGGTCAGGTGCTCACCGGCCCCGGCCATCAGGTAGAGCGCGGAGAGCTGGGCGTAACGGCGGCCGGTCCCCGGTTCGTTCGGGGCGCCGGCGATCGTCGGGGCCCCGAGGACCAGATGGCTGAGCAGCTCGGGCCGGTCCATCGCCAGTTGGAGGGCCACGCTGCTGCCGAACGACAGGGCGACCATCCGCCGGGCGTCGTGTTCGCGGGCCACCTCGGCGACGCGGGCCGCGGTGTCGGCCAGGGACGCCCCGGGCTCCCAGGGCGCGGAGGCCCCGTGGCCGGGAAGGTCGACCCCGATGTGGCGCCAGCCGGGAAGCCGCTCCCACAGCGGCTCCCAGAGGGAGGAGTCCATGGTGTACCCGTGCAGCCAGAGCACCGCGGGGCCGGAGCCGGCAGCCCTGGTGGCCAGCGGCCCGGTCGCCGCGTTCAACGGTCACCCGCAGCGAGTCGCGGGAAGGTCCCGCAGAAGTCCCGGAAGGCGACGATGGCGGCGTCCCCGGCGTCGTAGCGGACCTGGGCCTCGGGATCGAGGTGCTCCCAGACCACCTGGTCCTGGTCGAACGCCAGGACACCGCCCCTGATCAGGGCCCCCACATAGCCCTCGGGCGCGTCCGGCGCGGTCGCGTACACGACCCGGGCGACACAGCCGGTCGCGGTCGGGACCGTTCCGGTGATCACCAGATCGGCGCTCCCGGCCGGGCCCAGCTCGCTCACCACGAGGTGCGGACTGTAGGCGCGTGCACAGAACCGGGTGCGGATCTGCTCCGTGCCGCCCCCGGGGCGGGGAGCCAGGGTCTCGAAGGCGGTCTCGAGCGCCAACTCCCCGTGCTCGCTGGGGCGCAGGCCGAGGTCGACGACCCGGGGCACCTTGTGCACCGGGGAGAAGTGCTCGATGTCGAAGGCGTTCTCGATGACGTACACGGACGGCACGGCGACCTCTCGGACCAGGCCTGCCGAGACCCGCCGCCCCGCCAGCGCGGCCAGCACGGTGCTGAAGCCGCGGTCGTCCTCACCTATGCGGACGAAGACCGCGTCACCGACCCGGGCGACCGTGTGCTCGGCGACGGACCAGCGCCGGGAGTTGTCACCGAGCGCCACTGCTTTGCTGTGGAAGGGGCAGACCACGGCGTCGCCGGTCACGATCCCGCCGTGGGCGAGGTTCGCGCCGCGGTGCGGACAGGTCGCGTCGAAGACGCGGATCCCCTCAGCGCCCTCCCTGCGGACGGCCATCAGCGCCCGCCCGCCGATGCTCAGCGGAGTGACCTCCGCGACGAGCTCGTCGGCGAAGGCCAATAGGTACCAACCACTGATGGCGTACGCCGTATCGGCGCACGCTGAGAGTGGTTCGGACTGCAGGGTGTTCACTGACTCGGTCCCTTCACAGGCCCCGAGCAATGACGGGGCATCATCGCTGTTGTTCACTGCACGGTCGACCGGGAGTAGGCTCGACCCGCTCCGGGAGGGCAGAGTAGAAGGCTGCCCTCCCGAAGCCGTCGACTGCTCTAGCTGTTGTTCTTGCCGCCGAAGGTGATGCAGCAGCACGGGCAGCAGCAGCAGCCACCACCGGCGACGGACATGAGGTCGCTCTCGCTCAGCTCCTCGCCCTCGACCTGCGGCTCGTTCGGGACGTGGAGCTTGTAGACACCGGTCGCGGCGCCCTGCTCCCAGAAGCCGATCTGCTCTTCGAGGGCCGCCTCCTGGGCGCTCTCGTTCTCGTGGGCGGCAGCGACGGTGAGGACCTCGACCGTGGCACCGGCCGCGATCTCAAGGCCGACCTCGGCGAGCGCCGTGCGCGGCTCACTCTGCAGGCGCGCTGCGAAGTCCTCGTCGGACCAGGCGTTGACCAGCAGCTTGGTGTACGCATTGAGGAAATCGGCGCGTTCCTGGCTGTCCATTCAGTTCATCCCCTTATTGTCACTGAATCCCTGGCGGGCTTCCTGTGACCAGAGTCTTCCACAGGAAATGGGGTCGGACCAGGACCAAAAATCACCGCCCGAGCTCCCGGGGATCGCCAGATCCACCTGAAATTCCGCCGCTACGCTGCGTTGCGCACCGTGGCAGGAATCGCCGACAACCCCTGATGACCCCTACATAAGCCCAGTTCAGAGCCAACACGAGAGCGAAGTCAGAAAAATTACACAGGCGGGAAACAGCCTGCATAGAGGCGTTTTCCAGTAATCCAGGCAATGAAGATCAAGGGCCCCTCCCGAGGATTGTTCCGCCCCTGCGGACACCATCGGCGGAATCCGGCCCAAAAATATAGAAGGGTCCACCTGCCACGGACGGTCCGCTCCGGCGCACCCGCCAATGGCCGTGTCCGGCCTCGTCATTTCGCCGCGCCGATCGGCTGAGCCTGTGCCCGCGATGTCGCTTTCCCCGGCTCCCAGAGGCAGTGCCGAACAGGGCTGCGCGCCGGAGGGGACGCCGGGACTCCCGGACTGTCCGACCTGACGGACAGCTCCCTCAATCCCTCCTGGCCGGTCAGGCCTCAACGAAGAGCGGTGCTGTCACAGTGGTGGGTTTCGCTGCGGTCGCGTGGACCGATGCCGCACAATCGCCGACCACTCCGACGACGTCGAGGCGGCTCTCATCGCCTACGAAGAGGCCCTGTTCCCGCGCACCGAACCCATCCACGCCGAGGCGCACGCGATCCCGGACCTCTGCCTCTCCTCAACGGCGGCCCCCAGGGCCAGGACGCGGCACAGGATCAGTCCTGGGCGGGCGAGCCGATCTCGCCCCCCACAGGCCCTCGCCGCCCGAGGGGGCATGGCGCATGAGCACGCCGGGCTCACGGGTCGGGTGTCGTCACGGCTCCGTGTCAGGACGCGGGGCGAGGATGCAGAACTCGTGACCCTCCGGGTCGGCCAGGCACCTCCACGGGACGTCGCCCTGGCCGAGGTCGAGGTCGGTCGCGCCGAGCCCCCGCAACCGGGCCACCTCCGCCTCCAGATCGTCGCCGGGGTACGGCAGCAGATCGATGTGAACGCGGTCCGGCACGGTCTTCCCGCCGGGCCTGCGGAGGAACTCCAGATACGGGCCGACACCCTGGGCGGAGCGAAGCACCGCATGATCGTCGGTCACCCCGCGCAGGGTCCAGTCCACCGCCTCGCCCCAGAACCGGGCCATGGCCCGCGGATCCGCGCAGTCGACCGCCACCGCGGCGATCGGCCCGGTGTCCCGGTAGATCTCCCGGGGCTCCAGCACGCAGAACTCGTTGCCCTCCGGGTCGGCCAGGACCGTCCACGGCACTTCGCCCTGGCCCACGTGAGCAGGCGTCGCACCGAGAGCCTGCAGGCGCTCGACCAACTCCGCCTGATGAGCCGCCGAGGTGGTGGCGAGGTCGAGATGCACACGGTTCTTCGCTGCGGCCTTGGGTTCCGGGACGGCCACGACGTCGATGCAGACGGCGACCGGGTCCGGCCAGACGAAGCCCCCGAGTGGCTCGACGTTCGCGACACCAGGGCCCTCGCTGGAGACACCCCAGCCGAGCGCCTCCGCCCAGAACCGGCCGACCGCCGCCTCATCAAGAGCCTTGATGTTCACCTGAACAGGTCGCAGTGCCATGTCGGCAACCCTATGCACCGGCCACACGGGGATCAACCCACTCACCAGCTGCTCAGGGGGGGCAGCATTTTTCATGCAGTTCATCGCGAAACATTGACTACCGTCACAAGAGCGAGATACTTGGTTCACTCTCCCGCCGCCAGATCGAGGTGCCGCACATGGAGCTCTCCCCCTCTGCACATGTCGATACGTTCTGCCGTGATCGGCTACCACCGTTCGAACAATGGCCCGAGCTGCGCTTCGACCTCGAGGAGCTGCACTACCCGGTTCGGCTCAACTGCGCGAAGGTGCTGCTCGACGACGCCGTCGCCCAGTGGGGCCCGGACCGGCGGTGCCTGCTGTCCCCCGGCGATGAGTGGAGCTACGGCGACCTGCTGAGCCGTGCCAACCAGGTCGCGCAGGTGCTCACCGAGGACCTCGGGCTCCTCCCGGGAAACCGGGTGCTGCTGCGGGGGCCGAACAATCCGTGGCTGGTCGCCTGCTGGTTCGGCGTCCTGAAGGCCGGGGGCGTCGTGGTGACGACGATGCCGCTGCTTCGTGCCGGGGAGCTGTTGGACCTCCAGGAGATCAGTCAGCCCGTCGTGGCCCTGTGCGACCACCGTTTCCTCGACGATCTCACCGCCGCCCAGGTGCCCGGAGTCACCCACCTGGCCTACGGGGGTGACGATGTCGAGGACCTGACCGTTCGGTGCGCAGCCAAGAGCGGCGTCTTCGCCACACTCGACACCGCCGCCGACGACGTCGCCCTGATCGCATTCACCTCGGGAACCACCGGGCGCCCCAAGGCCACCATGCACTTCCACCGCGATGTGCTGGCCAACTCCGACACCTTCTCCCGGCACATCCTCAAGCCCGAGCCGGACGACGTCTTCACCGGCACACCACCCCTCGCCTTCACCTTCGGACTCGGCGGACTGGTCGTCTTCCCCCTGCACGTGGGGGCCGCCACGCTCCTGCTGGAGCGGGCCACACCGGAGCAGCTGGCCACCGCCGTGGCGGAGCATCACGTCACGGTGCTGTTCACCGCCCCCACCGCCTACCGCGCGATCATGGTCGCCGGGCTGGCCGACCGTCTCGCCGGAGTGCGCCGCTGCGTCTCGGCGGGGGAATCGCTGCCGGCGGGCGTCTGGGAGGACTTCCACAAGTCCACCGGGCTGCGCATCATCGACGGCATCGGTGCGACGGAGATGCTGCACGTGTTCATCTCGGCCGCCGACGAGGACATCCGCCCCGGCTCGACGGGCAGGCCGGTGCCCGGCTTCCAGGCCGCAGTTCTGGACGAGGCGGGGGATCCGGTGGCCGACGGCCGGCCGGGTCGGCTCGCGGTCAAGGGGCCGACGGGTTGCCGCTACCTGGCGGACCAGCGGCAGTCGACCTACGTCCAGGGCGGCTGGAACATCACCGGGGACACCTACGTCCGCGACCAGGACGGCTACTTCTGGTACCAGGCGCGCAGCGACGACATGATCGTCTCCTCCGGCTACAACATCGCCGGTCCCGAGGTGGAGCAGGCCCTGTGCACCCATCCGGACGTGGCGGAGTGCGGTGTGGTCGGGTTCCCCGACGACAAGCGCGGCACGATCGTGAAGGCCTACGTGGTGCTGCGGGCGGGCGCCTCCGGCGATGCGGCGCTGGTGACGGCGCTGCAGGACCACGTCAAACGGACCATCGCCCCGTACAAGTACCCGCGCGCCGTCGAGTTCGTCCCCGCGCTGCCGCGGACGTCCAGCGGAAAACTGCTGAGACGTGAACTGCGCGATCGGCCGGTCGACGCCGGCTGACCCAGGGGAACTCCTCCCATCCGATCCCCCACCCCACCCCCATCGACTCGACAAGGAACCACCATGGACATCCCCGATCCCCTGCCCGCCGCGGACGGCGACTCCGCGTCGCCCCATGTGGTGATCGAGCGACGTGTCGAGTGGCAGGACACCGACGCAGCCGGGCACCACCACTTCTCCGCGATCCAGCGCTGGGCCGAGGCCGCCGAGGCGGAGCTGCTGCGCCGACTCCACCTCGACCAGCTGTTCGGCAGCATTCCCCGGGTCCACTTCGAGGCGGACTACCTCGCGCGGCTGTGGTTCGGCGAGAACGTCCGCACGGAGCTGACCATCGCGAAGGTCGGCACGAGCTCGCTGCACTACGCCTTCGTCGTGCGCGGCGAGAAGGGGACCGCGGCCACCGGCCGGATGGTGGTGGTGCACTCCGCCGCCGACGCCACCGGGTCGGCGCCCTGGCCCGACCAGGTGCGTGCCGCGCTGCTCGGGGCCGTCCCGCAGGAGTGACGCACACGCAGCGTATTGTTGAGAAATATTGACGACAACTATTTTAACGGCATACCCTCCTGGGAGGCCGTGGACCGGTAGGAGGACACCGTGCGCGTAGCCGTCATCGGAGGAGGCCCTGGTGGGCTGTACTTCGCGGCCCTGGCCAAGCAGCTCGCCCCGGCCTGGGAGGTCACGGTCTGGGAGCGGAACGCCCCGGACGACACATTCGGCTTCGGCGTGGTGTTCTCCGACGAGACCCTCGACGGCATCGCCCAGGCCGATCCCGAGGTCTTCGCCGCGATGTCGGCGGAGTTCGCCCGCTGGAGCGACATCGACATCAACTACGGGGGCCGCGTCCTGACCTCGGGCGGCCACGGGTTCGCGGCCCTGGGCCGCAAGCGGCTGCTGCAGATCCTGCAGCAGCGCTGTGCAGCCCTGGGGGTGGACGTGCGCTACCGCACCCAGGCCCCGGCGGTCGAGGCACTCTCCGCCGACTACGACCTGGTGGTCGCCGCCGACGGCGTCAGGTCGGCGACCCGCGCGAGGTACACCGAGGTCTTCCGCCCCGAACTGGACGAGCGGCACTGCCGTTACATGTGGTTGAGCACCGACCGGGTCTTCGAGGCGTTCACCTTCATCGTCGCCGAGCGGGAGTTCGGCACCGTGCAGGTCCACGCCTACCCGTTCGACGAGAAGCGCAGCACCTTCATCGTGGAGATCGAGGAGGACGCCTGGCGCCGCGCAGGCTTCGAGGAGCTCGCGGCCCGCGAGCAGTCCGACGGAGCCGGCGGGGGCGGGGACGAGGACAGCGTCCGCCGGTGCGAGGAGATCCTGGCCGAGTATCTGGACGGGCACCGGCTGATCGCCAACAACTCCCGCTGGATCCGGTTCACCACCGTGCGCAACCGCACCTGGCGGCACGGCAACGTGGTGCTGCTCGGCGACGCCGCGCACACCGCGCACTTCTCCATCGGCTCGGGCACCAAGCTGGCCATGGAGGACGCCCTGGCCCTGGCCGCCTGCCTGCACGAGCAGCCCGGTGTCGGGGACGCGCTCGCCGCCTACGAGGCAGAGCGCAGGCCGGTGGTCGAGTCCACCCAGCGCGCCGCGCAGGCCAGCCTGGAGTGGTTCGAGAACGTCGGCCGGTACACCGGCCAGGCCCCCGAGCAGTTCGCCGTGAACCTGCTCACCCGCAGCCGCCGCGTCACCTACGGCAATCTGCGGGCCCGCGACGAGGCGTTCGCCGACGCCGCCGACGCCTGGTTCACGGCCGACTCGGCCGGCCACACACCCGAGGCTGCCGACGGAACGTCACCGTCCCTGGTGCCGCCGATGTTCCACCCCTTCCGGCTGGGCGGCCTGCGCCTGCACAACCGGGTCGTGGTCCCGCCGATCGCCACCTTCGAGGCGCAGGACGGCGTGCCCGGGGGCTTCGAGCAGGTGCACCTGGGAGCGCACGCCGCCGGCGGGGCGGGCCTGGTCATCGCCGGAATGACCTCGGTCAGTCCGGAGGGACGCGCCACCCACGCCTGCCCGGGCCTGTACGACGACGAGCAGGAGGCCGCCTGGAGGCGGATCACCGACGCGGTACGCGCACAGTCGCGGGCCCACCTGGGCATCCAGCTGACCCACGCCGGCCGCCGGGCCTCGACCGCGGTGCCGGGCCCGAACGGCATCGGCGCGCCGCTGGGCGCGGACGCGGACGGCTGGCCGACCGTGGCGGCCTCCGCACTGCCGTGGGACGACGCCGGCACCGTGCCCCGCGAGGCCACCCGCGCGGACCTGGACACGATCACGGCCGACTTCGCCTCCGCGGCCGCACGTGCGGACCGCGCCGGATTCGACGCGCTGGAACTGCAGTTCGGCCACGGCCATCTGCTCTCCTCCTTCCTGTCCCCGCTGACCAACCGGCGCACCGACGCCTACGGCGGACCCCTGGCCAACCGCCTGCGCTTCCCGCTGGAGGTCCTGGCCGCGGTCCGACAGGTGTGGCCGGCGCACAAGGCGCTGCTGGTCCGGATCTCCGCCTGCGACTGGGCGCCCGGCGGCACCACTCCGGCCGAGGCGGTGGAGACCTGCCGCGCTCTGGCCGATGCCGGGGCCGACGCCGTGGACGTGTCCACCGGCGAGGTCGTCTCCCACCAGCGGCCGCAGTACGGCCGCAGCTACCAGACGCCGTTCGCCGACCTGATCCGCAACGCCACCGGCGTGCCCGTCATCGCCGTCGGCGCGATCTCCACCTACGACGACGTCAACTCGATCCTCCTGGCCGGACGCGCCGACCTGTGCGCCGTGGGCCGTGCCCACCTGCACGACCCCCTGTGGACCCTGCACGCTGCCGCCGACCAGGACTACACCGGCCCCGGAGCCCCCTGGCCGGGCCCCTGGCAGGCCGGACGCCGCAAGCCGCCCGCCGCCCGCACCGACCGCGTCCCGCCCCGGCTGCACCTGCTGCGCGAGACCGCGCCGCCGGTCCACCAGCGCTGGCTCGCCCCCGACCGAGCGCACACACCCCTCACCGCGTCCGCGGGAGAGGGAGCGAGGAGCCTGTGATGGACGAATTCCCCCGCTTCACCGCCGCCGCGGTCCAGGCCTCCCCCGTCTACCTGGACGCCGACGCCACCGTGGACAAGGCCGTCGCCCTCATCGAGGAGGCCGCGCGCGGCGGCGCCTCCCTGGTGGTCTTCCCCGAGGTGTTCGTCCCCGGCTACCCGTACTGGAACTGGACCATGAACCCCGTCCAGGGCTCACCGTGGTTCGAACGCCTCTACCGCTCCTCCATCGACGTCCCCGGACCGCAGGTGGACACGCTGCGCGAGGCCGCCCGCCGGCACGGCGTGGTCCTGGTCATCGGCGTCAACGAACGCGGGCGGCACAGCCTCGGCGTCCTCTACAACACCGTGCTGACCATCGGGACCGACGGCGAACTCCTGGGCGTCCACCGCAAGCTGGTCCCCACCTGGGCCGAGAAGCTCACCTGGACCAACGGTGACGGCAGCTCACTTCGGGTGCACAAGACCCCCATCGGTCCCCTCGGCGTGCTCGCCTGCGGCGAGAACACCAACACCCTGGCCCGGTTCACCCTCCTCGCCCAGGGCGAACTCGTCCACGCGGCAAGCTACATCGCGCTGCCGGTCGCCCCCGCCGACTACGACATGGCCGAGGCCATCTCGCTGCGCACCGCAGCCCACTGCTTCGAGGGCAAGGTCTTCTCCGTCGTGGCCTGCTCCACCATCTCCCCCGACATGGTGGACACCATCGCCGGCGACGACCAGGAGGTGCGCCGGATGCTCGCCCGCCCCCGCAGCGCACTCTCCGGGATCTTCGGCCCCGACGGCCGCCCCGTCGGCAAGCCCCTGATCGACGACGAGGGCATCGTCTACGGCGAGATCGACCTGGCCAAGTGCATCCAGCCCAAGCAGATGCACGACATCGTCGGCCACTACAACCGCTTCGACATCTTCCAACTGCACGTGAACAACAAGCCGCTCACCCCCGTCACCTTCGCGACCGACCGCACCGACCGCACCGACACCGTGCGCACCGACCGCGCGGATTCCAGCAGCACAGAGGAGGATTCATGACCGCCGAGCAGGACGACACCATGCTGGGCCGCGCCCGCGTGTCCGACACCCCCGAACTCACCGCCTACTACCAGGAGCTGGCCGAACGCGAGGCCGGAGCCCTGTGGACCGTCGCCAACGAGATCGAACCCTGGTACCCGCAGCCCAAGTCCGTCCCCGTCCTGTGGCGCTACGCCGACCTGCGGCCCCTGGTCCACAAGGCGCTGGACCTGGTCAAGGCCGACGACGCAGGCCGACGCGTGGTCATGCTGGTCAACCCCGGACGCAAGGACATCAGCGCCGCCGCCGGGCTCCTCTACACCGGCCTGCAGATCATGGGGCCGGGCGAGTCCATGACCGCCCACCGCCACCAGGCCGCCGCCCTGCGCTTCGTCGTCGAGGGAACCGGCGCGTGGACCATCGTGGACGGGCAGAAGCTGAAGGTCGGACCGCGCGACTTCGCCATCACTCCCAACGGCACCTGGCACGAGCACGGCAACGAGTCCGCCGAGCAGCCCTGCATCTGGCAGGACGGCCTGGACATCCCCCTGGTCAACGCCATGGACGCGGGCTTCTACGAGGTCCACCCCGACCTCTACCAGGTGCCGGGAACCGTCATCAACTCCTCCGTCCTGCGCTACAGCGCCAACCTCCTGCCCTACGGCGTCGAGAAGTGGACCCACCCCTACTCGCCACTGCTCGCCTACCCGTGGGAGCAGACGTACCAGGCCCTGCTCGACCTCTCCCGCGCCGCCGAGGGCTCCCCCTACGACGGCGTGATCATGGAGTACACCAACCCGGTCACCGGCGGCTCGGTCATGCCCACCATGGGCGCGCACATGCAGCTGCTCCGCCCCGGGCAGGCCACCCTCGCCCACCGCCACACCGGTTCGGTGATCTACACCGCCGCCAAGGGCCGCGGCGTCTCCGTGATCGCCGGACAGCGCTTCGAATGGACCCAGGGCGACATCTTCTGCGTCCCCTCCTGGGCCTGGCACGAACACGAGAACCTCGACCGGTCCGAGGACGCCTGCCTCTTCTCCTTCAACGACTTCCCGGTGATGCGCTCCCTCGGGTTCCACCGCGAAGAGGCCTACACCGACAACGGCGGGCACCAGCCCACCTCCTGAGCCCGTGCCGCCGATGTCGTGCCTGACGCCGCCGACCCACCCGCCCCCGCCACTCCTCCCGCCCCCGCAACGCCGGAACCACGCCCCCGTGAGGAACCATCCATGCGACTGATCACCTTCTCCCACCGGAACTCCGCCCCCCGTCTCGGTGCCCGGATCGACGACCTCGTCGTGGACCTCGGCGCCCTGGCCGCCCAGGCCGGTGTCGATCTTCCTCCGGACCTGCTCTCCCTCATCCAGGCCGGTCAGCCCGCCCTGGCGGCGGCGCAGGCGCTGCTGGACGGCGACCCGGCGACCAGGCCGGCCGGATCCGTCCACCCGCTGGCCGAGGTCACGCTGCAGGCGCCGCTGCGCCCGGGCAAGATCGTCGGCGTCGGCCTCAACTACGTCGAGCACGTGGAGGAGTCCAGCCGCAGCCTGGACACCGCCAAGGAACTCCCGGACCGCCCGGTCCTGTTCGGCAAGCCCGCGACCGCGGTCACCGGCCCGGGCCAGCCGATCCTGCACAACGCCGACCTGACCAAGCAGCTCGACTGGGAGTGCGAACTCGCCGTCGTGATCGGCCGCACCGCCTCCCGCGTCAGCGAGGAGGACGCCTGGGACCACATCTTCGGCTACAGCATCATGAACGACATCAGCGCCCGCGACCAGCGCCGCTCGGGACAGTGGTTCTTCTCCAAGGGCCAGGACTCCTACGCCCCCTTCGGCCCGGCCGTCGTCACCGCCGACGAGTTCCCCGACCCGCTCTCGCTGGACGTCTCACTGCGCGTCAACGGCGTCGTCATGCAGGACTCCAACACCCGCCACATGCTCTTCTCCATCCCGCGCCTGATCGCCGACATCAGCTCCGGGATGACCCTGGAGCCCGGCGACGTCATCTCCACCGGCTCCCCCTCCGGCGTCGGCGCAGGCATGGTCCCCCCGCAGTTCCTGAACCCCGGAGACCTGGTCGAGGCCACCATCGAGGCCATCGGAACCCTGACCAACCCGGTCATCGACGCCCGCTGAGAGCACCCCGAGGAGTACCGACCATGCCGCAGCCCAGCTACCGCATCGGCCAGATCGTCCCGAGCTCCAACGTCACCATGGAGACCGAGATCCCGGCCATCCTGCGCGCCCGCGAGGGGGTCGCGCCGGAGCGGTTCACCTTCCACTCCAGCCGGATGCGGATGACCCACGTCACGCCCGAACAGCTCAAGGCCATGGACGCCGACTCGGACCGCTGCGCAGTCGAACTGTCCGACGCCCACGTCGACGTCCTCGGCTACGCCTGTCTGGTCGCCATCATGAGCATGGGGCACGGCTACCACCGCGTCTCCGAGCAGCGCCTGCACGCCCGCACCGCCGAGAACGGGGCCCCGGCCCCCGTGGTCACCAGCGCCGGCGCACTGGTCCACGGCCTGCGCACGCTCAACGCCAAGAAGATCGCCCTGGTCGCCCCCTACATGCTGCCGCTGACCCGAACGGTCGTCGACTACCTCACCCATGAGGGCATCGAGGTGCTCGACTACACGGCACTGGAGATCCCCAACAACCTCGACGTCGCCGCACACGATCCGGGGCTGCTCCCCGGCATCGCCGCCGCCCTCGAGTACAGCGACGCGGATGCCGTCGTGCTCTCCGCCTGCGTCCAGATGCCCTCGCTGGCCTCGATCGAGGAGGCCGAGCAGCGCCTGGGCAAGCCCGTGGTGTCCGCCGCGGTCTGCACCGCCCACCAGATGCTGCGGGCGCTCGACCTCCCCGCGTTCGCCCCCGGCGCCGGGCACCTGCTGTCCGGCGCCTACGCCGACGCCCCGCTCCCGAGCGATCCGGCGCCCGCCGGCCGGTGAGGGAGCACCCCGTGGGACGGCGTTCCTCCCCGGCCGTGTGCCGGGGAGGAACGCCGCCGTGTGCGTTCACGCGGGCGTCCCGACCGGGATAGGTATGATCGCGGCCATACCCCGAGGAAAGGCGATCATGTCGGAGCATGTGGTCCGGCCCAGTTCCCTGATCAACACGGTCTACGGGGAGTTCATCCGCCGCCTGGGCGGCTGGATCTCCATCGCCGACCTGATCACGCTGATGGCGGAGCTGGACGTCGACGGGCCGGCCGTCCGCTCGGCGATCTCCCGTCTGAAGAAGCGCGGGACGCTGGTCCAGGAGCGGCAGAGCGGCACCGGATACCGTCTCGCCCCGGCGATGGGCCCGATCTTCGACGAGGGCGACCGCCGGATCTTCGGGCATCTGCAGCCCGCCCGGCTCCAGGACGGCTGGGTGATGGCCGTCTTCTCGGTCCCGGAGTCCGAGCGCGCCCACCGCCACCAGCTGCGCACCCGCCTGACCTGGCTCGGCTTCGGCAACGCCTCCCCCGGCGTCTGGCTGGCACCGGCCCGGCAACTGGACGACGCCCGCAGCACGCTGCGACGCGTGGGCCTGAGCGAATACGTCCACCTGTTCACCGCGCACTACGACGCCTTCGCGGACCTGCGCGCCACCGTCGGCAGCTGGTGGGACTTCCCCGCCATCGAGGACCAGTACCAGGCGTTCACGGACACCCACCGGCCCACCGCGGAACGCCTGGCGCAGCAGCCGGCCATCGACCCCGCAGAGGCCTTCCGGCACTACGTGCCCATGCTGACCCAGTGGCGCCGGCTCCCCTACCTCGACCCCGGCCTGCCCACCGAGCTGCTCCCCGACGACTGGAACGCCGTCGCCGCCCGCCGTGTCTTCCAGGACCTCCACGAACTCCTGGAAGCACCGAGCCTCGAGCACGTACGCCAGGTCACCGGCCTGACCGTGCCACCGGACCAGGTCCGCTCCCTCACCGCGACCGGCTGAGACGGCTGTCGCGGGGCCGTCTACCCGGCTTCGGCGGCCCGCGGCACATCCCAGAGCAGCCGGAGTGCGGACCGGGGATCCCGCACGGCCCGGACCGGGACGTCGAACACCCTGGTCCAGCGCGATTCGGTGTCGTAGGCGGGCCAGTCGTCACCCGGCGTGCCGTGGCGGGCGAACTGCGCCCAGGCACCGCTGATCTCGTCGGCGAGGACCTGCGGGGCGTCGGGGCCGGTGAACCTGTCCGTCCCCGGGGCTCCGAGAGTGTCGAACACAAAGGGGAGTTCGAGCGAGTGGCAGGCCCCGAGGCGTCCGCCCATGGCGGTCGACGGCCAGCTGAACAGGTACGACCACACGGCCGGCGCAAGACCCGCTCTCATCTGCGCCTGTTCCTGCGCCCGCGCAAGACGGATGCCGGGGGCCCGGAACATGTGCTCGCCGAGCACGGCGGCGAACAGCCCGGAGGGGGTGACGTCACGTTCCAGGCAGCGGAACGCCTCCAGGGCTTCGGCGCCGTCGGGAAAGAAGGTTCCGGCGACGGCGGACAGCACCTCCGGGCCCACGGGTGGAGCGTCCGGGACCAGTTCGGTGAACATCCGGCCCTCCTCGAGGTTCGTGCCCACGATGAGGGGGATCCCCGCAGCGGCTCCGTCGCGCACCGCGTCGAGCGGCTGCCCGGTCAGCACGACTCCGTCGACCACCGGGCCGAATGGCAGGCCAAGCCCACCCCTGGCCCGCATTGCCGCGCCCAACTCCTGCTGTGCGCGGAGAAGTTCCGCCATCGGAAGATCCAGCAGCCGCTCGGTCGACGACTTCTCGATGCCGAGCAGGCCCAGGAACTCGCCGGTGACGGCCGCGGCCTGGGCGGCGTCCACTACGGCCTCCGCGCTGCCGCTCTGCACGATGGCCCGGTGGAACAGGCCCTTGGCCGCAGGGACCATCAGCAGCGCAGCCACGCTCATGGCACCGGCCGACTGGCCGAAGAGCGTGACGTTGCCCGGATCGCCCCCGAAGGCGGCGATGTTCGCGCGAACCCACTCCAGCGCCGCAACCTGGTCGAGCAGCCCGAGGTTGCCGGAGCCGGGACGATCCTCCAGCTGGAGGAAGCCGAATGCGCCGAGCCGGTAGTTGAGGGTGACCACCACCATGTCGCCACGGGCGGCGAGCCGGGTGCCGTCGAACACCGCGTCGCGTCCCGAGCCGCTGATGAAGGCGCCGCCGTGGATCCACACCATGACCGGACGCCCCGTGTCGTCGGCCTCCGGTGTCCACACATTGAGTGTGAGGCAGCCGGTCTCGTCGACCGGGAACGGGGCGACTCCGAACATCTGCTCAAGGATCGGGTCGACGTTCTGCGGCGCGACCGGACCGTACTCGATAGCGTCGCGAACGCCCTGCCACGGCTCCGGTGGCAGGGGGGATCCGAAGCGGGGCGGGCGGGCGTACGGAATGCCCTTGAACGCCCCGGCGCGGCCGGCGACCGTCCCACCGGTCGTCTGCACGGTCATGTGGTCACTCATACGAGCGGTACCTTTCCATTCGAGGTCTCGGCCGGCGAGGGATGGAGCTCGGCGAAGCGGTGGCAGGCGACTGCCGACCCGCTGTCCCCGGTGGGCCGCAGCGCGGGTCGCTCGGTGCGGCAGCGGTCGACGGTGTGCGGGCAGCGGTGGGCGAACGGGCAACCGCCGGTGTTGGGCGGCGCCAGGGTGGTGGCGGTGCGGGCGGTTCTGCGGGCCCGCTGCTGCTCGGGGTCCGGCACCGGCGCGGCTGCCAGCAGCGCCTCGGTGTAGGGGTGTCCTGGACGGGAGTACACCCGGGCGGCAGGACCGGTCTCCATGACCTGCCCGCGGTAGAGCACGACGATGCGGTGGGACAGGTGCCGGACCACCGCCAGGTCGTGGGCGATGAACAGGTAGCTGAGCCCCAGTTCCCGCTGCAGGTCCGCCAGCAGGTTCATCACCTGGGCCTGGATGGACAGGTCCAGCGCGCTCACCGGCTCGTCGCAGATCACCAGGTGCGGCGACAGCATGAGCGCACGGGCGATGGCGATGCGCTGCCGCTGTCCACCGGAGAACTGGCTGGGATAGCGCTCGGCGGTGTCGCCGGGCATCCCGACCCTGTCCAGCATGGTGCGGACCTGCTCGACGGTCTCGGCCCGCTCCAGTCTGCGGTGGACGAGCAGCGGTTCCGCGAGGGTCTGGCCGATGGTGCGGGTGGGGTTGAGCGAGCTGTACGGGTCCTGGAACACCGCCTGCATCGTGGCGCTCAGTGCGCGGCGCTCGCGCAGTCCGGCGCGGGTGATGTCCTTGCCCTCGTAGTGGACGGATCCCGAGGCCGCCGGGGTGAGGCCGAGGATCGCCCGGCCGAGGGTGGACTTGCCGGACCCGGACTCACCGACCAGGCCCAGCGTCTCCCCCGCGCCGATCTGCAGCGACACCGCGTCCACGGCGCGCAGCGGCGGTCTGCTCCGGCCCTGGCGGAACTCGACGGTGAGGTCGCGTACGTCGAGCGTCGTCATCTGCGGCCGCCTTCCAGGACGAGCTGATCGGTGTGCAGGCACCGGCTGAGCCGGTCGGCCTGCAGTCGGGTGAGTGCGACCGGTCCGGCGGAGCACTCCTCGGTCGCATAGGGGCAGCGTTGGCTGAACCGGCAGCCCGACGGCCAGTCACTGGGCGCGGGAACGGTGCCCGGAATGGTCGGCAGTGGTTCGCCCTCGACGGCGAGGTGCGGGTTGGCCGCCAGCAGGCCCTGGGTGTAGGGGTGGTAGGGCTGCCCGAACATGGCGTTGACGTCGGCGTGCTCGACGACCTGTCCCGCGTACATCACCACCGCTCGTTGGCACAGGTCCGCCACCACGCCCCAGTCGTGGGTGACGATCAGTACGGACATCCCGGTCTCGTCCTGCAGGGTGCGCAGCAGCGCGAGGATCTCGGCCTGCACCGTCACGTCCAGGGCGGTGGTGGGTTCGTCGGCGATCAGCAGCCGCGGGTCGCCGGCCAGTGCCAGCGCGATGGCGACCCTCTGGGCCATGCCGCCCGACAACTGGTGCGGGTAGCGCCGGGCCACCGCGGCCGGGTCGGGGATGTTGACCAGGTCAAGGAGTTCCAGCACCCGGGCGCGGGCGGCCCTGCGGGGGATCCTGCGGTGACGTCGTACGGCTTCCGCGAGCTGGGCGGACACGGTGAAGGTCGGATCCAGGGCCACCATCGGCTCCTGGGAGACGAAGGCGATGCCGCTGCCGCGCACGGCGGCGAGTTCCGCCGGTGACAGGGTGGCCAGGTCCTTGCCCTCGAACAGGCACTGGCCGCCGCTGATCCGGCCGCCGCCGGGCACCAGGCCCAGGATGCCCAGCGCGGTCACCGACTTGCCGCAGCCCGACTCGCCGACCACGCCCAGGGTCTGACCTGGCATCAGGTCGAAGCTGACGTTCTGGACCACCGGTGTCCCGCCGATCTCGACGGACAGGCCCCGTACCGACAGCAGGGCGGCGCCGTCGGACGCGGGGACACCGGCGTCGGTGTCGGTGTCAGGGGCGGCGGCGGGCCGCGCAGTCACCCCGGCGGCCGGTGCGGCCATCTTGGAGAGCGACCAGTTCTCGATGGCGGCGTCGCGGATGGCGTCGCCGAGCAGTCCCAGTGCGATCACCGTCAGCACCAGCGGCACACCGGCGGGCACCAGCATCCAGGGGTCGGTGTCGATGACATTGGAGGCGTCCGCGACCAGGCCGCCCCAGCTGGGGTTCGGCGGTTGCACGCCGAAGCCGAGGAACCCGAGGCCCGCCTGGATGGTGACGACGATGGCGGCGAACAGCGCCGCCTGGACGATGACCATGCTGATCATCCGCGGCAGGACGTGCCTGCGCAGGATCTGCGGACGCGACAGGCCGGAGACCCGGGCGGCCGCCACATACAGTTCCTCGCGCACGCTGAGGGTCTGCGCCCGCAGCAGCCGGACCAGGCCCGGAGAGCCGAGCACGCCGAAGGTGATCATCGCGGCGGACAGGTTGCTCGGGAACACCGAGAGCACGACCAGGACGATGATGATGCCGGGCAGCGCGAACATCAGCTCGGCGGTGCGGGTGACCACCCAGTCGACCCAGCCGCCCAGGTATCCGGCGGCCAGCCCGAAGGTCACCCCCAGGACCAGGTAGACCAGCAGCGCCTCGACGACGCCCAGCAGGGTGCTCTGGCCGCCGTAGAGCAGGCGGCTCAGGATGTCGCGGCCCAGTTCGTCGGTACCCAGCAGATGGCCGGACGAAGGGTCCGACAGCACGTGGTTCAGGTCCTGGTCCAGCGGCCCGTGCGGCGCGAACAGCGGCGCGCCCACGGCGGTCACCAGCACCAGGCCCAGCCATGTCGTCGACGCGACGGCGGCGGGACGGCGCATCACTCTTCGGGCGAGACCGTTCATGCGGCACGCACCCTGGGGTCGAGCAGGCCGTAGGCGAGGTCGACCAGCAGATTGGCCAGCACCACCAGCAGGGTGATGTACAGGACTGCTCCTTGGATGACGGGGATGTCGTGCTGCAGCGTGGCCTGCTGGATCAGCAGCCCGAGTCCGGGCATGGCGAACACCGTCTCGACGAACACCGTGGCGGCCAGCAGGCTCACGAACACCACGCCAAGGATCGTCACCACGGGAATGGCCGCGTTCTTCAGCACGTGCCGGTACAGGATCGAGCGCTGCGAGAAGCCGTTGGCCTGCATCACCCGGATGAAGTCCTTGTTGAAGGTGTCCAGGACCGAATCACGGGTCTGCTTGGCGATGATCGCGCTCGCTCCCAGGCTCAGCGAGACGACCGGGAGCACCAGCGACCGCGCCCATTGGGCGGGGTCGGTGGCCGGCGAGACATAGCCGATGGCGGGGAACCAGCGCAGCTTGACGGCGAACACCTCGACCAGGACCAGGGCCAGCCAGAACGGCGGCACGCCCAGGCCGAACAGTGACAGGCCGTCCACCGCCTTGACCATGAAGCCGCCGCGCCGAGCGCTGAAGAGGCCCAGTGCGACCCCGAGCACCCCGGACACCGCGGTGCCGGAGATGATCAGCGACAGCGACACCGGAAGCCGGTTGCTCAGCAGCTGCGTCACCGGTTCGCCGCTGAACAGGGAGGAGCCGAGGTTGCCGTGCACGGCCTGGACCAGCCAGTGCCAGTACTGCAGCGGCAGCGACTGGTTCAGGCCCATCTGCAGGCGCACGGCGGTGTACTGGGCGACGGTGGCGTGCTCGCCGGCGATGGTGCGGGCCGGGTCCCCGGGGACCAGCGAGACCAGGACGAACGTGAGGGCGGACACGGCGAACAGCAGCGGGATCGATGAGAGCAGACGACGCAGGACCATGCGGAACACGGCCATATTCACCTCCTGGAGGATGGGCGTGCGGGGGTGACGGTCACTTGGGGGCGATGGTCCAGGCGATGTCGGGGAGGAGGTTGCCCTGGCTGACGTCGAAGCCGGTGAGCTTGTTGCCGCTGTAGGCGTAGATGCCGTCGAGGCGGGCGACCGAGACGAACCAGGCCTGGCCAACGACGTAGCGCATGGCGTCCTGGTCGAGCGCGGGCTGCTGGGCGGCGGGTGCCGCGGCGGCCTGGGCCAGCAGCGAGGTGAGTGCGGGGTCGGAGGTGGCGAAGGGGTTGAACGCGGTGGCGTGCGGCAGCATCCAGTCCAGCGACAGCAGGTAGGCCGGGGCCGCACCGTAGCCGAAGCCCAGCGCCGGGAACTTGCGGGAGACGGCGTTGGAGAGCCACTGGCCGATCGTGGTGTCGGTGGTGACGTTCGTGGTGACGCCGATCTGCTTCCAGTCCTGCAGCACGGCCTGGGTGAGCAGGTCGATGCCTCCGCCCTGCTGGGTCTCCACGTTCATCGAGAAGCCGTTGGGGTAGCCGGCCTCGGCCAGCAACTGCTTGGCCTTGGCGGGGTCGTAGGGGTACTGGTTGTCGTCGTCCGGCGCGTAGCCCAGCTGGCCGGGGATGGAGATCTCGTCCGTCGGCGCTCCGTACTGCTGGAACAGCGCCTTGGCGATGGCGGTGCGGTCCACCGCGTAGTTCAGGGCCTGACGGACCTTCAGGCTGGCCAGCGGCTTGGACACCGCCCCGTCGCGGTCCACCAGGTTGACGCCCACGAACGCCACCGGTGCGTACTTCACCGTGAGCCCGTCGGAGACGGCGGTGGCGGCCTGGGACGGGCCGATGGAGAGGGCGTCGGCCTCACCGGTCTGGACGGCCTGCAGCGCGGAGTCGGGGTTGGACACGATCTTGATGACCACCTGCTTCCAGTGGATCCTCGACTTGTCCCAGTAGTCGGGGTTGGGGCTGTAGGTGTAGTGGTCACCCGCCACGGTCTTCGCGGCGTCCAGGACGTAGGGGCCCGCACCGTAGGACGCGGTGCCCATCTTCGAGGGGTCGGCCAGGCCCGCCGGGCTGATCACCGATCCCACCAGCGAGACCTGGTCGAGGAGCCCCGGGAGGTCCGGGTTGGGGGTGGCGCACTGGATCTGCACCGTGTCGGGGCCGGTGGCGGTGACCGAGCTGACTGCCGAGGTCCACGACACATTGAGCCCGTTCCTGCGGGCGTAGTTGAGCGAGGCCGCGACGGCCTGCGCGGTCACCGGGCTCCCGTCGGAGAACGTCACCCCCGGCCTGATGGTGAGGTCGAAGACCTTGTTGCCGGTTCCGACATAGCCCCAGGTGGTGGCCAGGTCGGGCTCCAGCTGCCCGTTCGGCCCGAGCCGCAGGAGCGTGTCGTAGGTCAGGTTCACGAACCAGTTGTCGGAGCCCACATTGGCCTTCGTCGGGTCCAGGCTGGCCGGCGGGCTCGCCGACACCACGGTCAGCGTCCCCCCGGCCGCACCGGAGTCGCCCGTGGACGAGCCGCTGCACCCGGTCGCCGTCAGCGCGACCGACGCGGCGACAGCCAGCCCTCGCAGCAGCACCGTGCCGGACACCTGTCTCTTGCACTTCTTGGACATCGAGGTCTTCTCTCGTGGAGGTGGAACACGGTCGGGGCACAGTGCGGACACCGGGTCTGCAGCGGGTCAGGAGCGGGTCAGGGCCTGGGGCTGGAGCAGCCGGGCGCGCAGCTCGGCGATGGTGCTCCCGCTCAGGTCCAGTCCCCGGGTGAGGTAGCCGTCCATGGATCCGTACTGCTGCGTGACCTCGGCGAACGCGGTGTCCAGGTCGGAGCGGTCCACGGTGAGCAGCGGCACGATCAGCGCCGCGTCGTAGCCGGCGTCGGTCAGCTCCGCTTCCAGGGCCGCATTGGAGGCGGCGAGTTCCGGGTCGGAGAGCAGGTAGTCGGCGTAGACCTGGTTCTTGGGCACGCCGAGTGCGGTGAGCAGGACGGCACTCATCCAGCCGGTGCGGTCCTTGCCGGCGCTGCAGTGGAACAGCAGCGGCGAACTGCCGCCCGCGGCGATGGTTTTGAGCGCGGTGCCGAACTGCAGACGGTCGGCGGGCGAGGTGACGAACTGCTGGTACACCTGGTGCAGGTCGGCGGCGGCCTGCCCGTTGCCGAAGAGTGCGGCGAACTGGGCCGGGGTGAGCGAGCCGAGGGAGCCCCCGGCGTCGCCGGTGTCGATCGGCAGGTTCACGTCGGTGACACCGGGCGGCAGGACGTCGACGCCGCTCGCGGCCGTCTCGGTCGGGGTGCGGAAGTCGATGACCTCGCGCAGTCCGAGGCCGGCGAGCACCGTGTCGCCGGCGGGGGTGACGGTGCCGAGGCTCGCGGACCGGAAGACGGTGCCCCAGCGGACCTGCGTGCCGTCGCGGGTGGTGTAGCCGCCGAGGTCGCGGACGTTCAGCGCGCCGGGCACGGCGATGTCGCGCACGGCGGTCTCGGTACCCAGGGCGGCGTCGTCCGGGACGAGTTCGAAGTACCACCGCTTGGTGGGGTCGAGGCCGGTGACGCTCACCGAACCCGTTGTGCCGGTGCCTGCGGTGGTGGCCACGGGACGGCCGTCGGCGCGCGGGTCCTGTGGCCGGGTGGAGGCGTAGACCGATACCCGGCGCACCGCGGGGTTCTGGGTCCAGCTCAGCCGGAAGGCGCCGGTGGCGGGGTCGAGCACCGTCGAGGCGTCGGAGAGCAGCGGCCCGGTACGGAGTGCCGCGGCACCGGCGGTGGCGCCGGCGGGGGCGGCCCAGGCGGGGGATGCCGCCAGCGGGACGGTTCCGAGGCAGGCCGTCAGGACGGTCGCGGCGATGAGTGCGTGCGGGGAACGAGCATGCATGGTGGTGCCTTCCTTGGTCGTGGCCGAGGGGAAGGGAGGGACCCACAGGGTTCGCGGAACTGAGCCCGGGTCAGGGGAGAAGGCGCTGCCGGGGGTCATCGGGCATGGCGAAGACCGGGACGGCTGTCGTTGAGGAGGGTCGCGATGGAAGCGATCCGCGCCGAGGCGCGGCTGAAGGTGACACGTGACACTGCGCACACCTGCCGGTGCGGCCGCCTGCCCCTGGACTGCGCACCGACGGGATTCTGAGTGGGGACGATAAGACAGAAACCGAGCGCGCGATAGGTTAGTTATCCACTCGTGACATGCAGGCCTCTGGGCACGGCCGCCGCCCGACCCCGCCACCCCGGTAGGGTTGGCCACCGTGACCAGGGCAGAAGCGCACAGGCGGACCGGGAATTCGGCCGGAGAGGCCAGGCGCAGCCGGATCCTCCACGCGGCGCTGCTGGAGTTCGCGGAGAACGGCTACCGCGGGTCCGCCCTGGCCGCCATCGCGGCCAGGGCCGAGCTGACCCAGACCGGCCTGCTGCACCACTTCCCCTCCAAGCAGCACCTGCTCATCGCCGTCCTGGAACTGCGCGACACCTTGGACGCCGCCCGCTTCGGCCTGCTGGAGGACAGCGAGCAGAGCGGCACCGAACGGCTCCGGGCGCTGGTCGGCCTGGTCGAGCACAATGCCCGCGTACCGGGACTCGTCCAGCTGTTCACCGTGATCAGCGCGGAGTCCGTCACACCGGGACATCCGGCGCAGTCGTGGACCGTGGACCGCTACCGCCGCCTGCGGGCCGGCCTCGCCGACGGACTGCGCCAGGCCGCGGCATCGGGCGAATTCCGGTCCGACCTGGATGCGGACGCACTGGCCGAGCGCGTCTTCGCGATGATGGACGGCCTCCAGCTGCAGTGGCTGCTGGACCCCGCCCGGGTGGACATGCCCGGCCTCTTCCGCGACTTCGTCGAGGATCTGCTGGACCACCTGCGGCCGGCCGACCAGCAGTAGGCATGCCGCCTGTTTTCATCGCGGGTTGTTGACTGACGTAAAATTTGGTGAATACTTGGCGGAGCGCGCCATCCGCAAGCGGATGGGCCGCCCTACCCGGCGACCGTCCGCCGAGCCGCTCCCCCGGGCCCCATCGGGCCGGCCGGGCGGCCACCACGGCGTTACGAACACCCCGCAACGACGGCCGCCCCTGCCGCAGCGGGCACCTCTTCCACACCGTCCGCAGCCGGACCAGCCCCGTCCCGACGCTGTGCGCTCCCCCATGAGGAACAGAGGCACCATGACCCAGCCCACCGCCGAGCAGGCGGACATGAGTTGGCCCCCGCCGACCCACCTGCCCCCACCACCCGCGACCGTCACCGACAACGGGGCCCGCCACCACGACGGCGCCACCTCGCCACGCGCCGAAGAGAATCGAGCCTCCCGATGAGCGCTGCCGTCGTCAGAACGACCGGAGGCACGGTCGAAGGGGGTGCCCTGGACGGCCTCACCGTCTTCAAGGGCATCCCCTACGCGGCCCCGCCCGCGGGCCCGCTGCGGTTCCGGGCCCCGGCCCCGCCGACGGCGTGGGACGGGGTGCGGCCCGCACGGCGGTTCGGTGCCGCGCCGCCGCAGCTGCCGCTCGCGCCCGGGATGCCCGCGGTCTGGCGACCGCAGGACGGCCTGGACTGTCTGAGCGTCAACGTCTGGACACCCGGCTCGGGCGGCGACCGACTGCCCGTCATGGTGTGGATCCACGGTGGCGGCTGGAAGTCGGGAAGCTCCAGCGACCCGACCTACGACGGGGCGACGATGGCCCGCGGTGGAGCCGTCATGGTGACGTTCAACTACCGCGTGGGCTTCGAGGGCTTCGGAACCGCTCCGGGCGCCCCCGCGAACCGCGGCTTCCTGGACCAGATCGCGGCCCTCCGCTGGGTGCACGAGAACATCTCCGGGTTCGGCGGCGATCCCGACAACGTGACCGTCTTTGGGGAGTCGGGCGGAGGGGCCTCGATCGCCGCGCTGCTGTCCGCGCCCGCCGCGCACGGCCTGTTCCGCCGCGCCATCGTGCAGAGCATCGCCGGCCGATATCTCCCGCAGGAGGAGTCCCGGCGGATCGGCGACATGACCGCCGAAGCCCTGGGCGTCAGTCCCGCGGACCTCGCCACGGTGGCCCCCGAATCGCTGCTGAGCGTGCAGGACCTGCCGCTCGCGGCGATGGCCGCCGACCCCGGGGCCTGGAGCACTCCCGAGGCGATCACCTCGTCCACGCCGGTCATCGACGGCGTCACCGTGGTGGACAAGCCCTGGCTCGCACTGCGCTCCGGCGTGGCACGCGGCGTGGACCTCATCTCCGGGTACACCCACGACGAGTTCACCCTGTTCGCCCTGCAACGAGGGCTGGTGCGGCCTGGCCTCGCGGCCATGGCCCGGTCCGTTCCCGCCCTTGCCGGGATGGTCCGCGACCGGGTCCGCCAGGGGAAGCCGCCACAGGCGGGCGGATCACCCGGACGGATTCGCCGGCCCGATCCGGCCGATGCCGCGAGGGTCCTGGGTCTGGACGGCACGGCGCCGGCCCGGTACCGGGAGGCCCATCCCGGTATGACGGACGCCCAGCTCTACACGACGATGTACTCCGACTCCCTGTTCCGGATGCCCGCGACCTGGCTGGCCGAAGCGCACACGGCCGCAGGCGGCCGCGGATACCTCTACGACTTCGCCTGGCCGAGCCCGGCGCTCGGCGGCGCCCTGGGCGCCTGTCACACCATCGACATCCCGGCGACCCTCGGCAACTTCGACGGCCCCTTCGCTTCCTTCCTGCTCGGCGGCCGCCCGCCGTCCGAGGACCTCCTGCGCCTCTCCGAACGGCTGCGGTCCTCCTGGATCTCCTTCGCCACCACCGGCGATCCCGGCTGGCCGCAGTTCTCGACCGACCTGGCCCACACCCGCATCTGGGACGCCGAGCCTTCGGTGGCCACCGACCCGCTCGCCGCCTCCCGCCGGATCTGGCGCCCCCTCTCCGGCCTCACCCCGGATCCGGCCCCGTAGCAGCAGGGCCGGATCGGGGGGCAGTGCGAGCAGATCGGTGACGCTCTAGGCCTCGGCGCGAACCTCGGCATTCAGGGGCAGGACCGCGGCCGAGGAGCCGACGTGGACGCCGAAGGTTCCGGGTTCGGTCTGCCAGGCGTGGTCGTCGACCGACCAGTGGGCGAACGCCCGGGGCGGCAGCACGATACGCACCCCGACGGTCTCCCCCGGCTCCGCTGTCGCGGCAGCGGAGCCGGCGAACCACTGCACCGGCCGCTCGACGACGGACCGGGAGCGGCTGAGGTACGCCTGGACGACCTCGCGACCGGGCCGCGTCCCGGTGTTGGTCAGCTCGACGTGCAACTCGCGGCTGCCGTCGGCGTCCTCGTGGACGGTGAGGGCGTCGTAGGACCAGGTGGTGTAGCCGAGGCCGTGACCGAACCAGAACGCCGGCTTCGCGCCGCTGCGCAGCCACGCCCGGTGACCGATGTGCAGGCCCTCGCTGTAGCGCAGCACCCCGTCGGCGGGGGTGACGTCGATGACCGGGACGTCCTCCTGGCGGGCGGCCCACGTGGTGGGCAGCCGACCGCCGGGCTCACGGTGGCCGAGCAGGACGTCGGCCAGGGCGTTGCCGTACTCCTGGCCGGGGAACCAGTTCAGCAGCACCGCCGGCGCCCGGTCGATCCAGGGCATCAGCACGGGTGCGCCGGAGTTGACGGCGACCACGGCGGTCGGGGCCACGGCCAGGACGCGGGCGGCGAGTTCGTCCTGCCCCTCGGGCAGGGCGAGCGTGGTGCGGTCGTACCCCTCGCTCTCGACCTGCTCGTTGGTGCCCAGCACCAGGACCACCGCGTCGGCGGAGGCGGCCAGTTCGACTGCGTGGTCCAGTTCGGCCCGGGCGTCCCGCCGCGGGGTGCGCAGCGCGGCGGTCAGGACGACTGCGTTGAAGCCGCTGCTGACCGTGGTGTGGACCAGCCGGTAGGCCACCTCCTGCCCGGCTTCCAGGTGTATCTCGGTGTAGCGCTGCGGGGGGTTGAGGAAGGCCTCGACCGGATCGCCGGTCGCCAGGGCGACGGTCTCGTCGATGCGGACCTCGCCGTCGATCTCCAGCAGCATCGGACCGGCTCCGGCCAGGCCGATCCGGTGGACCCCGGACTCCTCGGCGCGCAGGCGTGCGGTGACCTCGAGCGTCGCGGCGTGCTCGAGGACCGGGAGGCCGAGGTAGATCAGTCTGCCGCTGGTGCGGTGCTCGCTGAGGAGCTCCCCGCCGTCGGCGTCCAGCAGCCGGGCCCGCAGACCGGGGAGTCCGGTGACCGGGTCGAGGACCTGGTCGGTGGTGAGCGGGGCCATGGCGGTGGTTGCGTAGGCGCCGGGGGTGTGCACGACCTCGATGCCGTGGGCGGTCAGGGCATCGGTGATGCCCTGCAGCGGGGAGACCGTGTAGGGCGCGTTGACGGTGGCGCTGCCGCCGCCCTGGGTGCGGGCCTGGGCGGCGTTGGGGCCGATCACCGCGACCCTGCGCAGGGATCCCGGGTCCAGCGGGAGGGTGTCGGCGTCGTTGCGCACCAGGACCGTGCCGGCGGCGGCTGCTTCGCGCAGCAGGGCGGCGATGTCCTGGTCGGCTGCGGGTGCGGGGACGGGGGCCGCGGGGGCGAAGCCGTCGAGCGCGCCGACGCGGGCAGCCAGGCGAAGCAGTCGGCGCACCTTGTCGTCGACGGCGGGCTCCGGAACGCGTCCCTCGCGCACGGCGGTCACCAGGGCCTCGCCCCAGGGCCCGGCGGGCCCTGGCATGGCGAGGTCGTTGCCTGCGGCGCCCGAGGCGTCGGTGGAGCGCACCGCGGTCCAGTCCGAGACCACGACGCCGTCGAAGCCCCACTCCGCCTTGAGGACGTCGTTGATCAGCGGATTCTCGGTCATGGTGGGCCCGTTGACCGCGTTGTACGAGGACATCACCAGCCAGGGGCCGGCGGCGGCGACGATCTGCTCGAACGGGGCGAGGTAGAGCTCGCGCAGGGTCCGCTCGTCGACCCGGACGTCGACGGTCATCCGCTCGGTCTCGGAGTCGTTGCCGACGAAGTGCTTGGGTGTGGCCGCCACGCCGTGCTCCTGCACGCCCGCGACGTAGGCCGTGCCGATGCGGGCGGTGAGCAGGGGGTCCTCGGAGAAGCACTCGAAGTGGCGGCCGCCCAGGGGGCTGCGGTGCAGGTTGACGGTGGGGCCGAGCAGGACGTCGACGCCCTTGCGGCGGGCCTCGGCGGCGAGCAGCGCGCCGAGCCGGCGGACCAGCTCCTCATCCCAACTGGCTGCCACGGCAGTGGGAGAGGGAAGGTTGGCGGAGGTGTCGCGCTCGTCCCATGCCTCACCGCGCACGCCCGCCGGCCCGTCCGACAGCACCATGCGGCGCAGACCGATCGCCGCTTCGGGTCGGGCGCTCCACATTCCCTCTCCGGTCAGGAGGCGGACCTTCTGTTCGAGGTCGAGCCCGGTGAGCAGTGCTTCGATGCGGGCCTCGTCGGCCTCGGGGTGCTGCATGGGATCTCCTGTCAGGGGTGCGGGACCCGCCGCCGACGGGTGTCAGGTTCCGACGGCGGCGGGCCCCCGGGGGGAACGGCAGCGGTCACGGAGGCACCCGTGTCCGCTCCCGTTCCGGTTCGGGGTGGTCGGGTCGGCGGACCGAGCGGATCGGCTGCACGCTCGTGGCTCCTACGCCGCTCACACGTGTGAGCGGTTGCCACCTGATGGTCACACGTGTGAGCAGGTTTGTGAAGTCCCCGCTAGAATTCGAGACCGGAGCCACACACCGCAGGAGACGCCGTGAACCCAGCCACCGGACGGGCGCCCACCAGCGCGGACGTCGCGCGGCTGGCAGGCGTGTCGCGTTCCACGGTCTCGCTCGTCGTCAACGACGTGCCCGACTCGCGCATCGCGCAGCCCACCCGCGAACGCGTCCTGGCCGCCGTGCAGGAGCTCGGCTACGCCCCCGACGTGTCGGCACGCCGGCTGCGGGCGGGGACCAGTCGACTGGTGCTGATGCCGCTGCCCCAGCTCCCGCTGGGTCCCACCATCAACACCACCATCGAACGCTTCTCCGAAAGGCTCCGCGCCGACGGCCTGACGCTGCTCGTGCACGGGGACCGCACGGCCACCGGCACGGCGGCGGCACGCATGTGGGCGGAGCTGCGCCCTGCCGCGGTCGTGGTGGCGGCCGACCGGTGCACGAAGTCCTCCATCGCCCTGCTGCGCCGCGCCGGCACCCAGGTGCTGATGATCTGCGACCGTCCCACGCCCTGGGCCGACACCCTGCGGTTCGACCAGGGCCGGGTCGGCGCCGAAGCCGCGGCCCACCTGCTCGCCGTCGGGCACCGGCACCTTGCGGCAGTCGTCCCCACCGGGCCCCTGGAGGGCCTGGGCCGCGCCCGCGCCGAAGGACTGGCGGACGCGGCCCGCGCGGCCGGTGCCCGGAGCGAGGTCATCGCCATGGAGGCCACCCATGAGTCGGCTGCCGCCGCGGCCGCAACGATGCGGCGGCCCGGCGGTCCGACCGCCGTGTTCACCTACAACGACGAGCACGGGGCGCTGCTGCACCGCGCGCTGGACGACCGGGGTGTGGTGATGCCGGACGAGATCGCCCTGGTGGGCGCCGACGACCTGCCCATCGCCACGTTCCTGCGGCCGTCGCTCTCCTCGATCGCACTCGATCCCGCAGAGATGGCCGACCGGATGTGCGCTGCGGTCCGCTCCGTGCTGGAGCGAACCGCAGACACCGATCCCGTTGTGGCGGACGTGCTGGCGACTCCGCTGCTGGTACGCCGCGAGACGTCCTGAGCCGGTCGCGCCAACCGCAGTGACTCGGCGTCAGTTCCCTTGCGGCCCTGACCCGATGAGGCCGCCGCCGTCGACCGAGACGGCCCGCGACAGCCGGTCGTAGTAGCCGAGGATGCCGCCCGGCAGGTCGAACCGCTCCTGGTCCAGGGCCCATTGGACCTGGAGGCCGTCGGAGATCGCCATCAGCTCCTTGGCCACCTCGTCGGGGTCGGTCTCCGGTCGCACCTCCCCGCCGGCGATCGCCGCCCGCAGGGCCCGTGAGAGCACCACGACCGCGTCGCGGTAGCGCTCGACGAAGTAGGCGTGCGCGGGGTGGCCCGGGTCCCCGGCCTCGGCCGAGAGCCTGACGAACAGCTGGAGCCGGCCCGGGTGGGCGAGGTTGTAGGTCACCTGCTCCAGGGCGAAGTCGAGCAGCGCCCGGAGGCTGTTCAGCCTGCCCTGCTCGTCCAGCTCCGTCACCCGCTCCTTGAGGTACGACTCGTGCCGCAGCAGCACCGCCATCAGCAGCCGCTCCTTGGAGCCGAAATGGTGCACCACCACCGTGGCCGAGGTGCCGGCGTCGGCGGCGATCTGCGCGAGCGAGGAGTTCAGGTAGCCGGACTGGGCGAAGCAGGCGGTCGCAGCCTCGGTGATGGCCTCGCGCCGCGCGTCGGCCGCCGCGTACGTCCCGGTCGACCGGCGGCGTCGGGGAGGGGCGGGCGACCGCTGGGCATCGGGGGTGTGGGTTTCGCTGCTCACCCCCCGAGCCTAGCGATCTGCCACGTCGGGGTCATTTGAGTGATCTGCATCACAGTATAAAACTATTGGTGTCATTCAGTTTTAACATGTCCGACACCGCCGCGCCGCGGACGCCCAGGCACCCCCGGAGGAGCCATGCAGCACCCCCCGTACCGCGATCCGACCCAGCCCGTGGGTGCCAGGGTCGAGGACCTACTGGCCCTGATGACCCTGGAGGAGAAGGCAGGACTGCTCTTCCAGACCATGGTCACGATGAACCCGGACGGCACCCTGGTCGAGGACCCGGCCCTGGCACCCACCGCCACCGCCGCGCACCTGGTCACCGATCTCCGGATGAACCACTTCAACCTGCTCGGTTCCGGCGGCCCCCGGCAGATGGCCGAGTGGCACAACCGGCTCCAGGAGCTGGCCGAGCAGACCCGCCTCGGCATCCCGGTCACCCTCTCCTCGGACCCCCGGCACTCCTTCACCGACAACCCCGGCACCGCGATGATGTCCGGCCCCTTCTCCCAGTGGCCGGAGACCCTGGGCCTGGCCGCCGTCGGCGACCCGGAACTGGTCCGCAGCTACGCCGACACCGTGCGCCGCGAGTACCTGGCCGTCGGGATCCGGCTGGCCCTGCACCCCCAGATCGACCTCGCCACCGAGCCCCGCTGGTCGCGCATCAACGGCACCTTCGGCGAGGACGCCGAACTGACCTCACGCCTGGTCCCCGCCTACATCGAGGGGCTGCGCGGCCCCGGCGAGACGCTGGGGCCGGACAGCGTGTCCGCCATGGTCAAGCACTTCCCCGGCGGCGGACCGCAGAAGGACGGCGAGGACCCGCACTTCGCCTACGGCCGCGAACAGGTCTACCCGGCCGGCCACTTCGAGTACCACCTGAGGCCGTTCCGGGCCGCACTGGCGGCCGGGGCCACCCAGATGATGCCCTACTACGGGATGCCGGTCGGCACCCAGTACGAGGAGGTCGGCTTCGGCTTCAACCGGGGCGTCATCACCGGCCTGCTCCGGGAACAGCTCGGCTTCGACGGCATCGTCTGCACGGACTGGGGCCTGGTCACCGACGCCGAGATCCTCGGCCAGCCGATGCCCGCCCGGGCCTGGGGCGTCGAGCACCTCGACCCGCTGGAGCGGGCCGCCCTGATCCTCGACGCCGGAGCCGACCAGTTCGGCGGCGAGCACGTCCCCGGACTCGTCGTGGAGCTCGTCCGAAGCGGCCGGATTCCCGAGTCCCGGCTGGACACCTCGGTACGGCGGCTGCTCGCGGAGAAGTTCCGGCTCGGGTTGTTCGACGAACGCCGCTACGTCGACCCCGACGTCGCCGAGCAGACCGTCGGCCGAACCGACCTGCGCACCCTCGGTGACGCAGCCCAGCGGCGCTCGGTCACCCTGCTGAAGAACGGCTCCCCGCTGCTGCCGCTCACCGGCCGCCCCCGGCTGTACGTCGAGGGCATCGGGCCGGAGACCGCCGCCCGCTACGGCGATCCCGTCGGCTCCCCGCACGCCGCCGACCTCGCCGTCATTCGGCTGGACACCCCCTTCGAGCCCCGCGCCGGGGGATTCGAGGCGTTCTTCCACGCCGGACGCCTCGACTTCTCCCCCGAGCGGCTGAAGGACATCCTCACGCTGCTCGACACCGTGCCCACCGTGGTCGCCATCCACCTGGAGCGCCCCGCCGTCATCCCGGAGATCGCCGAACACGCCGCCGCGCTGCTGGCCACCTACGGCGCCTCCGACGAGGCACTGCTGGACGTCCTGTTCGGACGCGCCCTGCCGCAGGGACGGCTTCCGTTCCAACTGCCCCGGTCCATGCAGGAGGTCGTCCACGGCCACCCCGACATGCCCCAGGAGAGCGCCGACCCGCTCTACCCCTTCGGCCACGGCCTCGGCTACCACGACACCGCCACCGGCTGACCCCCACCCTCACCCCCACCGGTAGCCCCCGGCTGCCCCCCAGCAAAGGCAGACCCGATGACCACTCTCACCGCCGAGTCGGCAGACAGACCCGTCGGCACCGCGCCCCACGGCCCCTCCCCCCGCAGCCTGCGCAGCCTGTTCGTCTGGCTCGCCGGCACCAACGCCGTCATGTACCTCACCTACCTGGGCGTCGGCGGCGTGCTGAACCCGCTGCTGGTCGAGCACACGGTCGGCAGCGCGCACAAGGTGACGGCGCTCGGCATCGTCTCCGGTGTCAGCGCGGTCTTCGCGACCCTGGCCAACCCCGTCGCCGGGGCACTGTCCGACCAGCTGGGCCGCCGCAACCCGTTCATCCTCGGCGGCGCGGTCTGCGCAGCCGTCGCCATCGCGGCCCTGGGGAGCGTCAACAGCCTGCTGCTGATAGCGCTGCTCTGGTCGCTCGGGCAGATGTTCATGAACTGCTTCCAGGCGGCGCTCACCGCCATCGTGCCGGACCGGGTCCCCAAGGACCGGCTCGGCACCGCCTCCGCGATGGTCGGGCTCGGCCTTCCGGTCGGCGGCCTGATCGGGGTCGTCGTGGCCGGCGGGCTGTCCTCCTCGCTCAGTACGGCGTACCTGGTGCTGGGGGTGTTCATCGCGTTCGCGGCGGCGCTGTTCAGCTGGCGGGTCAAGGACGTCCCGCTGGCGAAGGGCAGCACCGGACCGGGCCTGCGCGAGCAGGCCGCCTCGTTCGCGGAGAGCCTGCGGACCCATGACTTCCGCTGGGCCTTCATCGGCCGCGCGCTGCTCGTCCTGGGCTACTTCTCGGTCTTCGGCTACCAGTTGTACATCCTCCAGGACCATGTGACGATGCCGCACAGCGTCAGCCCGACCACCGGCGTCGGCATCCTCACCGCCATCGGGATGCTCGCCACCGGCGTGGCCACGGTGGTCGGCGGGACGCTGTCGGACCGGCTGGGCCGCCGCAAGGTGTTCGTGGCCGTCGCCGGAAGCCTCGCCGGGCTGGTCATGGTCATCCCGGTGGTGAGCCCGACCTGGCCCGGCATGATGGTGTTCTCCCTCGTCAACGGGCTGGCCTTCGGCTGCTTCATGGCCGTGGACACCGCCGTGGTCGCCGCCGTGCTGCCGAGCAGGGGCGATGCGGCCCGGGACCTCGGCGTGCTCAATGTCGCCAACGCCGGACCTCAGATCATCGCGCCCTTCGTGGCCTCGCTGCTGATCGCCCACCTCGGCGGCTACAACACGCTGTTCGCCTTCGCCGGGGTCTTCTCGGTGGTCGGAGCCGTCTCCGTCTACCGGATCCGCGGCATCCGCTGACCCCGCCGGCCGCCCTCGCCACGCGACATGCCCGCTGCGCCACCAAACCTGCTCCTGGCGTTCGCGATCGTCATCGTGTTCCGGAGCACCGTGTTCATCCGATTCGTCAAGACCGCAGGCCGACACTCACTTCCCATCGAAAGGATCATCCAGTGACACAGTATGCAGAGGTCACCACGGCCCAGGGCCCCGTGACCGGCGTCCGGTCGGACGGCTCGGCCCGCTTCCTCGGCATCCCCTACGCCCAGCCGCCGGTCGGTGACCTGCGCTTCGCCGCCCCGCAGCCGGTCGCCCCGTGGACCGAGCCGCTCGACGCCACCCGGTACGGCCCCACCGCGCAGCGCCGCCCGTTCATGGACGGGCCGACGACCATCCCCGAGCCGTCCATCCCCGGTGAGGGCACCCTCAACCTGAATGTGTTCACCCCCGACCCGACCCCGGCGGCCGACGGAACCGGCCTGCCGGTGCTGGTCTGGATCCACGGCGGCGGCTACGTGGCCGGCTCCGCGGCCAGCCCCTGGTACGACGGCCGCGCCTTCAACCGGGACGGAGTGGTCCTGGTCTCGCTCGGCTACCGCCTCGGCATCGAGGGCTTCCTCCACCTGGACGACGCCCCGGACAACCGCGGCGTGCTCGACTGGATCGCCGCGCTGCGCTGGGTCCGCGACAACATCGCGGCCTTCGGCGGCGACCCGGCCAAGGTCACCGTCGCCGGCCAGTCCGCCGGTGGCGGCGCGGTGCAGACCCTCTACGCCACCCCCTCCGCGCACGGCCTGTTCCGGGCGGCGATCTCCGTCTCCGGTGCGGTGATGAGCCCGCAGGGCCGCGCCGACGCGCTGGCCGTGTCCGAACGCTTCACCGAGCGCACCGGCGTGCCGGCCACCGCCGCCGCTCTCAAGGACCTGCCCGACAGCGAGATCCTGGCGCTGATGGACACCTTGAACGCGCCGGAGGAGGGCGGAAGCGCGATGCCCGGGCTCACCCTGGCCCCGTTCGCCGATGGCGAGCTGATCCCGGTGCAGGTCGCCGAGGCGTTCGCGAACGGCTCCGCGTCCTCGGCCCCGCTGATGCTGGGCTTCACGCACCACGAATTCAACATGATCATGCTGATGACCGCCCCCGACGCACCGATCGAGGCAGCCCGGGGCCTGCTGCTGAGCCTCGGCTACACCCCCGACCAGGTCACCGCCTATGCGGCGCTGCACAAGGGCGACTCCCCCGCCGGGACCATGGGCCAGGCGCTGACCGACCAGCTGTTCAGGCGGACCGGCCTGGCCATCGTCGAGGCCCGCGCCGGCCAGGGACGGCCCACCTGGCTGTACCAGTTCGACTGGCGCTCACCGGTACCGCACTTCCACGGCCAGTCGTTCCACTGCCTGGACCTGCCCTTCGCCTTCGACCTGCTGGACGCCGAACTGGTCGGCGCCTCCGCCGGCGACGAGCCCCCGCAGCAGTTGGCCGACGTGATGCACGGCGCCTGGGTCTCCTTCATCCGCGACGTGGACCCCTCCTCGGCTGCCGGGTCGCAGTGGCCCGCGTACACCACCGCCCAACGCGCCACCATGATCTGGGACACCGAGTCCGCCGTCGTCAACGACGCCCTGCGACACGAGCGGGAGATCTGGCAGTCGTAGCCGACGCCCAGGGGCCCTCCGCCGGCTGCACAGGCGGAGAGCCCCCCGCCGGGCTCACCCGGCGACACCGCACCTACAGCCGCTGGCTGGCCACCATCGCCTGGCGTGCGGCCGGAGCCGCTTCACGGCGGCCGTCCGTGCTGAGCGCGTGCAGGATCGCCTCGACGCTCGCCTTCGCGTCGCCGAAGAGCATGCTGCTGTTCTCGCGGAAGAACAGCGGGTTCTGCACGCCCGCGTAGCCGGATGCCATGGAGCGCTTGAAGACGACGACGTTCTCCGCCTCCCAGACCCGCAGCACCGGCATGCCGGCGATCGGGCTGCTCGGGTCCTCGGTCGCGGCCGGGTTGACCGTGTCGTTCGCGCCGATGACCAGCACGACCGAGGTGCCGTCGAAATCGTCGTTGATCTCGTCCATCTCCAGGACGACGTCGTACGGCACCTTCGCCTCGGCGAGCAGCACGTTCATGTGCCCGGGCAGACGGCCGGCGACGGGGTGGACGCCGAAGCGGACCTCGACGCCGCGCTCGCGCAGTTGACGCGTGAGCTCCGCAACGGGGTGCTGTGCCTGGGCGACGGCCATGCCGTATCCGGGGGTGATGACCACCGAGTGGGCGGTGGCCAGCAACTCGGCCACCTCCTCCGCGCGCACCTCGCGGTGCTCGCCCTGCTCCTCCTCGGTGCCGGACGGCGCCTGGATGCCGAAGCCGCCCGCGATGACGGAGACGAAGGAACGGTTCATGGCCTTGCACATGATGTAGGAGAGGTAGGCACCGGAGGAGCCGACCAGCGCGCCCGTGACGATGAGCAGGTTGTTGTCGAGCAGGAAGCCGGCCGCGGCCGCCGCCCAGCCCGAGTAGCTGTTCAGCATCGACACGACGACGGGCATGTCGCCGCCGCCGATCGAGGCGACCAGGTGCCAGCCCAGCGCCAGCGCCAGCACGGTCACCACGATCATCAGCGGCAGGTTCGGGGTGATCGTGAACCAGACGGTGAGCGCGACGAAGGCGGCGAGCGCGCCGAGGTTCAGGCCGTTCTTGCCCGGCAGCATCAGCGGACGTGAGTTGATGCGCGCCGACAGCTTCAGGAACGCCACGATCGAGCCGGTGAAGGTGACAGCGCCGATGAAGATGCCGATGAACACCTCGGCGTGGTGGATGCCCAGCAGGTCGGCGGCGATCCTGGTCTGCGCCGTGCCGTGCGACTCCACCTCGAGGTAGCTGTTCCAGCCCACCAGTACGGCGGCGAGGCCGACGAAGCTGTGCAGCACGGCGATCAGTTCGGGCATCTGCGTCATCTCGACGCTGCGCGCCCGCCACAGGCCGATCCCGGCGCCGATCGCCATCGCGACCAGGATCAGCGCGACCGCGCCGGCGGTGATGCTCTGCGAGGCCACCACGATCGTGGCGACCAGCGCGAGCGCCATCCCGGCGATGCCGTAGACGACGCCGGCGCGGGAGGTGCGGTGCTGCGACAGGCCGGCCAGGCTGAGGATGAACAGCAGCGCGGCAACCAGGTCGGCGGAGTTGGAGGCCGTCATGGAGGTCATCTCGGCTCAGCCTTTCGAGAACATGGACAGCATGCGGCGGGTGACGGCGAAACCTCCGAAGATGTTCACGCTCGTCAGCAGGATCGCCACGCAGGACAGTGCGGTGACGACCCAGCTCTCGTGCCCGATCTGCAGCAGGGCGCCGATCACGACGATCCCGGAGATCGCGTTGGTCACCGACATCAGCGGTGTGTGCAGCGCGTGGTGCACCTTGCCGATGACGTAGTAGCCGATGACCACCGCCAGCGCGAACACCGTGAAGTTCTCGGCGAGTTGCGCGGGGGCGAAGGCCACCAGCAGGAACATCGCCAGCATCCCGGCGCCGATCAGGCCGAAGCGGGCTGCGGGCGTCAGCTTCGACTGCTTCGGCTCCGGCTTGGCGGACGCGGCCGCGGGCTGCGCGGCGGGCGCGGCCGAGACCGCGACGGGCGGCGGCGGCCAGGTGACGTCACCGGCCCGCACGACGGTGACGGCCCGCTGCACGACGTCGTCGAAGTCGATCGTCAGCTGCCCGTCCTTGCCCGGCGTCAACAGCCTGAGCAGGTTCACCAGGTTGGTGCCGAACAGTTGCGACGCCTGGGCCGGCAGCCGGGAGGCGAGGTCGGTGTAGCCGATGATGGTGACGCCGTTGTCGGTCACCACGGTCCGTCCCGCGACCGTGCCCTCGACGTTGCCGCCCATCGCGGCGGCCATGTCGACGATGACGCTGCCCGGCTTCATGGCGGCCACGTCCTCGGCCGTCAGCAGGCGTGGCGCCGGACGGCCGGGGATGAGCGCGGTGGTGACGACGATGTCCACGTCGCCCGCCTGCTCGTGGTAGAGCTCGGCCGCGGCGCGGTCGTAGTCGGCCGAGGTCGCCTTCGCATAGCCGTCGGTGCTCTGCTCCTGGACGACGTTGACCGGCAGGTACTCGCCGCCCAGCGACTTCACCTGGTCCGCGACCTCGGGCCGCGGGTCGGTGGCGCGCACGATCGCGCCCAGCGAGGACGCGGCGCCGATCGCCGCGAGCCCGGCCACGCCCGCGCCGGCCACGAGCACCTTCGCCGGGGGAACCTTGCCTGCGGCGGTGACCTGGCCGGTGAAGAACCGTCCGAAGACGTGCGCCGCCTCGATGACGGCCCGGTACCCGGCGATGTTCGCCATCGAGGACAGGACGTCCATCGACTGTGCGCGCGAGATGCGCGGCACCGCGTCCAGCGCGAGCGCCGTCACTCCGGCGGCGGCGAGCGCCTCCACCAGCTCGGGCTTCTGCGCCGGGGCCAGCAGCCCCACGATCGCTGCTCCCTCGCGCAGCTGGGCGATCTCCGCCTCGGAGGGGGCGTTGACCTTCAGGACCACATCCGCTTCCCAGGCCTCACCGATCCCCCCGATTCCCGCGCCGGCGTCGAGATAGGCCTCGTCGGCGAAGCCGGAGGCCGCACCGGCCTCGGACTCGACGACGACCTCGTAGCCGAGTCCGAGCAGCTGGCGCACGGTCGCCGGGGTCGCGGCGACACGCGTCTCCCCGGAGACGGACTCGGCGACCACGCCGATGCGCTGTGGTGGGTGGTGCGCGGGTTCTTGAGCAGACATGTCCTGCAGCTCTCGTCAGAGGAGGGAGTGACGGGGGATCCGCTGGAACCTACCCGCCAGGCGGGTCCCTGCCAACGCAGGCCGACCGTGATGTGGTTCACCTTGCGATACGGACCGGAAGCGATGGGACGGCGCGCGAAGAAACCGGGCCCCGCGCAATCGGTACCCGCCGCGACGGGGCATCAACCAGGGCCCGGGGCCCCGTCGCCCGGCCGACCGCATTCAGCAAATGAACGTATATGAGATGCCAATACCCGTCTGCGTACAGGCTATTGACGGTACAGGGCCCACCTGCTTCACTTCCCCGGGAGAGCGCTCTCTGGCGCTCCCGGATCAGCCTCCCCACCCACCACGCCAGGGAGAGCCATGGCCGTCACCCCAACCCGCCGAGCCGTACTCCGCAGTGCAGCCGTCGTCGCCGCATTGCCGCTGGTCGGCACCCTCTCCACCGGATCAGCCCTCGCCTCGCCGTCCGACCGGGGAGGCGACGACCTGGGCTCCAACGTCCTGGTCTTCGACCCCTCCATGGGAGACGCGGCGATCCAGGCCCAGGTCGACGCCGTGTTCAACATTCAGCAGGCCAATCAGTTCGGCACCGAGCGATACGCCTTGGCCTTCATGCCGGGCACCTACACCGTCGATGTCAACGTCGGCTTCTACACCCACGTGCTCGGGCTCGGCGACAGCCCGGACGACGTTGTGATCAACGGGCATGTCACCGTCGACGCCCAGTGGCTGGACGGCAACGGCACGCAGGACTTCTGGCGCGCCGCCGAGAACCTGTGCATCGTCCCGCCGGACGGCCTGGAGCGTTGGGCAGTCGCGCAGGCAGGACCGATGCGCCGCGCCCACATCAAGGGCGACATGAGCCTGTGGCCCAGCCCTCCCGGCAACCAGTGGTCCAGCGGCGGCTTCCTGGCCGACAGCGTGGTGGACGGTCAGGTCCAGTCGGGTTCGCAGCAGCAGTGGCTGTCCCGCAACGACACCTTCGGCAGCTGGACCGGCGCCAACTGGAACATGGTCTTCGTCGGCACCCAGGGCGCTCCCGCCCAGAGCTTCCCCACTCCCCCCTACACGACGGTCGACCTGACTCCGACCGTCCGGGAGAAGCCGTTCCTCACCGTGGACCGTGGCGGTTCCTACCAGGTCTTCGTGCCCGCGCTGCGCCACGACTCCGCCGGGACGAGCTGGGCCTCCGGCAAGGCCGACGGCTACAGCATCCCGCTGTCGCGCTTCCTCGTGGCGCGGCCCGGCGATTCCGCCGCCACCATCAACGAGGCGCTCGACCGGGGCTTCCACCTCCTGCTCACCCCCGGCGTCTACCCCCTTTCCTCCGCCCTCCGCGTGTCGCGTCCCGACACCGTCGTCCTCGGCCTGGGCCTGGCCACCCTCCAGTCCACCCACGGCAACCCACTGATCGAGGTCGCCGACATCGGTGGCGTCTCCGTCGCCGGCGTGCTGCTCGAGGCCGCCTCGGCGGGCTCCCCCGTCCTGCTCCGCGTCGGGGACGGCCCCAGCCGAGCCAGGCACAGCGACAACCCCACCGTCCTGTTCGACGTCTACGCCCGCATCGGTGGCGCCGTCGCCGGCGGAGCCACCGTCAGCATCCAGCTCGACAGCAACGACGTGATCTGCGACAACCTCTGGCTCTGGCGTGCCGACCACGGCAACGACGGCACCGTCGGCTGGTCGGTCAACCCGGCCGACACCGGGTTCCTCGTCAACGGCGACCGGGTCACCGCCTACGGCCTGGCCGTCGAGCACTACCAGAAGTACGAGGTGCTCTGGAACGGCAACCACGGCCGCACCTACTTCTTCCAGAACGAGCACCCCTACGACGTCCCGACGCAGGCCGCCTGGGTCCACGGCACCACCAACGGCTACGCGGCCTACAAGGTCGCCGACCCCGTCAGCGACCACCAGGCCTGGGGACTGGGCAGCTACTGCTACTTCGACCTGCAGGCCAACATCTACACCGACCGGGCCTACGAGGTCCCCGACACCCCCGGGGTCGTCTTCACCGACCTGATGATCGTCTGCCTCAACGGCCCCGGCGGCGGAGGCATCCTGCACTGCATCAACGACACCGGCGGTCCGGTGGAGAACGCCTTCGGCACCTACAACATGAAGGGCTACACGGACGGCGTCGGAAGCTGATCCGGCCGCTCGACCTCCCGGCGGGCCCCTCCGCCTGATGTGTGACCCGACGTCACCCGTCGTCCGGCCTGGACGCGGCTGCTGAGGATGAGCAAATCCGAGGCATAGCGGGTGACGCGCAGGTCGGCCCGGCCAGGACACTGGCCGGGCCGCCAATTCAGTGAACGCTGACCATGGTGTAGCCCCCGGACAGCGTGACGGGGATGTTCTGCACCCGTCCGGCGGCCGTCGCCATCTGATAGCTCCCGACGACCTGCGGTATCACCTGCCAGGGACCGCTGGCGGCATTCTTTCCGAACGTCACCTGCAGGTCGAGGTGCGCCCAGAAGCCGGGAGTGAGCGTCTGGTGCGCTCCACGTGACGGGACCAGCCAGTACGAGCCGCCACCCGCGCTGGTGGAGTTCTGCCAGACGTGGGTGATCGGGTTCAGCCAGCGCACGCTGACACCGCTGGAGGACCGTCCCACCGGCGGGAAGACGGCGATGCTGAATGCCTCGATCCACATGTTGTCGACGGACCGCTGCATGTACCAGACCCGCGTGTCGATCGTCCCACCGCGCTTGATGGACGCGGGAATGCCCTTGGCCGTGTAGTAGAAGGTGCAGGTCCTTGCCGCCGCGTGGCTGCTCGGACGCTGGGCTGCCGCATTCGCGGCGCCGCTCGGCAGGACTGCGAACAGTGCGGAGGCCACGGCCAGAGCTGCAGTGCGGTGTATGCGCGTCTTCACGTTCCCCCCAGGATGTCGATCACAGGAGGCGCATCCTACGGGTTCGGAGCCCGGGATCTCGCTCTGTCGCCCGCGATCAGCCAGGTCGACCGAATGGGGCGACAGAGTCGGACAGCGGTCAGCGGCGGCCACCGGCGCGGCGGTCGTCGGCGAGCGCGGTCAGTGGACCGTATTCGTGGGCGAGCTGCTGCCAGGTCAGTGCGTCGCCGCAGCGGGGTGCGTCGTGTGCGGCGTCGAAGCTCGGCATGGTCCAGGTCCCGGTGGCGGGGGAACGCAGCCACAGGTCCTCGTCGCCGTCGACCACGGTCTGCGGGACCGGGTCGGGTTCGGTCTGGTCGGTGGGGGCCCAGGTGGCCCGGCCGGGGTGCGAGGCGCGGCGCAGTTCGGTGGTCGCGAGCTGCGCGGCGAAGTCGCGGGCTCCGCTCTCGACCGCCTCGACTGCGGCGAGCCGGTAGGCGTCGGCGAGGGTGGGCAGGGCGGTGGTCTGCTTGCGCTTGGAGCTAATGAAGGTTTCCTTCCCGATGAGGCGGCATGTTTGTTGGACGCCTCGGATACCGGAAGCCTATCCGAGGTCGGCGAACAGCTCGGCACACCGGCGAAACGATCATCACCAGACCCCCGCGATCCCTGCGATCCGGGCGGCCGGTCCAGTCGCAGTCCGGGCAGGTCAACCACTCCTTGGTGGCCACCGCGGCTCCCCAGGTCCGGTAGAGCCGCGGATCAGATCCGGCCGCGATCCATGGTGCCCGGCGAACCCTCGGACGGAGGCATCAGCGACCAGTGGTGACGGCCCAGCCGCAGCCGGACGTGACGGCGATGCCGGGGGAACATCCTTGCCACGAGGCCCAGCCGGGAGATCTCCCACACCGGAGCGCGGAGCTTGTAGTGGCTGAACCGCAGCCGTGCCGCCGCGGCAAGCTCCTTGAGGTCGCCGGGAAGGATGCCCAAGCCGGGCATGGTCAGCAGGCACCGGCCCGCGGCGTCGAGCAGCAGGATGTGCAGCTCGTACTCCATGCCCCCGTAAGGCAGCTCGCGCAGGAGAATCAGTTCCACCGGACGGTCCGCCAGCGGCGAGGGTTCGACGGCGTCCGGTCCCAACGGAATTCGCAGCATCCTTTCCGTGCCGTCGATCAGCAGCAGGGTGTGCCCGTTCCACCGGAGCGACGCGGATCGCAGCCAGTCCTCCTCCTTCGCGCTGAACACGCCCTCGGGCCGTGCCCGCCACGCCTCGCGTCGAATCGGACCGATCTGGGCCCGGCCGCCGTACTCGTCGGGCACCGGGTCAACAGGCCAGTTGGGCCTCACCCGGCCTATGTGGCCGAGGTCGGGGTCGAACACAAGAGCCGGACGGATGTTGAACTTCGCGTTGAGCGACTGGACCTCCTCCGCGAGCCGGGCGGTGCGCACGGACAGCCGCAACTGCCGTGGCACGAACCGCCACAGCACGGCCTCGGCCAGCACCGGTACGGGTGTGGCCGCCGCCAGCCACAGCGCCACCACCCCGGCGCTGTGGCCCGGTTGGCCGTGCAGACCACTGTCCAACGCGAGTCCGAACGCTGCGCCGAGCCCGAGCGAGAATGCCGCCCGCAGGCCGACGAGCCTGCTTACCCGCCGCACTCTCAGGGCGTCCGGCAGGCCGTGCTCCGGCGCCCGCCAGACCTGCCACCCGACGGCGACCAGCAGCACCGGCACCGAGTCCGCCATCAGCGCATGCTGCGGCCCGGCGGACTTCTGCGCAGCACCCGCCGCCGCGACTGCGAAGCCACCGGTTCCCAGCAGCGCCGTCAGTGCGCGCCGCAACGGCCGCGCCCACCGCCGTCTCCGTCGCTGCATGCCCGTCATGAGGCCGCGCCACACCAAGCTCATGCCATCCCCCGTCCCCCGTCCCCACCCGACGAAGTATCCGCCCAATCCCGTGCGATCGGCAGGCCTTCTCGCATCGTCGTCCAGTGACCGTCATCGCACTGCCGCCGTGGCGCACGTCGACAGTCGAGGTATCCTGCCTCGTCCTGAACACACCTGGGAGGTCCTCGCCATGAGCAGCACCACCTCGCCCTTTCCCGAGCGGATCGAGCTCTCGGGGGAGGGTCTGCTCCTGCGCGACTGGACGGAGGCGGATCTGGCCGCGATGCCGGAGCTGTTCGACCACCCCGACATCGCGTACTGGACACCGATCGTCTCCCCCTTCGACGCAGTGGCCGCCCGCGCCCGGCTGGGCCGGGACAGGCAGCTGAGGGCGGATGGCGTGGCCATGCTGCTCGCCATCACCGTCGACGGCGGCGCACCGCTCGGCGAGGTGATGCTGCGGCGTGCCGCCGAGGGCACGGAGCTCGGTTACGCGGTCGGCCCGGCACACCGGGGCCAGGGCCTGGCGGCCCGGGCGGTGCGGGTGATGGCCGCGTACGCCTTCGACCAGCTGAGCGCGGAGCAGGTGATCCTGGAGCTCGAGGCCGAGAACGCCGCCAGCGTCGCCGTGGCCGCGAAGACAGGCTTCAGCCTGCTCGACGTGCCGCTGATCACGGGTGAGGAGAAGGGACGGGCCTACGCCCTGCAGACATGGGGCCTGAACCGCCCCTGAACCGCAGCGACGCCGTCATCGAGGAGGGCCGGGGCCTGTCCTCGATGACGGAGTCATGGCCGACGCCGCCTACCGACTGCTGCCGGCCCGGCGGCCCTGCCTCACTTCAGGTGCCGGCCGAAGAACCGGCCCCCGTCCTCCACCTCGAACCACGGGGTGCCGGTGTGTCCGCCCAGGTTGGCGTGCAGCGTCTTCTCCTTGGTGCCGAAGGCGTCGAACAGGTCCAGGGCCCCCTGTCGGGGGTTCCCTGCGTCGTCCCACTGCAGCAGGAACAGCAGCGGAATGGTGACCTGCCGGGCCTCCTCGCGCTGGGCGCGGGGCACGTAACCCCCGGCGAAGAAGCCGGCGGCCGCGATGCGCGGCTCGGCCACCGCCAGCCGGATGCCGACGGCGGTCCACCCCGAGTACCCGACCGGGCCGCCGATCTCGGGCAGCGAAAGGAGGGCGTCCAGGGTGGTCCGCCATTCCGGGACCGCATTTTCGACCAGCGGGCCGATGAAGGACTCGAAGATCTCATCGACCGGCTCGCCGGCCTGCATCGCCCGGCGGAGGTCGGCGCGGGCCTGCTCGTCTGCGGCGGAACGGGGCCGGCCACCGCACCCGGCGGCGTCGATGGTGGCCACCGCGTAGCCGTGCGCCGCGTAGTGCCGGGCCCGGGCCACCAGCCGGGGTTCCCCCTTGGGCAGGCCGTTGTTGTGGGCCATCAGGATCAGCGGAGCCGGTGCGGACCCAGGGGTCCACAGGGTGCCGGGGATCTCGCCGAGGGTGAATTCGCGCTCGAGGACGCCGTCGTCGAGACGATGCTCAGAAATGAACTGCATGGTCGTGCCTTTCGGGAGGGCTCGTGAATGGCGCTCCCGGACGACCTACCGCCCGACCGTGACCCCGGAGGGGAGCACCCATGTCGATTCTGCGTTCACGGGTACCACCTCCTCGTTCTCTCACACGGTCTCCGGAAGAGTAGCAGCGGTCGCCGTACTCCCCCAACAGGTTTTTGCGGAGCCGACAATGCCGCGTGGGTCACTGGAACAGCGGCAGGCCTTCGTGCAGTCGGCTGCAGACCAGGTGGTAACTCGGTCTGTCCAGTCTGGGGAGCTTGCCGCGCCGGGCGCGCTCGACGCCGTCGTCGTACACCTCGGGGACGAAGATGTCGCGGGCGGTCCGGTACTGCTTCTTGGTCGGGGAGTACGAGTCGATCTCCGCTTCGAGTTCTCCGGTCCGGTAGTCGCTGTCCTTGTCGTCCAGCACCAGCGCGCGGGCGTGGACCTTGCCGGCGACCTCGAAGGTGTAGTCGTTGTAGTAGCCGTAGACCACGCCTTCGGCACGCAGGTCGCCGGCGACGTAGACCGAGCCCCAGGAGACCAGGTCGCGTACGACGAGGTCGCCGAGGACGACCAGGAGGCCGACGTCGGAGACGTAGTCGTCGAGGAAGCCGTGGACGATCATGTCGCCGTCGACGACGAGCGCCATGTCGTTGTCGACGCTCTCCGGCACCACCAGGTCACCGCGGTGCACGTACCAGCCGATGCGCTTGTTGGTCAGGTAGCCGCTGATACTGCCGTCCACCTGCTCCGCCACTTCGCTGGTGTCGGTCAACCGGTCGAAGCGGGCACGCCACGAGGACAGTGTCAGCATGTCTCCTCCGTCCCGGCCCGGTATCCCCGGACCTCCAGTATCCGACGCGCCTGGGACGCGTATTCCGTGCTGTCGTCGGCAGCGATGGCCTCAAGGACGGACGCGGCCAGGGAGGGGTTCTTCAGCAGCTCGTAGTGCCGTTCACCGGCGGCGGCCCAGGCGTTGAGGATCTCGACCGGAGTGGACGGGTTCCTCGCGACACCGTCGAGGCCGTACTCCTCCCGCTCGGGGTCGGCGGTGCGGACGTACTCGGCCAGCGCCTGGGGCGGGGTGTGCCGGTTCGCCGCCGCCGCACGCCGCGCGCAGTGGATGGGACTGGACAGCATGGTCGCCAGTACCTGATCCAGGGGTTCGCTGCGGCGGGCCGCATCGATCTCGGCGTAGCTGCGGAGCTCCTCCTCGCCCTCCACGGGCGCCGAGTAGCTCAGCGCGAATTCGATGACCAGGTCCGGGGGCCAGTTCGACTGACCCATGGCGTCGTTCATGTGGAAGTACGGCGGGTTCTTGGCGTACAGCGCCCGCAGCGCCTCCGGCGGGATCGCGGGATGGTCCAGCAACTGGCTGATGATGCTCCGCATCGGGGACGGGGAGGAGCCGTCGAGGTCGCTCGGAACGGCCTCGACGACGGCCGCGAGGGCTTGCGGTGGCGTGAACGGGTTGTCGCTGATCCTCTCCAGGACCCGCAGATCCGTGTCACCGGCCAGCGCCGCCAGCGCCTCGGCGGGGGTGTACCAGTTCATCGCGGCGTACTCCCTGACCGTCGGCACCGGGTCGGCGGCGAGGACGGCCAGTGGCGCAGGGCTGTGGTTGTGCCTCATGTAGGCGCACAGCTGACGCACTCCCGCGTCGGGGTCCCGCACCAGCCGGTCCAGGTGGGGAGCCAGCTCCTCCAGGCCGCACCGGTCGACCGCTATCCGGCGGGTCCGCACGTCGTCGTCACTCAGATCGGCCCCGTCGGCGTGGCCCAGCGCGGCAACGACCCGTCGAATCCGTGGGTCGGGGTCGCGGGCCAGCGCCCGCAGGTGGTCCGGGTTGGCCTCGAAACGCCGGGCCAGGGCCAGTCGTACGTCGGCCGAGGCATCGGTGAGCAGAGCCGCGGCGATCTTGCGCGGGAGCTTCTCCCGGGCGGCGAGAGCCCTGCGCACCTCGGCCGAGGCGTCACCGAGCAGCACTCTCAGCGCCGGCTTCGGCGTGCTGCGGTGCAGGGCGACGGACCGGCGGACCTGTTCGTCGGCGTGCTGCGCGAGCAGCGTCAACCGCTGTGGCGAGGTCGCCGGTTGGGCCGCCAGGGCCCGCAGCACCCGGACGTCCCCCTGAGCCGTACCCTCCGCACTGTCCGAACCGCCCGCACCGCTCGCACGAACGGCCAGCTCCTCGGCGAGCTTCGCGGACAGGCCGATCCGACTGGCCACGATCCGGGCCAGTCGCGGGTCCTGGTCGGCCAGTTCCCGCAGTCGCGACTTCGGGGTGGCCGCGCGCCATGCCTCGCTGACCAGCTCGTCCATCTCCGTGCACACATCCTTTCCTTGACCGCAGCACAAGACCCTATGCCTGGAGATCAGCATGACAGCAGCCTCTGACAGTGGGTCAGCACATGAACGGCGGCCCGCTCAGTCCTCGCGGCGGGTGCTGACGGGCGGCGGAGTGATGGCCGGGCCGAGGGTCGTGGTGCCGGGGCGTGCGAGCCGGACCAGGCCTCGACGGTAGGCGTCGATGGCCTCCTGGGTGCGCCCCTGGAGGTTCAGCAGATCGCCGAGCAGGCGTGAGGTGTCGGCCAGGTCGCCGGCCGCGTCGGCCCCCTCCTGGAGCGGGATGGCGGCCCGGTAGTGGCTCTCGGCCTCCGCGGTGTCCCCGCGCTGCTCGTGGATCATGCCCAGCAGCCGGTGCGCCGCGGCAGCGTGCACCGTGCCGTGGCCCGGGCCCAGGCTCGCCAGCAGCGTGGTGAGCAGTTGCTCGGCGTCCGCGCCGTGGCCGCGTCGCCATCGGACGTCGGCCAACTCGACCTCGACCTGCACCGCGTGGAACGCGGCCCCCGTGGCGCGCAGCATGTCCAGCGCGGTCCGCAGCTCGTCCTCGGCCTCCGCCAGCCGTCCGTGCTGGGTGTGCAGGTAGCCGCGCATCCAGTGGCACTGCGCCAGCTCGGCGCGGATCTCCCACTGCTGGTACACGTCCTGGGCCTTGATCAGGTATCCCTCGGCCTTGTCGAACTGGCCGCGCGCGGCCAGGGTGCGGGCCACCGAGCGGTGCAGTCCTGCCACCGCCACCGGGTCGGCCACCTGGGGTGCGAGGTCCAGCGCGAGTTCGGCGGCCTTGGTTGCCCGCTCGTACGCGCCCATGTCCATGTACGGGGTGATGATCGAGGTGTAGAGCAGCAGCAGCGCCGCCGGGTCGGGCAGGCCGCCGCCGTTGAGCTCATTGATCGTCTTCTCCAGCAGGTAGCAGGCGTAGCGCACGTCGCCTTCCAGCTGGTGGGCGATGGCCTGCCCGCGGATCGCGCGCACCCGTCCGGGCAGCGGCTCGTCCGCGAGCAGTGCCTGGGCCTGCTCGAACTCCGCCCGGCCCTGCGCCAGGGCTCCGCGGCGCAGCAGGCTGGTGCCGAGCGCCACCCGCAGCTCGGACTCCAGGTCGGCCAGACCGTGCCGCTCGGCTCGCTGGAGCAGGTCGCGGAGCAGGGGTTCGGTCTGTCCGTTGGATCCGCCGTCCAGCAACCCGATCGCCTCGGCGAGCCCTTCGCGGAGCTCGGTGCGCAGGCCGGCCGGCAGGCCCACGGCCAACTGCTCGTAGCTGGTGTCGAGTCTGCCCGCGAGATAGCGCAGAGCGGTGTCGGAGGCGCGGACCTTGCCCGCCTCGACGGTGGAGACGTACGCGGCGGTGTACTCCGGCTCTGCGAGTTGACGCTGAGTCAGTCCGCGTTCGGTCCGCAGCCGTTGGATGCGGGCGCCGACCTCTTTGGCGTTCCCGCGCTGCGCCGCGCCGTCGCTTCCCGCCGGCATGGGCACCCACCTCCTGCGTCTGGCGCCGACCGGACCGGCGCGGAGCCCCAGTCCTATCACAGACGATCCTTCAGAAAGCCTTGCCACGGGCGTTCGAGAGCCCTAACTTAAGCACTCGCGTAAGTGAACTTACTCACTCACTTATACGCGGCTCTGCTCGGCGAAGAGAGAGAAGAGGGTCAACCCGTGTCCGTACGAAGACTCGTGACCGCGGCGACGGTCGCCGCGGGCGTCGTGTCGGCGGTGGTGCTGCCCGCGCCCGCTGCCCAGGCGGCGACCTGCTGGTACGGCTCCTGCTTCAGCTATGTCGCCGGCAGCCAGACGACCACCGCGACCGGTGCCGCGGTCACGATGCTGCAAGCCACCCCCACGCTGGACGGCAGACAGCCCGGAGGCCACTCGCTCCAGGAACTGGCGCTGCAGAACTCGGCTCAGACCTCCACCGTGGAGGTCGGCTGGACGGTGGACTCCCAGCTCGACGGGGACTCGCTGCCGCACCTGTTCGTCTACCACTGGGTGGCCGGCCAGGAGTCCTGCTACAACGGCTGCGGCTTCGTCCAGGTGTCCGACTCGGTGCGGCCCGGGATGGCGGTTGCCTCCGGCGTCGCGGCCGACTACGCCGTGCTGTACTCCGGCGGCAACTGGTGGATCTACTACAACAGCCAAGCGGTGGGCTACTTCCCCGGCTCGCTGTGGGGCGGTTCCTACACCAGCGCGCAGCTGGTCACCGCCTTCGGCGAAGTCGCCGCCACCGACCCGACCAGCTGCACGCAGATGGGCGACGGCCGCTTCGGCAGCGGTTCCGGCTCCTCCTGGATCGCCGACTTCCAGCTGTTCGGGTCCTCCGACGCTCCCTCACTCACGGTCTCCGCCACCGACCCCGGGGAGTACGACGCCGGCAGCGCCACCGCGACCTCGTTCCAACTCGGCGGCCCCGGCGGGGCCTGCTGAACCGCCGTCCCTCCACGCACACACCCTTTCCACCCCCTGAGAAGGAGAACCCAATGCGCATACGTACGTCATTCGCGGGCGGCCTGCTGGCCGCCACCACGATGCTGGCGCTGCTGTCCGGGCAGCCCGCCCAGGCCGCCGCCGGCGCGGTCGCGCCCAGCGCGCCCCCGTCGGTCGGGGCGTCCACCGGGACGGACAACCCGACCTGCTGGTACGGGGCCTGCTTCGACTACGTCTACGGACGCCAGATCACCACCGCGACCGGCGCGAGCATCCGCATGGAGATCGCGGACCCGGTGGTCGACCCGACACAGCCCGGCGAGCACTCGCTCCAGGAACTGGCTCTGCAGAACTCGGCCCAGACCTCCACCGTGGAGGTCGGCTGGACGGTGGATCCGCAGATGAACGGCGATGCGAAGCCGCACCTGTTCGTCTACCACTGGGTGAACGGCCAGGAGTCCTGCTACAACGGCTGCGGCTTCGTCCAGGTGTCGAGGCGGATCGTGCCCGGCATGCGGCTGCCCTCCGGGCGCTCGGCCGAGTTCTCCATCCGCCTGGTCCACGGGGACTGGTGGATCTACTACAACGACACCAAGGTGGGCTACTTCCCCGGTTCGCTGTGGGACGGCAGCTACACCAGCGCCCAGATGGTCACCGCCTTCGGCGAGGTCGCCGAGAACACCCCGGATGTGCCGTCCTGCACGCAGATGGGCGACGGCCGCTTCGGCAGCAGCCGCGGCTCGTCCTGGATCGCCGGCTTCCACCTGTACGGCAGCACCGATGCCCCGGACCTCACCGTGCTGGCGACCAGCCCCGACTACTACGGCTTCGGAAAGGTCACCCCGACCTCCTTCCAGCTCGGCGGCCCGGGCAAGGGCGCCTGCCAGCCGGCGAGCTGACCGCGGG
>Ga0302314_10001140_pt1 | contig 49527 bp, 48 predicted proteins | sample III_Palsa_N2_3_FD_200533 | JGI IMG/M metagenome (GOLD analysis project Ga0302314, IMG submission 200533) | Peat permafrost microbial communities from Stordalen Mire near Abisko, Sweden - III_Palsa_N2_3 | ecosystem: Environmental > Terrestrial > Soil > Palsa > Peat permafrost | place: Sweden... | reverse complement strand
ACAATACCGCCGATGGCACCCCCGCCAACCACGGTGATTTTGATGGCTTGTTGATTCAAATCTATCCCCTGTAAGAAGCGTCGATGCGATGGACGCGTCGAATGAGTGCGGCCAGGACATTTTCCCCAGTGCAGTGCGCGGGCGAAAACTGTAGCGAATCCCGCGTGGTGCCTTTGACGATTTCATCGCTGATGGGCAGCGTATTTCCAGGCATGGAATGCGTGTGCGAGAGCAGGCCGTGGTTACGAAGGATCAGCAGGCGTTTCTTACCCATCGAGCTTAACAACCTCGACTTCTCTTCGTTGCGGACCGTAATGCCCTCGAACGGATGATGAGCGACCATGTCGCGCAGCTGGGCGGAGCAGAAATTCGCGTACGACAACCGTCCTCCATGCACGCTACCGAGAGCCCAGCCGTTGTATGAGTATGCATGACGCAATGCGCATCTTCCACATGCTCGTGAATCGGGCCATGAATGACGAAACTCGCGGGATCGACCGTGTAGTCCGATGGACTCAGGATTTTCCCGGTCAGGTCAATCGGAGTTGGAGCGCACGGTAGGGCCGGAAGTGGTGGAGCGCGTCTATCTCGCGATTGACGACCTGCTGACAGGTCTTGAATAACCAGCGAGTATTGCGTGCCCGGACTCGTTGATTCGCGCATGGCGCTCGCCACTTTGAAAGCTTTCATTGCGCTTGTTATTAAAACGCGCCGTTTTCAGCGGCGCGGCTAAATGGAGCGGACGATCGCGGCATGGATGCTATTACCGGAAATCCAATCTCCCGCAGCATTCGCGGCACGGCGCAATATCGCAGGTTTCCAAGAAACCGAGAGAGAGGCTGAATCACTCAATGTTGAAATGGAAGTTTTTTTCGTGACCCGATTAAACGTTCAATCACGCCACGGACATTTCCAGACAAAATGCTGGCCTGCAACAACTTGATTTTCCTTGTTGTAATCTGGCCTGAATGTAGCGCCTTCAAAACAGCCTTTCCACGCGCCTTCCCGAGATACCGACTAACTGGCAGCTGATATATCGCATCACACCAAAATCCGGGCGCCTCGCTGAAGCCGAGACAAAGCGAGAACGTGGTTCGGAGGACTGCCGAAAATCCAAGAACGAGATGAAAGCGGAAGCTAGTGTCATTAATACTCGAAAGGTATACTAATTAATTGATCCAGTCAGATTATGGAGTTACCTGCGTGAGTGAGCGCGCTCGAAAGTACGTATCCAGCCAGTTCAACGAACTTGTAGTACCAGGGGCCGGCCTGGTGCCAGGCTGCCGATGTCGATGCCCCTTCTGGCAGGTGCGACAGCGTCCATGGATAATGCCGCGCATAGGAATGTCATTGCGTCTCCGAGCGTTCGCCGAGGACTTCGCTGCATCTCAAAAGCCATCGCCATACAAGTTTATTTTGTCTCAACAGACCGCGCGTCCATCGGACACAACCGGTGGTTCATCCGAGTGTCGTTGCAAGTTGCGCAACCAGTCGGCAATCGCCTTGCTGGCCCAGACGGGATCGTCATGGGGCAGATCGTGACCCGCCCACGCATGTACAGCGTGAGCTGTTCCCCAACCAGCCGCTATGCGCGTGGAGCAGATCGGATTGACCAACCGGTCCGCCTTCGATGAAAGCAGCAGGGTAGGGCAAGCGGGTGGTTGACTGTCGGCGCGAAAGCGCGCCGCCGCCCACAGTTGGCGAATGCCATTCGCCGCGCTCACCGGAGCGCTCTGCCTGATCGCGGCCCATGCGGCGATGTCAGCGGCCTGGGTATCCAGCCGGTTGCACGTCAGGTCGTGGACGATGGTCTCGCACTTCGTTGCATTCGCCCATGAGGCAGCCGCGCGCATGAGCGCGGGCCATGCCTCGGGTCGAAGGCGCTCGCTCATGGCGCTGAACGGCCGCATGCTGGTGTTGATAAGCACCAGCCGTTCGACCTCTTCCGGATAGCGTTGTGCCCAGCCGGTCGCGACCATGCCGCCCAGCGACATGGCAAGCAACCGATACGGCGGCAACAACCCGGCATCGGCAGCACGCGAGCGGACGAACTCCACCATGTCCGTCACATCGAGCGGGGCGCTGAGCGCGTTCTCGCGGCCGTTCCCCGGTAGTTCAAGCAGCGTAATGCTATTCGCATCGCCATTAAAACCCGTTTCAACGCGCAGCTGCTCGGGAAACGATCCCCAGTGACGACCCTCGCGCGTGAGTCCGCGCAGCAAGATCCACGTGCTCATCGTGAGGATTTTCGCTGCCAGTGTTCCAAGGCACGCTCGAGAACCTGTTTTCTCGCGTCGCCCTTGGGAAGCCACCTATTCGATGCAAACGCCGCCCGGGTCAGGAAGTCCAGGAAGTTGGCGTGACGGCGCAACACCCGTTCGACCCGGTGCGCCTTGACCGGATTGAACATGCCCAATCGGGAAAATATCTGGCTGGGATTTTTTCGGATCCAGCGCCATGATCCCAGTTCCAGGGTCATGGGGAGGAACACGTTGGGCGCGGGCGTCTGGTCGTAGGCACAGTCCCACAGGTCGCCGTGAAGCAGGTATTGATGGCTTTGTGGTTCGAACGCGTAGCCGTGATGCGGATACGCCTGTTCGAACATGGTCTTGAGCTGATACATCTCGGGGAGATGGGGCATTTGTTGCTTGGTTCGCGCGTAAGGAAACCAGATGCTGTCGTCCCAGCCGTAACCTGAATGACAGTCGAGCGCAAGGCTCAGCGGGCGGCTCATGAGCTCCTGCTTCACGACATCGAGCAACGCGGCGCTTTCGAGTTCGAGCGACCCTTGGGCCGGACCGCGATACCACGGCAGCCATGACCCAATACGCTGGCCGCCCGCAAGGAAGGGGACACGTCCTTCAGCGCTTTGAGGGGCATTGCGCATCAGATCGACACCGTTCGGATTCGAGCGGGTTTGCGCCCACATGCCACCCGGATTCACGATCGGCATGAAAACGAGCCGCACGGCGCGCAACTGTTCGTGCAGCAGTTCGTCCCATTCAAGACGCCGTAGCAGCGCGCGCATGTAGTCGAGGATCAACTGCGTACCGATGCGCTCCAGGCCGTGCACGCCGCCAAAAAAGCCAATGGCGGGCGCTTCGGGATCGTTCGATCCGATCGCCGCGGTAAGGATCGGGAAGGCGTGTGCGCCGGCGCGTACTTCGCCCACCGTGCGCGATTCAAAGCGCGCGCCGCCGGCCGCCAGGATGGCATTGAGGTCATCGAACTCCGCAAAACTTGCGGAGGCTACGCTTAATGGTCTCATGCCCACGGCCTGTTTTTTCGATGCGTCCTGATGCGGCCGAAAACATAAATGGCTGCTTCAGGACGCCTGGTACGCTCAGGACTTGCCTGGCCTTCCTGTTTTGACTGTCTCGACGGCAGCAACAGCCGCAGTGAGTTGCTCGATGTTCGCGCGCTCAAGTATGAGCAAACCCGCCCGCAAGAGCTCGCCTTTTTTGACGTGCACGCCGTTGGCGAGGCATTTTTGTTTCAACAGGCCGATTTTGTCGTAATCGGATTTGGGCATCGTGAAGCTGTCACGGACGACCTTTTCCTTTTTCGGCCGTTTGACTTTTTCCTCGGCGGTGACGGACTCGACTGGCGCAGCTTTAACTTTTGTTTTAGCCGGCGTTTGCGCTGCCTTGCCTTGGGTTTCCTTTGCCGCTTCGACCGCTGGTGTGGCGGCCGACTTGCGTTTGCTTACTGTCGGCTCGGCAGCAGCCGTTTCCGCGGTCTTGGGGAAATGAAAAGCCTTCTTGCTAGGGGCCTTCGTAGCGGGTCCGGGCATGGAGTCTCCAATCGAGTAAAGGTATAAACAGTATATACGCTTTTTAAGATGACTCACGCGAGGGTTTTCGAGGTGCGGTTCTATGAGCGATCTGCTTAGTTTGCACCGACGGAACCCTTGGTCCATCGGCGCGAAGCAAGCGCTAACGTCCGTCCTGGCGCACGGCGATCACGAACAATCGCGGAAACGGCAGCAGCACCGTCCCGTCCGCTGACGCCGGATAAGCGAGCCCAACCGCTGTCTTGTAACGCTCCAGAAATGCCAGCCGTTCGTCTTCAGTAAGCGGATCCAGAAACGGCCGCAGGCCACTTCCCTTGAACCACTCGACGACCGCATCCGCACCCCCCGCCAACGGATGATGATAAGTAGTCCGCCATACATCGGGTTTCGCACCGCACGACCGAAGCAGTTCGAAATACCACGCGGGACTGGCCATCGGCGTCCGGGCCTTCGCGACCTCGGACAGCTTGCTGGCCCAAGGGCCATCGGCCGCAACTTCACGCATCAGCCGATGTGCCGGCTCCTCGAGATTGTCCGGCATCTGAACCGCGAGACTGCCGCCGGGTGAAAGCTTCGCGACAAGGGCGGGAAACAAGCTGGCGTGATCGGGCAACCACTGGAACACCGCGTTGGCGAGGATCACATCGAACGGGCCGGGTGCATGCCATGCCTTGATATCGGCGATCTCGAAGTGAACTTGCGGCAACCGCTTGGAGGCTGCTTCGATCATGTCCGGTGAACTGTCGAATCCGCTTGCTGCCGCATCTGGAAAGCGCGCCATGAGCGCTTCGGTCGAATTGCCGGGACCACATCCGACGTCCACGACAGTGCGCGCGTCGATGTCGGGAACGGCAGCGAGCAGATCGCGTATGGGACGATTACGCTCGTTTTCAAAGGTTACATATTGCTTGGCAGACCAGCTCATTGTGTCATTCCTCAATAGATAGGTGACGATGGAGTGCAGTTTCGAGCGGCTTCAGCAGCCGGAAACCGCGGGCGTCAGCGTTCAAGCTTTGACTCGATTTGACTAAGGTACCGCATGAGACTCACCGGTCGCAGGTTCTAACGCGCGTGAACCAGGTAACCGGTTATACATAGGCGACGCCGTAAGGAATGCAAGCCACCGATGTCCCGTCCGTCGCCTCGCGTTGTCCAGGAAGCAATGTTTCACGCGGGCGGCTTACGCTCAGAAAGCCAGCGTGCCCTACTACGCCGCCGACTTATGCAGCACGTTCAATGCGGACCCTGCGCGGAACCACTGCAACTGAGCGTCGCTGTACGAGTGCTTGAGCCACACGGTTTCGCTGCTGCCATCCGCGTGGTTGAACCGGCACTCGACCGGTTCCTTGGGTGCAAGACGGTCAAGCCCGATCAGGTCGATCCGGTCGTCGTCCAGGATCCGGTCGTAGTCATCCGGATCAACAAATGTCAGTGCAAGCAGACCTTGCTTCTTCAGGTTCGACTCATGAATGCGAGCGAAGCTGCGGGCAATCACCGCCGCACCACCCAGAAGCCGGGGCGACAACGCCGCATGCTCGCGGCTGCTGCCTTCTCCGTAATTCGAATCGCCAATGACCACCCAAGCTTGCCCGGCCGAACGGTATTGACGGGCCGCTTGCGCAGGCGTGAGGCCACTTTCGCCTGTCAGACCATTCGTTGTCTTGCCGATCTCGCCCGTGTACGCATTGGTCGCACCGTTGAGCAGGTTGTCACTGAATTTATCGAGGTGACCACGAAAGCGCAGCCACGGCCCGGCGGGCGAGATGTGGTCGGTCGTCGTCTTGCCGCGGGTTTTCAGCACGACCGGCATGCCGGTGAAGTCACGTCCATCCCACGCGGCCCACGGCTGCATCAACTGGATGCGCTCGCTGGCCGGGTCGACGCTCAGCGTGATATCGCGACCGTCTGCGGGCGGTGCGACATAGGTTGTGCGACCGGGCGCGAAGCGGGTCGGCGGCACTTCGGGTGCGGGCTTCGGCGCCGTGAGCATGAACGGCTTGCCGTCCGCGCCAATGAGCGAGTCCGTGGCCGGATTGAACGACAACCGGCCGGCCAGCGTGAGCGCCGTCACAATCTCCGGACTGGCGATCAGGTTCATGGTCGCAGGCGAGCCGTCGTTGCGGCGCGGGAAGTTTCGGTTATATGACGTGACGATGGCATTCGGCGTCGCCGTCGCACGCGGATCGCGATGCCACTGGCCGATGCAAGGACCACAAGCGTTCGCGAGCACGGTCCCGCCGAGCGCTTCGAGTTCATCGAGCTGACCATCGCGCGCGATCGTTGCGCGGACCTGTTCCGAACCCGGCGTGACGAGGAACGGGACGACTGCCTTCAGCCCATGTGCGCGAGCTTGCGCGGCGACATCGGCGGCGCGGCTCATGTCCTCGTAAGACGAGTTCGTGCAACTGCCGATGAGCGCGGCGGAAATGGTTTCGGGAATTGTGTTGCCGGCGCTTTTGAGTTCGGCCGCGAGGTGCGAGAGCGGTCGCGCACGGTCAGGCGAATGTGGCCCGACAATGTGCGGTTCCAATGCGGACAAGTCGATGCGGATCACGCGGTCGTAGTAGCGCTCCGGGTCTGCTTCAACGGCCGCATCCGGCTCGAACAGCATAGAGGCATATTGCTGGATCAACGGCGCGAGGTCACCACGGCCCGTGGCGTCAAGGTACGTGAGCATGTGTTCATCGGCGGGGAACATAGACGTAGTAGCACCGAGTTCCGCGCCCATGTTGGTGATGGTTGCTTTGCCAGTCGCGCTGATAGTGCGCGCGCCGGGGCCGATGTATTCGACAATCGCGTTGGTCGCGCCGGACACAGTGAGCTGGCCCGCCACGTTCAGGATCACGTCCTTTGGCGCGGTCCATCCGCTCAATGCGCCGGTCAGGTAGACGGCAATATGCTTCGGATAAAGCACTTCCCAAGGCAAGCCGGCAATGGTCTCTACCGCGTCCGCGCCGCCGACACCCACCGCGCACGCGCCCAGTCCACCGGCGTTCGGCGTGTGCGAATCAGTGCCAATAATCAACGCTCCCGGAAATGCATAGTGCTCCAGAACAACCTGGTGGATGATGCCCGCGCCTGGTTCCCAGAATCCCGCGCCATATTTGGCCGCGGCGCTGCGCAGGAAGTCATAGACCTCGCTGTTTTCCAACACCGATATCCGCAGGTCAGAGGCTCCGTCAACACGTGCCTGGATCAGGTGATCGCAGTGGATGCTGGTCGGGACGGCCACGCGTTCGCGCAGCGTTTGCATGAACTGCAGCATGCCGGTCTGCCCGAGCACGTCCTGGAACACGACGCGATCGGGGCGCAACTTCAGGTAGCTGCTACCGGGGATGAGTTCCTGACCGGCCGGGTCGTCGAGATGGCCAAGCAGCACTTTATCGGCGAGTGTGAGCGGCTTGCTGATACGGCGGCGCACGATCTCGAGTTTGCGCGCCATCTCGGGATAGAGGCGCGCAGCCATTACAACGGGGGATTCGTCAAGAGCTGACATGATGGTTCCTCTGCGGGAAGGGGTGTGGGGTGCCGCCAGTTTGCGCACCGCCGATGTCCGCGTAAAATGAATTTATTATTTTGATTGATCAATATTTCTTATGAAAATCGACATCCTGGGCGTGCAGGCATTTGTTGCCATCGCCGATAAAGGCAGCTTCCAGAACGCCGCCGACTCATTGCATGTCACGCAGACGGCGATCACGCAGCGCTTGCGCAAGCTCGAAGACTTTCTTGGCGTGACGCTGGTCGAGCGCACCACGCGCTCGATCGCGCTCAGTCTGATCGGCCGCGATTTTCTGCCGCAAGCGCGGCGTTTGCTGGAAGAGCTGGGGGACGCGTTGCTCGAGATTCGCGAGACGGGCAAGGCGGAGCGTGGAGATGTGTCGATTGCATGCGTGCCCACGGTCGGCGTGCAATATTTGCCGCGCATCATGCAGGAGTATTCGGCACGATATCCGAATAACCGGATCAAGATTCTCGATCACGCGTCGTCGGCGGTGGCCGATGCCGTGCTGCGTCGCGAAGCGGAGTTCGGTATCAATATCGCTGGCACGCATCATCCCGAACTCATGACGATGCCGCTGCTCGAAGACCAGTACGTGCTGATCTGCCACGAGGATCATCCGCTCGCCAAACGCAGACGGGTGGCGTGGAGACAATTGCAGCCGTATCCGCTGATATTCGCGGGGCAGGTCAGCGGCAATCGTGCGTTGCTTGATACCGCGCTGGGCGCGAATGGCCTGGGCTTGCAGTCGTTCTATGAAGTACAGCGGAGTTCGACGGCGGTCGGGCTGGTGGCTGAGCGTATTGCGGCGGCAGTGGTGCCGCGGCTTGCTGTGCAAAAGGGCGCGTATCCGACTATCCGCACGATCGAACTGGTGGATCCGGTGGTCTCGCGGGCCTTGGTGCTGGTGGTCCGCAAGACTGCGCGGCTGTCACCGGCCGCGCAGGCGCTTTACGACATGATCAAGGCGCGGGCGGTACCGCCGAAGGGTTGACGCGCCCCGGTATCAAGCCGCTTCGCGTTGCTTCTCGGAAGAAGCACACAACAACACCGGAATGGACTTCGACGTAGGCGTCCCCGCGCCATCGGCAACACTTGACAGCGGCACGAGCGGATTGGTCTCCGGGTAATACGCGCCGAGGCAGCCACGGGGAATGTCATAAGCGACCAGCAGGAAACTGTCGGCGCGCCGCTCAACGCCGTCATCCCAAACGCTCGTGATATCCACGCGTTGACCCGCTTCGAACCCCAACATTTCAATGTCCAGCTGATTCGCGAACAACACCCGCCGCTGGCCGTACACACCGCGATAACGGTCATCGAGACCATAAATTGTGGTGTTGTACTGATCGTGTGAACGGGTGGTCATGAGCGTCATCAACCGCTCGCCGTGAACCGTCCGCGCACGGTGGATGGGGGTATCGAATTCGATGCCGTGCACCAGGAATTGCGCCTTGCCGCTCGGCGTATTCCACACGCGGTCGCGCGATGCGACGCCCAGATGAAATCCGCCAGGGTGTTTCAGCCGCTCGTTGTAGTTCTCGAATCCGGGAATCACTTTCTCGATGCCGTCGCGGATCAGCGCATAGTCGTTCGCATTCGCGAGCCAGTCAACCTTGGCGCTGCCGAGCGTGGCCAGCGCCATGCGCGCGACGATCGCGATCTCCGACAACAGGTTCGGCGAAGCCGGGCGGTTCATGCCGTACGAAATGTGCACCATGCTCATGGAGTCTTCCACGCTCACGCCTTGAGCCACGCCGTTCTGCATGTCGATTTCAGTGCGGCCGAGCGTCGGCAGGATCAACGCGTCGCGACCATGAATGAGGTGGCTGCGGTTCAGCTTGGTCGTGATATGCACGGTGAGGTCGCACGAGCGCATCGCTTCCCATACGCGGGGCGTATCAGGCGTCGCAATCGAAAAATTGCCACCCAGCCCGATAAACACTTTCTGCTTGCCGGCGAGCATCGCTTCGATCGAACGAACGACGTCGTAGCCATGTTCGCGCGGCGGCTCGAAGTCGTACGCGGCACCGAGCCGGTCGAGGAACGCTTGCGTCGGCTGCTCTTCGATTCCAACCGTGCGATCTCCCTGCACATTCGAATGCCCGCGCACCGGGCACAGTCCCGCACCCAGCCGGCCGATGTTCCCGCGCATCATCATCAGGTTCGACAGGAGCTGCACGGTCGGCACTGAGTTCTTGTGCTGGGTCAGACCCATGCCCCATGTCGAAATCACGGCACGGCCGCGTGCGTAGATATCGGCGAGTTGCAGGACTTCATCTTTCGGCACGCCCGATTCCGCCACGATCGCATCCCAGCTTTCGGCGCGCAGATCCTCGGCGAAGGCGTCGAAACCGACCGTATGCTCAGCGATGAACGCGATATCGAGCACGCGCGGCAAGCCTTGCTCGAGCGCTGCATCGTCGAGTTCGATTACGCGTTTCGCCACGCCTTTGATCAACGCAAAATCCCCGCCGATCTTCGGGCGGATGAACACCGAACTGATTTTCGTGCTGCCGCCCGTGAGCATCTCGACCGGATGCTGCGGGCTCGCGAAGCGTTCCAGACCGCGTTCACGCAGCGGGTTGATCGAGACGATCGTCGCACCGCGTTTCGCACACTCGCGCAGTTCTCCCAGCATCCTCGGATGGTTCGTCGCAGGATTCTGGCCGAAGAGCAGCAGGGTGTCCGCGTGTTCGAAATCTTCCAGCGTCACGGTTCCCTTGCCCACGCCCACGGTTCCCGGCAGACCCCGGCTCGTGGCTTCGTGGCACATGTTCGAACAGTCGGGGAAGTTGTTCGTGCCGTACATGCGCACGAACAACTGGTACAGGAACGCGGCTTCGTTGCTCGCGCGGCCCGAGGTATAAAACGCGGCGCGATCGGGATCATCAAGGCGATTCAGATGGTCCGCGATCAGTGCGAACGCGTCATCCCACGCAATGGGCACGTAGCGGTCGCGGGCGGCGTCGTAGACAAGCGGATCGGTCAGGCGGCCATGCTGTTCAAGCTCGTAATCCGACTGCGCCATTAACTGTTCGACGGTGTGTTCTTCGAAGAATGCGGGCGTGACACGCTTGCTGGTGGACTCGGCCGCCACGGCTTTCACGCCGTTTTCGCAGAATTCGAACGTGGAAGCATGTTCGCGATCCGGCCAGGCGCAGCCGGGGCAATCGAAACCGTCAGGCTGGTTCTGCCCAAACAGCGTGCGGTAATTGCCGCCCGACACCTTCTCCTTGAGCAGATTGAGGGCGACATATTTCAACGCGCCCCAGCCGGCTGCCGGGTGCGTGTACGGTTCAATGCGAGGTTCGGGTTTTTTCACGATGCTGCCGCGTATTCATGAGGGTTTTCACCAATGACTCAAGCGTACTGTGTTCCGAAAGTAACGCGGTATACAGAAAAATAGATAGACGAGGAGTACAGTTGACGGCTCCCTAGGCCTCGTGCCTGTCGTCCTACTCTTTTTAGCTTCATTCAACCCCGTGACGCTTTACGAAAAACTGGCATTCGAGATCGAGGAAACCGTGCGGCGCGGAGTGTTTGCCGTGGGCGAGCGTGTGCCGTCGGTGCGTCAGGCGAGCGCCCAGCATGGCGTCAGCATCAAGACGGTCCTGCATGCCTACGCGCTGCTGGAAAGCCGGGGTGTACTGGAAACACGGCCGCAATCAGGCTACTTCGTGCGCGAACTGCCTGCGTCGCCGGCGTTTAGTCAGGCCGCCTCCCAGCCGCCGCCGGTTGCATCGAAAGTCGATGTCAGCCGCCTGGTCTTGTCCACGCTTCGCTCCATCCGCTCGCAGGACGCCACGCCGCTGGGGTCGCCTTATCCAGACCCATCGCTTTTCCCCTGGCGTCGCATCAACCAGTTGGCGAACGCCATTGCGCGGCGGCATTCAAGCTGGAACCTGATGGACGACCTGCCGCCCGGCAACCCCGAACTGATCCGCCAGATCGCACGGCGTTACGCGGAGAATGGCGTGCCCGTCGACCCCGACGAGATCGTCATCACGGTCGGTGCCACCGAGGCCATCAACCTGAGCCTGCAGGCGGTGGCGAAACCGGGCGACACCGTCGCGGTCGAATCGCCGACCTATTACGCGATGCTCCACGCAATCGAGCGCCTCGGCATGCGGGCGATCGAAGTGCCGACGCATCCGGCCGAAGGTATCGACATCGACGCACTCGCGATCATCATCCGCGAACACCGGATCGCCGCGTGCATGGTCATGCCGAATTTCCAGAATCCCCTGGGTTTCGTGATGTCGGATGCGAACAAGGAACGGCTTGTCGGCCTGCTCGCCAGCCATGAAATCCCGGTGATCGAAAACGATGTGTACCAGGAGCTGTACTACGGTGAAGCCCGTCCGTCGGCGCTCAAGAACTTCGATAAAAAGGGTTTGGTGCTGCATTGCGCCTCATTTTCGAAGAGCCTGACGGCGTCTTACCGGATCGGCTGGGCGATGCCCGGTCGCTACCGCCGCGAGGTGGAAAAGCTCAAGTTCCTGAACACGCTGACCACGCCTTCGGTGCCGCAGATCGCGGTAGCCGACTACCTTCGGCAGGGCGGTTATGACCGTCATCTGCGGCATGTGCGCAAGGTGTACCGGCAGCAGGCACGGCTCATGATCGCGATGGTCACGCGCTTCTTTCCCGCCGGTACGCACCTGTCCACGCCCATGGGCGGCTATGTGCTGTGGGTCCAGTTACCCGGCAATGTCGACTCGATGCAGCTCTACGAAACAGCGCTCGCACTCGGGATCACGATCGGACCGGGCACGATGTTTTCATCGCGCGATGCCTTCCGTCATTTCATCCGGCTCAACTACAGTTATCCCTGGAACGTGCAGACGGAAGCGGCGGTGAAGACGCTGGGCGAACTGGTCGCCGGCATGGCGCGCGAGAAAATCAGAGACTAAGGACAGGGACAAAAACATGGACGGCATGGACGATGGGATCGACCCGGCACTGATCGCGATCCTCGCGCAGTTATGGCGGGCGGCGCAAGAGACACCCGGGCGGGCGTGGTCGCTCGCGAAGTTATCGAAACAATCGGGCGTGCCGATGAGCAGCCTCAGACGTCAACTGACCGCGCTGTCCGACGCGGCGTTGCTGGATCCGGCCAATCCGGATGACCCGGACACGATCCGCGAAAACCCGGCGAATCCGCCTTCCGTCGCGTTAAACGATGCGGGCCGCGAGCTGTGTGCGCAATTATTCGTCCAGTCGCCCCCAGAGATCGACAAATCCTGAACGATCGTGCGTTTGCACGCGTGCTATTGGCCAGTAATCGGTGATCGGTCGCAATATCACGCTAGTTATGGCGTTTTCGACGGTGTAAATGGCAAGCCGTTGTAAGGATTATCGAATTATTTTGTGTGGCGCTTGATTAAGGAGGAAATACTCGAAAATTGAGGTTCTGGGGTAGAAATTAGCAATTCCTAGGAATTTTATAAGTCGAACACGTTATTTCTACCGAAAGTTCAAGTCTTCGAAAGACACCTCGCCCCAATCGCCCAAAAAATTACTGATTAAATTCAATAGCTTACAAACAAGCGTTATTCATCATATGTTTTAGAGGCGACACGGAAAACTGAAAGGTTGTTTCAGGAAGTCGCGAATGCTCCGTAATCGTGTTCATCGTTGATCACCCTGGAGCATGAGATGAGTTTGAGTAACTTCAAGATAGGCACCCGGCTGGGCGCGGGTTTCGCGGCAATTCTGTTGCTGTTATGTACGGTTGGCGGGTTGACGCTTTGGCAGGCGTCGCACATCTATGCCGGCACGTTGGAGCTTGGCAACGACTGGCTGCCGAGCGTGCAGGCTGCCGGCAGAATGCAGGCTTTTGCGAACAATGCGCGTCGCACCTCGTTGCGCTCGATCCTTGCGGTCGACCCGAAGGAAAAGCAGGAACAGCGTGCGGCGCATGACGCTTCCGTGGTCCAGCTCCAGGAAGTGTTCACGAAGTACGAGAAGCTCGTGTCGTCGCCTGAAGAGCAACAACTCTTCGACAATATCAAAAGCGCCTGGGCGCGCTATGCGGCTCTCGACGCGAAACTACTCGATCTGGCCGACAAGGGCGATGCCGGATTCAACGACGCTCGTTCGCTCTCGAGCGGCGATGCAGGCGCAGCGTTCACCGACATGCTCAAGCTGATTGAAGCGGATATCGAACTTAACCGCAGCGGTGCGGAGCGGGAAGTCGCGCGCGCAGCATCGACTTATGACAACGCCATAGTGAGCACCGGCTTGCTGATCGCTGTCGCGGTGTTCGCCGGCATTGCGATCGGCTGGCTGATCACGCGCTCCATTACCACGCCGATCGGACGCGCTGTCGTGATTGCCGAGACCGTCGCCCGGGGTGACCTGACTGCGGATATCGAGGTATCGGGCAAGGACGAAACCAGTCAGTTGCTGGCCGCGATGCGCCACATGAACGAGCGGCTGGTCGATGTAGTGGGCCGCGTGCGCAACAGCAGCGACAGCATTGCTACCGGTTCCGCGCAGATTGCAGCAGGCAATACGGATCTCAGCCAGCGCACGGAAGAGCAGGCGGCTTCGCTGGAAGAAACCGCTGCGAGCATGGAGCAACTGACCGCGACCGTGAAGCAGAACGCAGAGAATGCGCTGCAAGGCAATTCGCTGGCTGCCAACGCGTCGGAGACGGCCGTGCGGGGAGGCGAAGTCGTTAATCGCGTGGTCCAGACGATGAGCGAAATTTCCAGCAGCTCGGAACAGGTGGCGCAGATCATCACGGTGATCGAAGGCATTGCGTTCCAGACGAACATTCTTGCGCTGAACGCGGCCGTTGAAGCGGCGCGGGCCGGTGAGCAAGGCCGCGGGTTTGCGGTGGTGGCAGGCGAAGTGCGGACGCTGGCTCAGCGCAGCGCGTCGGCGGCAAAGGAGATCAAGGACCTGATCAGCGCTTCCGTGCAGCGTGTGCATACCGGCTCGCAGTTGGTTGACGAAGCCGGACGCACGATGGGCGAAGTGGTTCAGTCGGTCAAGCGCGTCACGGACCTGATGGGTGAGATCAGCGCGGCGTCGGGTGAACAGCACACCGGCATCGAGCAGGTCAATCAGGCGGTCATGCAGATGGATGAAGTGACGCAGCAGAACGCGGCGCTGGTTGAAGAGGCGTCCGCCGCCGCGCAGTCGATGGCCGCTCAGTCAGGCACCTTGCGCGAGCTCGTGTCGGTCTTCCGGATCAGTGCTTCCGACCCGGTTGTGCAGACCTTCACGCCGGTGAAAGCGGCCCCTGCGGTCAGCCGCCCGGCGAGCAAGATGAAACCCGCGAAACGGGCGGCGGCTGCGCCCCGGATCGCGCCGGTCGTGGGCAAGGATCCGGAATGGCAGACTTTTTGATCGCTTGAAACTGAAGCTGGAAGTTTGAAATCAAGCCGGCTGCAACGGACTGTGTCGAGTCCTTTGCAGCCGGCTTGATGCATATGCGCTCGACCAACAGTTCGATCAATAAGCGCCCATGTAGTCGCGCTTGCCGACATCCACGCCGTTGTGGCGCAGGATTGCATACGCGGTCGTCACATGGAAGAAGAACTGGGGCAGGGCGTAGTGTTGCAGGTAGTTGCTGCCGACAAGCTTCTTCTCTTTCGGCGTGCCCGGGCGCAGGATGATTTCCTTGTTATCGCTGCCTTCGAATCGCGTGGCATCGAACTCGCCTATATACGCCAACGCCGTGGCCAGCAGCGCTTGCAGGTCGGCAAACGTCACTTCGGTATCGGCCACCGACGGCTTCTCCACGCCGGCCAGGCGCGAGACCGCGCTTTTGCTGAAGTCAGCGGCGATCTGTACCTGGCGGATCAGCGGGAACATGTCCGGGAACAAACGTGCTTGCAGCAGCGCGTTCGGTTCGATGTTTTTTTCGGTGGCCTGCGTTTCCGCTTTCTTGAGCACGTCGGACAAGGCGGTCAGCATTTGCGTGAAAACCGGGACGGACGCGCTGTACATGGAGATGGTCATGATCACTCTTTCAGTCGATGTCGGGAGCCGACGCGAACAACGCCGCGCCAGCCTGTTTATCTTGTTTAATCTTGGAACGGTTCTGGACAGGTGATTGAACCGGCTAGCCAGGTGCCTGTCAATGCGGCTTGCCCCGGGCGGTCCAGGATTTGCGTCACGGCCAACCTTGCAGCAATCCTTGTAGCAATCGGGGCGCTTCACCCGGCCCGGTATCGCTGCACTGCGGCGATACCGGGCCGGATCCCTTGCTTTGATCCGGCATGCCCGGTTCCGCGCCAGATTATAAGCGCGCTGCGGCAAGTGCCCGGTATGCAGGGCTTCATCATGGGTGGGTTAAGGTTCTGAGCCTTTGCATCATGCATGGACAAACGTACCCAGGCGCAGATCAAGCTGCTCGGCGCGCAATTGCACTGCGAAGAGGGGATTTGTCATGCGGCGGCCAATCGTTCCAAAGCCCCATAGCGAACAGGGCGGCCACTTCGCGATCCTCTAGCCCGGCAGCAAGGTAATTCCGAAGCGCGGCGCGGCTTCCCGCATGCGTCCGATATCTTCCGGCTGCGGCGGAACAGGTTTCACCGGCCCGGCCTGGACGTCGGCGCAAGCGTCGACGAAGTCATCAAATCCGGCTGGCGTGCAGACGATCAGATACCTTGAGGGCAGCTCGGTATTATTAGCCAACCGATGCGCAACCTTGCGCGGCAACAAAGCTGTTTCGCCCGCGCGCACGCTTACGCGCTTTCCATCAACCGTCACGTCGACAACACCCTCAAGAACAACGATGGTTTCCTCTTCGCGCTCATGCACGTGCAGAGGCGTCGCCCGGTTCGGCGGTCCGAAAAACTCCATCATGCAGAAAGCGCCGCCCGTTTCCTTTCCCGACATCAGCAAACGCACCCGCGTACCGGCAAAATTGTATTCAGGCGGCTTGGTATTCAATACGAACATGGCATTCCTCGACAAGATCATGGGGCTTGGGCGTTCACTATAAGTCGCGGGCCTTTCGAGAAAAACATGCGTTGATGCCGTAATATTCACGGCAACATACCGTGAATCGATCATGAAAAATCTCAAGCAATTCATGAGTTTCGCGGCCGTGGCGAGAAATAACAGTTTCGCCGCGGCTGCCCGTGAGCTCGCTCTCGCCCCCTCGTCAGTCGCCAAGAGCGTGGCGCGCCTGGAGAGCGATCTCGGCGTGAGGTTGTTTCATCGAACGACTCGCGCAGTCAGGCTCACGGCGGAAGGCGATGCCCTTTTCGCTAAGTGCGCGCGGGTCCTGGAAGAGATTGACTCGCTGGAGTTATCGACAACACGCTCGGCCGAGGCGCCGTCTGGCACGTTGCGCGTGGGTGCGCCGATAGGTTACGGAACACGCAAGATTGTCCCTGTATTAAACCGGCTGCTTGCCGCTCACCCCGCGCTCAAAGTCGACATGCGTTTGACGGACGAGCGAGTACACCCGGTGAGTGAAGGCCTGGACGCGGTGATACGCATAGGCTCACTCGATGACTCCGGTCTGGTTGCACGCCGGTTCGACCACCAGCACCTCGTGCTTTGCGCCAGTCCCGACTATATAAAAGTCCATGGTGCGTTGAACGCCGTTGAGGAAGTCGAAGGACGATCGGTGATTTTGTTTCGGATGCCTACTTCCGGCCGGGAGCGCCCGCTAGAGTTCGTGAAGGGCGGAGAAAAGATTCAATTGCGACCGCCGTCACGCTTTGCATTAAGTCACGGAGACGCCATGGTGGAAGCGGTATTGCAGGGCGCCGGCATAGCGCAGGTGCCTGAACACATGGTGACGCATCACATCAGGGAGGGAACCCTGGTTGAGTTGTTGTGTGAATGCCGTCCTGCCCCGCTACCGGTCAGCGTGTTGACGCCCAGCGCGCGAATGATGCCGCCCAGGGTGCGTTCATTCATCGATGCGCTGCTGGACGAAAAAATGCTGGATTGAGGGCGCACCGCACCTGTGCAGGAGGCGCGGTGAATCAACCGGTTGACCGGAGAAAATCGGCCAAGATCGAAAAAACGGCCAACGCTGAAACGGCGGACAGCACTCGTCCCTTGAAGCGGTTTTCAGCTTCAATTCCCCCGATTGCCAATCCAATGCCAAATCCGATGCCAATCCGACAAGCGCGGAGGACTACGCAGTCTTACGCGGGTACGTCCGCGGTAACTTTTGAGTAGTCGCAAAACCCCCGGAAATCGTTCGCTAAAATCTGCAATAGCGCGGTGCCTTTACGGCCGGTGGTGCGATAAAGTTCTCCGTCGCGGCGGCCTGCCTCCATGCCTTTGCTGAAAGCCTCCGAGTCGACGATCGCGCTGTCGATCGATTTAGTGAACGACGCCGGGCTGTCGGGAAAAATCAAGGTAATGACAAGACCCGTCGCTGCGAGCGGAACATCGGAGTCTTCAATTTGCCACGCCGCGCAGATCGGCAGGCAAAATCCCTGGAGATAGCCAATCAGCTTCGCTTCCAGGTCAGCGGGCAAGGCGCGGTAAGTGAGTTCTGAACGTGCAATGGTGGGAAGGGTGAGCGCCGCGACAATTGCTGCAATCTTGCGCGCCGTTGCCAATTCCTTGGTTTCTTGCGTCACTTCATGGACTTGATATAGCGGTTGAAACATCGACGCCTCCTTATGAGCCTGGTTTTCCACGAAAACACCGGGTACGGGATTGATGGAATATGATTCGTAACGCGGGAAACAGCGGTGGGTGGCACATTCTCCGTTGGAAACCCGCCCGCCAATAATGGCGTGTGCATTACGGCATGGCAAATGAACCGCCGGACCGGTAGCTAGTGGTAATACTGATAGTGATGCGTGCAGTGAAGCGTGTAATGAACCGGGTAATGTTCCCTTTCGAATCGAGATTGGCGGCGGGAGGTCGGTCAGACATTAATTGAATGTGAGATCCGCGGATGCATCGAGGCTGATCCGGCGGGACCAGGGACGAGAATTGTGTCCGCTATCAAGTAGGCAAGACCGCAACCACAATGACAAAAGCAGAGCAATCCAGCTGCGTAGGCATCGTGAACCGCATCAAGCGCGGGCTGTCGACGTCCGTTGCTGTCGCTTCATGTGGCGTTTTTATTGCAGTTGTCATGGTGGGCCTGTGCGGTTTGGTCCTATATCAGAGTCGCCAGGATGCGCTGGACCACACCCGCGACACTTTGCGCGATATCGCTGTCATTGCACAGCGCGATATCGAACGCAATCTCGAACTTTACGAACTGTCACTGCAAGCCGTGGTCGACGGGCTTCAAGAAGCAGACGTGATGGCATTACCGCCCCATTTGCGCCGGGAGGTACTCTTCGACCGCGCAGCCAGCGCGAAATATCTCGGTTCCATGCTGGTGATGGATGCGCTTGGCAACGTTGTCATGGATTCCGGCGGCGACACGCCGAGAACGGGTAATTTCAGCGACAGGCCGTATTTTACGGTTCAACGCGACAATCCCCATGCAGGTCTCTACATAAGCGATCCGTACCTGTCTCGCTTGCGCAACGGCACGCCAAGCATCGGCCTGAGCAGACGGCTTTCCAACCCGGACGGATCGTTTGCGGGAATTGTGCTTCTGGCGGTGAATATTGCGTATTTCCACGACCTGTTCGCCGGTTTGGCGCTAGGTCCGCACGGATCGCTTTCGCTGATCGGACGAGACGGCTCCATGCTGATGCGGCAGCCTTACGATCCCAAGGTGATCGGGCGAAACATCAAGAACGCCGCTACTTTCAAGCAGTTTCTAATGGCGCCGCAGGGGAGCTTCATCGAAAAGTCGTCAATCGATGGCAATCGCCGGCTGTATTGGTTTGCCAACTTCCCGCGGGCGCCTCTCATCATCATGGCGGCCGCTTCCGAGGAGGATATCTACGCTTCGTGGCGGCGCCGGGCCCTCACGATCGGGTCGCTGATGGCCGTGTTCGGTGTGGCGTTCATCGCGCTTTCCATTTTGCTCGGGATGCAGTTGCGGCGGCGCATGCGGGCTGAGTCGGCGCTGGAATTGCTTGCGAGAACGGACGGCCTGACCGGGTTGAACAACCGACGTAGTCTTGGCGAAATACTCGAACTCGAGTGGCGCCGCGCGAAACGCTCGCAGAGCGTGTTGTCGCTGCTGTTCGTCGATATCGATCGATTCAAGGCTTACAACGACACCTATGGCCATCAGGCCGGCGACGATACCCTGGCGGCGGTCGCACGCTGTATTGCCGACAACATCCGGCGTCCGGCTGACAGCGCTGCACGCTATGGGGGAGAGGAGTTTATCGTCGTGCTTCCGGATACATCGGCGCTCGGCGCTTCGCTGATCGCGGAGAAGATCCGCTCCGCTATTTGCGCATGCCATATCGAGCACGCGGGCAGCGAGTTTGGATGCGTGACGGCCAGTATTGGCGCGGTGAGCCGTGAACCGCAGATGGACGACGATCTGACGACCGTGATCAAAGCTGCCGACGAAGCCTTGTACTACGCCAAGGCGACCGGCCGGAACAGGGTGTCGACCGCTGAGTCTGAGTCTGAGGCGTGAGGGGTCCGATCGCGGCTACGGCTTTATCCAGCCGCGGTTCCAACCGCGGTTCCAACCGTGGTTCCAACGTGAGGCAAGTCCAGGTAAGCGCACCTTTAAGCTCAAGACCCTCGCTTGGCACGCACTGCTATAAAAATTCCGGTGGTGCGAGCACGTCACACGCCACGGCCCTCGCCATGGTGTTCCGGAACACGACCGCGTTCGTCCCTTGAGGCGTATGGACATCCGGGGCGAACGCTGTCAAAGTCGCTTCTCCGCGCACCTGTGGCAACCTCTCGCGGTTCGGAACGCGCGTTACGGCACAGCCAGGATATTCTTGTCAGGAGCACGAAATGACCCCGCGTCAACCAGTCGATATTGCCCGCATTCTGTTCGTTATTGTCATCCTGTCCGCGTTGACGATCGGCAGCCTCTATATCCTGCGGCCGTTTATTCCGGGGCTCATCTGGGCGACCACCATTGTGGTCGCGACCTGGCCCGTGATGCTCGCGGTGCAGCGCCGCGTCGGCAATCGCCGGTGGATCGCCACCGGGGTGATGCTGATCATCCTGCTGCTCGTGATTGCACTGCCGCTCTACGAGGCCATTTCGACACTGGCCTTGCACGCGAGCGACATCATGGGAACGATCAAACTCTTGCCCAGCTATGCACTGGCGCCGCCGCCCAGCTGGGTCGGCGAGATTCCGCTGGCCGGCCAGCGCGTTGCGCATGAATGGCAGACGCTGTCGGACGCCGGGCCGGGCGGCATTCTGGCAAAGGTGGAACCGTACCTGACGATTGTCGCGCGCTGGATGCTCGGTCACGCAGCGGCTGTGGGCGTGTTCGTGATCCACATGTTCGTCACGATCATCATTGCAGGCATTCTCTATAGCCAGGGTGAAGCAGCGGGCCGCTTCGTTACGCGCTTCGCAACCCGGCTGGCAGCCCAGCGGGGCGCGGAAGCGGTCAAGCTGGCAGGACTGGCGATTCGCGCGGTCGCGCTCGGGATTGTTGTGACAGCGGTGGCGCAATCCGCGCTGGGCGGGATCGGTTTGTGGATAGCAGGCGTTCCTGCTGCCGGCATACTGACCGCGGTGATGCTGATGTTGTGCCTCGCGCAGATCGGCCCGTTGCTGCCGTTGCTCGGCGGCGTCGCGTGGCTTTTTATGCATGATTCAACCGTAGCCGCGATCCTGCTGCTGATCTGGTCAGTTGCAGTCGCCATGCTCGACAGTCTGCTGCGGCCGGTTCTGATCAGGCGCGGGGTGAACCTCTCGATGCTGTTGATCCTGGCCGGCGTGCTGGGCGGCATGTTCGCGTTCGGGATAGTGGGTTTGTTCGTCGGTCCGGTGATCCTGGCGGTGGCGTCGACGCTCCTGGAAGCGTGGATGAACGAACCTGCGCCTTTGGCGGTCGTCGACGCTGCGCAAGTCGATCGAGTGACGACAGCAAGCAATCCGAAAGATTTAGCCTAGCGCAGCCGCCGCATGAACGGCCTTCCCGCTGCGTTGTGCCGGTTCATGGCTAATAGCATTCGCTAACCGCCATGAACCTGACTCACCGTTGTGACGCTCCGTGTCTACACGATCATCGCGGGTGTCCGAGCCTCGCTTTCGTTGCGTGTATTTCCGCTTGCAGTTCATCTATGCGTTGCAACAATGACAGCGCCAGCGCAAGGCCGCGCCGGTCGAGTTCGAAATCGTCTCTCAGGCGCCTTGCCGTCTTCACGGTGACGACGTAACGCAACTGGAACATGCGTGTGGGTGTGCCGGCGTCCACCGGCTTGATGACGTCGGTATCAATGAGGTCTTCAATTTCTTCAATCGATAACCCCGAAACCTCCGCCAGATATTCAACCTGGCAAACGTCCACGTCGTTTAGCCAGACCGACTCGCTCAATGGTGTGCTCATGGCTTTGCTCCTTACGCGAAATGCGTGCGCGGGTTGAAGTTCGATGCCGCCGCCAGTTGTTCCAGCAACTCGTGTTCACGAGCGCTTACCGTCTTCGGCACTTCTATCCTGACCACGGCATACAGTGCCCCGACGCTGCCATCGGCCGACGCCAGTCCGCGTTTGGCGAGCCGCAATTTTTGCCCGGCGGTCGTGCCAGGTTTCACGTTGAGCTCCACCGTGCCCGCGAGGGTGGGTACGTGCACGCTCGCCCCCAGCACGGCCTCCCAGGGCGCGAGCGGCAGGTCCAAATACAGGTCGCGGCCGTCGGGCCGATAGAGCGGATGTGGCTGCAACACGAGCGATACATACAAGTCGCCGGGCCGTCCGCCATTAAAGCCCGGGCCGCCCTTGCCAGCCAGCCGCAGGCGCTGGCCGTTCGCCGCCGATTTAGGAATGGTGATTTGAAAGGTCCGCGGCACGCGATGCGCGAGGCCGTTGGCGTCGTACTCGGGAAGCTCCGCGCTCAGTTCGATCTGGTCTGCGCGATGGATCTGCTCAAGCGTTACCGGCGCGGCGATCTCATAGTCCTGCCCGGGGACAGGAAAGCTTTGTCTGCGATGACCACCTCCGCCGCCGCCGCGGCCAAAGGCTGAGAAAAGATCGGCGAGGTCGACGTCGTCGAGGCCGGCTTCACCCGTATGGAAATGCTGCTGCCAGTCGGGTGGCGGCGTGAACGATTCGCCGGCCGGATGTTTGCCGAGGTTATCGTAGGCTTCGCGCTTTTCCGGGTTCTTCAGCGTGGCATACGCTTCAGCGACGTCCTTGAATTTTGCTTCGCTGTCCGGGTCGGCCGAGACGTCAGGATGATATTTATGAGCGAGCTTGCGGTACGCCTTCTTGATGTCCGCCAGTGTCGCGGTGCGCTCGACTCCCAAGGCTTCGTAATAGTCCTTGAATTTCATTTGAGACCTAAAAGAAAAGTAGAACGGGGTTTCGTCTGAGCTGAGGCGTTGCGACGACGGATAGTGTGTTTGCCTGGGTTTGTCGGCCTGAATACTTCAATCAGTCACGTGGCTCGGTAAGTTTATGTCATGGCGGCGCAGACCGGGAAATGACTGGCAAAAGGCCCACGCACGGGCCGGCAATGCGCGGCGCGCAGCAATTCACGCTCCCACGCCGATACAAAAGCGCAACGTCAGATCGACGTGACCACCATGCCCACCGAGATCACCAGCATGACCGCCGTCGCCACCCATCCCAGCGCCCGCAACCAGCCCTTGGCCGCAAACTTTCCCATGATGTCCCGGCGGCACACTATTTTCATCATCACGAACATTACCGGCACGGCGACTACGCCGTTGAGCACGGCGCTCCAGTAGAGCGCCTTGATCGGGTTGATCGATGTGAAATTGATGACCATGCCGATCAGCGTAGCCACTGCGATAGTTGCGTAAAACGCCTTCGCTTCCTGCATTTTGCGAGTGAAGCCCACCGGCCAGTCCCGCGCTTCACCAATCGCATATGCCGCTGAACCCGCAAGAACAGGCACGGCCAGCAGGCCGGTTCCGATCAGCCCGACCGTGAAGAACAATGCGGCGAACGGGCCCGCTATAGGCCTCAAGGCCTGGGCCGCCTGCGCCGACGTTTCAATGTCAACTATACCGCCTGCGTGGAGGGTCGCCGCCGTGGTCGCCAGGATGGCAAGCGCGACCAGGTTGGACAATCCCATGCCGGCAAGCGTGTCGACCTCGATACGACGCAGCGCCTTGGGACCCTGTTCCGGTGAGTCGAACAGATCGAGTCGCCGTGGGTGCACCCGCATGTCCTCGACTTCCTCATCGGATTGCCAGAAGAACAGGTAGGGGCTGATCGTGGTGCCAAACACCGCCACGACCGCAGTGAGATACGCCGAGGTCCAGACCGGACGGGGCAAGAGCATGTTGCTGGCGAGTTGGCTCCAATTGACATGCGCCACCGCCAGTACGGCGAAATACGCAAACAAGGACAGCGTGAACCACTTCAGCACAGCCACGTAGCGCGTGTATTGCAGCAACAGCTGCATCGAGACGCAAATCACCGAGAACAGCAGCACGTAGAGCCACTTGGGACCGGGCAACAAGAGTGCAAGGGCATCGGCCATGGCACCCAGGTCTGCGCCCAGATTGACTATATTCGCAATCAGCAGGAGCGCCACGATCCACTGCAGCAGCCATGTTGAATAGTGCATACGGAGCACGCCTGCAATGCCGTGTCCCGTCGTGCGTCCGATGCGCGCGCTGATCATCTGGATGGCGACCATCAACGGGTAGCTGAACAACAGCGTCCATGACAGTCCATAGCCGAAGGCCGCGCCCACCTGACTGTAGGTGGCGATGCCGCTGGGGTCGTCGTCGGAGGCGCCTGTGATCAGGCCTGGCCCCAGCACGCCGAGCCAATGGGGCTTGGTCGGGCCGACCACCGGATCGCGGTCTTCTGCATCGTATTCCTGGGATGGCTTGTCCATGATGGCGCGGGGATGTCAGAAGGAGTGGACGGGGGCGAGACCGTTGCGTGGACGCTTTTTCTTCGCAGGTCTGTCGGCGGCGATGCTTCCTGCTGAAAGCTCCACGATCTCCGACGTGATCTCCTCTTGCCTCAGCCGCCGAAAGTCGCCGGTCAATGCTTCGAGCTTGTCATGCACGTTCGTGCGCGCAGCGATCATCGCCCGCATGCGTGCTTCGTTTTCTGCGGCGAACGACAGCATGATGGCCTCGCAAAGCTGCGCGAAGATGTATTCCTGCGCAAGCTGCGATAACAGGCGCTGCGGCGCGAGATTAATGAGCGGTGGATCGCGGCGCGCAGTTGCCGGTGACCCAGCCGGTGACCCAGCCGATGGCGTTACCGATGGCGTTACCGAGAAGCGCTCGTAGTCGAACGGCAACAGGGTTTGCTCCACGGTCTGGACGGTGGCGCCCGGGTTCGGCGTTGCGTGGATCACGCTCACGCGAGTCGTCCTTCCGGTGACCAGGCGCTGGAACAAAACGCCGGTGAGGCGATCGGCGAGTGCGGGCACTTCGTCGGCATGAGTGATCATGGGCGCAGACCAGCCGATGTTCAGCCCACGTTCGGTCGCCGCCACGATCCCGCGGTCGCCGAGCAGCAAGTATTCCGTCGAGGAAGACTGAGCGTACGCGGTAGCCGATGCAAGCGCTGCATCGATCACATGCTCGTTGAACGTGCCGACAAAACCCTGTTCCGCGCACAGGACGATCACGACGGCCGCATCCTGCTCTGCATGCCGATTCGGTGCCGTGGTGTCGTGCGAGGTGTGATCGTCGATCAGCAGCAGGGCGTCGCCAATCGCCGCGCTGACTATCCGCGCGCAGGCCCGAATGCCGTCCAGACGGCTGCGCGCTTCACGCGAGCGTGCCGCAGCGATGCCACGCATTGCACCCACCACGGATTCAAGCCCGTGTACGCCATTCATGCGCGCTTGAACTTCGCTGAGTTTGTTGCTCATGTCGAAGCGGCCTCGGGCTTGGTTTGCTGCTTGGCTTCATCTGCGGGTTTGGCCTCAGCTTTGACTTCAGTCGCAGGCGCCGCACTTACTTGTACTGTGAGATCGCGTACGGCCGTGACTAGTGCGCTCAGCGTGGCCTCATCGATCGAGCCCGTGGCAACGAGCGCGGCGCTCGCCGCAGGGCCGCCGTGCGCATCCAGATGCGCAGCAAGACGGGTGCGAACCGTCGCAATGCACCCGGGCGGCAGCGCGTCGAATACGCGCTCGGCGAGCGCGGCCAGCAGCGCGATTTCATCGACGGGGCGCAGCGGCGCAAAGCGCGGTTGCGTGATCAATGCGCGAATGCGCTCGCCGCGCACCACTTGCGCCTTCACCCTCGGCTCCATCGCCCCGCCAAAGCGCGTGAACATTTCAAGCTCGAGGAACTGCGAATAGTCGAGCCGCAAGCGTCCGGAGACCTTGCGCAACGCGGGCAACTGCGCCTTGCCGCCGACCCGGCTCACGCTCAGGCCGACGTCCACGGCGGGGCGCTGGTTGGCGGCGAAAAGCGCAGCGTCGAGCATGATCTGGCCATCGGTAATCGAGATCAGGTTGGTGGGAATGTAAGCGGACAAATTGCCGGCATCGGTCTCCGCGACGGGCAACGCGGTGAGCGATCCGCCGCCCAGTTCCTTGGACAGTTTCGCCGCGCGTTCCAGCAACCGCGCATGCAGGTAGAAGATATCGCCGGGATACGCTTCGCGGCCGGGCGGTTCGCGCGTGAGCAGGGAGAGTTCGCGGTGCGTTGCGGCATGCTTGCTCAGGTCGTCGATCACGATGAGCGCATGTTGCCCACGGTCACGAAAATATTCGGCGATGGAGAAGCCACTGAACGGCGCGATCCATTGCAAACCCGGGGAAGCGGCCGCCGACGCGACCACGAATACGCATCGCTCGGGTGCGCCGTGGCGGCGCACGGCGTCGATGACACGCTGCACGGCGGTAGCACGCTGACCGATCGCCACGTACACACAGATCATGTCGGTGTGCTTCTGGTTCACGATCGTGTCGATGGCAATCGAGGTCTTCCCCGTCGCCCGGTCCCCAATGATCAGTTCGCGCTGGCCGCGCCCGATGGCAAACAACGCGTCTATCAGCAGGATGCCGGTGGCGACCGGTTGCGCGACCAGATCCCGGTCAATAATGGAAGGCGCCGGCCGCTCGATTGGCAGGTGCTTCTCGGCGGGCACGGGTTCGTCGTTGTCGAGTGGCCTGCCGAGCGGATCGACCACCCGTCCGAGCAGTCCGGGACCAACCGGCACTTCCACTACTTGACCCGTTCCGGTGACGCGGGAGCCGGCGGAAATCGCATCGCCGTCGTCGAGCAGGACCGCGCCGATGGCATCAGCATCCAGCGTGAGCGCAAAGCCTAGACGGCCACCCTCGAAGCGCAGCAGTTCATTCAAGCGCACATCAGGCAGGCCCGAGACGGAGGCAATGCCGTCGGCCACATGTTCAACGCGCCCGACGGTTTCCGCCTGCGGGGCAAACTGAGCGCGGGCTAGGGCGGCGCGGCTGCTGGCGAGCCAGTCGCTGTGTCCTGCTTTGTCTCCTGTTTTGTCTCCTGCAGCGAGGTCGGTTTGGATGGGTGTCATGAGCTAAGGAGTTCCGTTTTCAGGCCGGCGAGATCGTGGCGAAAACTGTTGCGCACGAGTGCATGCGGCGCTTCCAGTTCAAGTCCCGCGATCACGGCGGGATCGACCGTGACCTGAACCTGCAACGGATGACCGAGCGCCTGGGTGATCGCCGCCTGACACGCGGCCAGTTCGTCCGCAGTGAGCGCGCGAGGCACGATCAGATGGACCGCTTCATCGTTGCCGCAGAGTTGCGTCCGGGTAGCCTCGGGCAGCGCGGCAAGCTCACGCGCCAGTCCATCGATGAAACCCGCGATCCGTGCCTCGGCGGGCAGGCGATCGAGCAGCCGCGCGGTGACCTCGAGTGCGAATTGCGACGCGCGATCGGAGTCGGCTGCGGCGGCCTCGCGGCGGCTGGCGTCGATCGCGGTTTGCGCGGCCGTGCGCATTTGCTCCGCGTCGGTGCGTGCCGCGTTCTCGAGCGACGTCTTGAGCTGCGCGGCTTCGGCTGTCGCCGCGTCGAGCAGATGCGCGCGTTGTGCAGCAAGTTCAGCGCTGTCAGCGGCGGCCTTCTGCTGTTCACCGAGTGCCGCGGCTTTGGCTGCGGTGGCATCGGCCATCAGCGCCGCGGCTGCATGCTGACGCTGCGCTACGATCTTCGCCACCGGGCGAAACAGAAAGCGCGCCAGCAACCACACGAGCACGAGCGCGTTGACGGTCTGCAGCAGGAGAGTCCACCAGTCGATATGCATGATCAGTGCGCGCTCACTTTATGAACGGATTGGCGAACAACACAAGCAGGGCGATCACCAGGCAGTAGATCGCCATGGTCTCGATCATCGCGAGGCCGACGAACAGCGTGCGCGAAATCGTGCCGGCCGATTCCGGCTGCCGGGCGAGCGCATCCATTGCGGCGGCGACCGCGCGGCCTTCGCCGAGCGCCGGTCCGATTGCGCCGAATGAGACCGCAAGCGCTGCGGCGAGAATGCTCACTACCTGGATCAGATTGTTCATTGCTGGCCTGCCTCTTTGCTGGAAGTTTTTGGGGAGTTTTCGGCTAGCGCGGCGCCAATGAAGACCATCGCGAGAACCGTGAAGATGTATGCCTGCACCGCGCCGGTCAGCAGGTCGAGCGCCATCAACGGGATGGGTACCAGCAATCCCGCTAGCGACAGCACGATGCCGACCACGAAGACCCCGCTCATCACATTGCCGAACAGACGCACGACCAGCGAGAAGGTCCGCGTGATCTGCTCGACCACGTTCAGCGGGATCATGATCCACGTGGGTTCGGCGAAGGTAGCGAGGTAACGGCCCAGGCCGCGCGTGCGGATGCCGTAGAAAATGGTCGCGAAGAATACGATCAGGGCCAGCGCGGCATCGGTTTCCACGTGAGCGGTGGGCGGCTCGACACCGGGCAGGAGTGACGACCAGTTGCTGACCAGAATGAACAGAAAGAGCGTGCCGACCAGCGAGCGATATCGTTCGGGCTCCGCTTGCATGGTGTCGCGAATCTGGTCGTCTATGGTGCTGACCAACAGTTCGAGAACGGTCTGCACTTTCGAGGGCGTGAGTGACAGGCGGCGTGTGTACCATGCAGCGCCGCCTGCGAGCACGGCCATGATGATCCACGTGGCCACGACCGGCGCCGATACGTCGATCGGTCCGATATGGAACAGGGTGGCCGTGATGAGCGGCGAGGCAATCATGGCGTCACCTGGACGCGTCGCAGGATAAAGCCGCGTGCCAGCAGCAACCCGGCCGCGCCGCATAGCAGCGGCCATGCACCCAGTTTCGCCAGCGCACCGAACAGGACGGCCACGCCTGCGAGACGCAGGAGTTGCAGACCGATTGCCCTGGCCGGCGTGCCGGCGATCAGCAACCGGACGTTGCACCGCAAGGTTGCGAAGTGGAGCGCGCCGGCCGCGAGGCCGACCAGCGAGCCAATCGCGATCTGGGCTACGAGCGGGAAGTGATGTGTCATTGCCGATCTCTCCGGGTTTGCCGATGCATCCATTTCCATGCAGACCACAGGCCGACGGCAGCGCCTGCCATGAGCAGCGGCGCCGAGAAGAACACGCCGGTGTTGAAGTGCCGGTCGAGCCAGTGGCCAATGACAAGTCCAAGCAGCGTCGGCACCACAATGGTCCAGCCGAGAATGCCGATCTGACCGAGGCGTACGCCAAGCGACGGTTCCGGCTCTTCCCGCGCCTCGCGTTCGCGCTGCACGGCTTGTCGCGCAGCGTGGGCCATGCGGTCGGCATCAGAACCGGCGTCACGCTTGGGATCGATATCGTCAGGCGAGGGCTGAGTCACGGTCCTGCTCCATCCACGGGGCCCGCGCTCGGGCGCAGATAGCGCAACAACTGCCGCACGGCTTGCGCATGCAGACGGGTTTCATCGACGCGAGCGCGCCGCACCGCGTCGAGCTGTGCCGCGCGTGCAGCGTCGACTTGTGCCTCAAGTTCCTGAAGCGACATGCCGCTCGAGCCCATCACCCCTTCGCGACATGCAATCGATATCTCATCTCCGCCCGACACGCGCAGCACGCCTTCCTTTACGGCACAAAACTGTTCGACGCCGTTAGCCGCATGCCAGCGCAGCACGGACGGCGCGAGCACGGTCAGGAATGCCGCATGGCCTGGCAGAATGCCGAAACTTCCCGTGGCGTCTTCGGCGCGCAGTGCGACGACGTCCGCGCTGTCGAATAGCACACGAGCCGGCGTGGCGATGGTGAGATGCAGGAGCGCGCTCATGATCCGACGTGCTCCACCGCGGGCTTTGCTTGCGCCGCAGGCTTGATATCAGCCGAGGGCGGCGTTGACGAGGCCGCTTCGCGAGCACGTGCTTCATCGATTGTGCCGATCATGTAGAGCGAGCTTTCCTGCCAGGTGTCGCACTCGCCGGCGAGGATCGCCTTGCAGCCGGCGATCGTATCGGCGACCGCGACGGAGCGACCGGGCACACCGGTAAACGCCTCCGTCACAGTGAAAGGCTGGCTCAGGAAGCGCTGCAAACGGCGAGCCCGTCCGACGATTCTGCGATCGTCCACGCCGAGTTCCTCGACGCCGAGCAGCGAGATCACGTCCTGCAATTCCCGATAATGTTCGATGGTCTTGCGCACCTCGATCGCGATCGCGGCGTGCTCGTCGCCGACGAAGGCCGGGTCGAGCAGGATGGACGACGAAGCGATCGGATCGATGGCGGGATACATGCCCTCGGCGGCCATCGAGCGCGACAGGACGATCATGCTGTCCACGTGTGCCGCGATGGTCGTCACGGCCGGGTCGGTAAAGTCGTCGGCGGGGACATAGACGGCCTCGATAGCGGTCACCGATACGCCGCCAACGGACACAATGCGTTCCTGCAGCGCCGCCACTTCGCTTGCGAGCGTCGGCTGGTAACCAACCCGCGACGGCAGCCGTCCGAGCAGGCCTGAAACTTCCGCGCCGGCCTGGACGAAGCGGAAGACGTTGTCCATGAGCAGCAGCACGTTCTGGTGACGTTCATCGCGAAAGTATTCGGCGACCGTGAGCGCGGTCAGCGGCACACGCCAGCGCGCACCGGGCGGCTCGTTCATCTGGCCGTAGACCAGCACGGTACGCGGCAGCACGCCGGAGTTGCGCATGTCGAGCAGCATCTCGTGGCCTTCACGCGAACGCTCGCCGACCCCGGCGAAGACCGAGATGCCTTTATAGCGTTCGACCATTGCATGGATGAGCTCCATCACGAGCACGGTTTTACCGACCCCGGCGCCGCCGAAGGTCGCGGCCTTGCCGCCCTGCGCAAGCGGAGTCAACAAGTCGATGACCTTGATCCCGGTCCAGAAGATCTCGGTGGCCGCACTCTGCGATGCAAACGGTGGCGGGGCGCGATGAATCGGGCGGCGCGGGACGTCGTCGGCGAAGGGTGCGCCGCGGTCTCCCGGCGTGCCGGTGACATCGATCAGACGTCCAAGCATGGCTTCACCCACCGGCACGAGGATCGGGCCGCCTGATGCACGCACGGCCGTACCGCGATTCAGCCCGTTGGTCGACTGCAACGCCAGCGCGCGCACCGTGTTTTCGTCCAGATGCGCCTGCACTTCCGCGATGATCGGCGGTCCGCGATCGGTGAGGATGGACAGCGACTCTTCGATGAGCGGCAACGCGGCGTTATCGAAAGCGACATCCACGATCGCGCCCCGCACCGCGACGACCCGGCCCTGTGCTCCGTCGACCGGACCCGCGTTCTCTGCTCTGTCTGTCAAGGGATGGTTTTCGGTGGGGGCGACCGGGGCGCGAGTGTTCAATTTGACTCCTTCAGACAGACTGCATTTCCGCCAACGAAACGGGGGCGGCGTATGCGCCCGGTGACGTGTCGTGAAAGTTGAGGGCACGCGAGGGACCGCAAATGAACGGCACGTGCTCGAATCAACTTTATCGTCTGAGGGGTGGGAACCCTTGATCTTTATCAATCGTTGATGAGGCGCATTCGCGGTAATTTCGGGCGCTCAAACCGGCCCGTTATTCGATAGGACAGCGCAATCGGACGGCGCAATGACTGCAACGTGTTCGCAGCAGACGTGGCCGGCGGCGAAGGCCGCACGACGGGTCAACCTTGCGACGAACATACGCGTTGGCGAAGCGGCATGTATGGCGGTGACCCGCTCCGTTGCAACGACGGCGCACGAGACCCCGGCGGCGCCGTCACCTGTCGATCAGCTTCTTTGAAGGTTCCCGGCTGAATCAACCGATACCGACCCGACAATCGCCGCGCCGGCTGTCCCCACAGGCAGTACGCTGCGCCCGTGCGTCTCGTTGATGATTTCGGCGGCAGACAGATAGAACGCCAGCGCGGCTGTGACGAGACCGCAATAGCCGCCCGCGTGATGCAGCCACACGAGACCGGTCCATTCGCTTGCGGCCAGCACGAAAAAGGTGATCCAAAGGACGAAGAACACCAATTGCAGCGCACGCGCCGAGCGCCATGTCGCGACCCACATATACAGCGTGAATACGCCCCACAGGAATAAGTACCAGCCAATAAAGGCGGCCGGCACCTTGTCGTGCAGGAACAGCACAAAAAGCGCGAGCGACCACCAGAATGCCCCGTAGCTGAGGAAAGCGGTGGCGCCGAACGTGTTGCCGCGCGGTATCTCCATGAGTCCGGCTAATGCCTGTGCCGTGCCGCCGTAAGCGAAGGCTACAGCGAGCACCATGCCCATTGAATCGCCTGTGAACCAGCCGGCGTTGATCATGCTGAGCAGCCAGGTTGTCAGAGCAAATCCGGCGAGCCCGAGCGACGCGGGGTTGGGTGTCTTGAAGTTCATGATGAGGTCTCCTGAGGGAAACAAAATCTGTCGCGCGGCAGTCTTGATGAATCAACGGCCGCGCAACGCAAGCTTAGGGTTGAACGTTCTCGGTATGCGGTCTCTAAGCGACGGTTAAGCCGGGTCGGCGAACTGCGCGATTACCTGCGGATTCTCAATGGTCGATGTATCTTGAGAGATTGCCTCGCCCTTCGCGACCGAGCGCAGCATACGGCGCACGACCTTGCCGGAACGCGTCTTCGGCATCGCATCGCCGAAGCGGATTTCCTTTGGTTTTGCAATCGGACCGATCTCCTTGCCGACCCACGCTCGCAACTCGTCGGCTATGCGCTTTACGTCGGTACCGGTGGGCCGTGGACCCTTCAGCACGACGAATGCAACGATCGCTTCGCCGAAGGTTTCATCGGGGCGGCCAACGACCGCCGCTTCAGCAACCAGCGGGCATGCTGCAAGGGCCGACTCGATTTCCATCGTGCCCATGCGATGACCCGATACATTGAGCACATCGTCAACGCGGCCGGTGATCGTGAAATAACCCGTGTCCGCGTCGCGAATCGCGCCATCTCCGGCGAGATACAGGGTGCCTCCCAGTTCATCAGGGTAGTAGCCTTTGCGAAAGCGCTCCGGGTTGCCCCAGACGGTGCGGATCATCGACGGCCAGGGCTTTCTGATGACCAGCACGCCGCCTTGCCCATTCGGGACCTCGTTGCCGGTTTCATCGACGATAGCGGCATCTATACCGGGCAACGGCAGCGTGCAGGAACCGGCAACGAGCGGGGTAACGCCCGGCAACGGCGTGATCATGTGACCGCCCGTTTCCGTCTGCCAGAACGTGTCGAGCACGGGACATCTGCCACCGCCAACATGCTCCGAGTACCAGTTCCAGGCGCTCGGGTTGATGGGTTCACCGACCGTGCCGAGGATGCGCAACGTGCTCAGGTCGTAACTCGCGGGATGCACCGCGCGATCCGCTTCAGCGCTCTTGATGAGAGACCGGATGGCAGTCGGCGCGGTGTAGAAAGTCGTCACCTTGTGGCGCTCGATCATGTCCCAGAAGCGGCCGGCGTTCGGGTACGTGGGCACACCTTCGAAAATGACCTGGGTCGCGCCAACGGCGGTCGGCCCGTAGCAGATGTACGTATGCCCCGTGATCCAGCCGATGTCGGCGGTACACCAGAAGACATCGTCAGGCTTGATGTCGAAGGTCCACTTCATGGTGACCGCAGCCCACAGCAGATAGCCTCCCGTACTGTGCTGCACACCCTTCGGCGCGCCGGTGGACCCTGACGTATACAACACGAACAGCGGATGCTCGGCGCTCACCCATTCGGGCTCGCAAGTGTCCGCCTGCGCGTGCTCCAGCTCATGCAACCATGCGTCGCGGCCGCCGATCCATGGAATCCGGCCACCCGTACGCCGATAGATGGCGACGGTCTTGACCGCATCGGTGCCGCCCATTGCAAGTGCCTCGTCCACAATGCTTTTCAGCGGTAGCGTCTTGCCGGCGCGAACCTGCTCGTCCGCGGTAATGATTGCTACCGCGCCAACATTCGTTATGCGTTCATGCAGCGACTTCGCGGAAAAGCCGCCGAACACGACGCAATGCGGTGCGCCGATGCGCGCGCACGCCTGCATCGCGACAACACCTTCGACTGACATCGGCAGATAGATGACGACGCGGTCGCCTTTCTTCACGCCGCGTGCCCGCAGTGCATTCGCGAGCCGGCATACCCGGTGATACAGCGCCTGATATGTGACGGTCGAGACTTGGCCGTCGTCGGACTCGAAGATGATCGCGGTCTTGTTCGCATTGCCGCTGGCCAGATTGCGGTCAAGGCAGTTGTACGACGCATTCAATTCGCCGTCTTCGAACCACTTGTAGAACGGCGCGTCCCGGTCGTTGAGAATCTGCGTGAACGGACGGCGCCAGCTCAGATGCTCGCGCGCAAGACGTGCCCAGAACGCTTCGTGATCCTGCGCGGCCTCAGCCACGAGCGCGCGGTAAGCGTCCATGCTTTCAATCGCGGTGCGGCCTGCCGGAGCAATGTCCTGGGCAGGGACGAGAGGGGTCGATTCGATGGTAGACATGGTCTCCTCGCTTGAATCATGGATCTTGAGATCGGCGAGCCAACAGGGATCGTCGTTTGGGGAAGTTTTTTTGATAGAGGGCTCTTGATGGCCCGATGACGCAACAGGAAGTGCACCGGCTGCGCCTGGTCGAAAAGGCGCAGCGCTTATCCGACTATGGGATGTCTCGCGGATATCTCATTGATACAAGTCAAGCGGGCAGGTCAGTGCCGTGGTTTCACCTGCGCTGTCCGACCAGATCGTCCATCAGCGGAACGACTGCCAGCACGACCAGCATGCCGGACAACGGCAGGGTCGATATGAAACCCACGTACTTGAAACCCAGCGCACCGGCGAGGCCGCCGATGAAAAACATGCCGAGCAGCGACGCCAGGAGCCGGAGCCTCGATCGGTCCGCCCTGACAGCGGCAACGCCGGGCCCGGACTCGGATACATTCCAATAGATAAGCTTGCCGATCTCGATGCCGATATCCGTGACGATGCCGGTCATATGCGTGGTGCGGATCTCGGCTTTGGAGATCTTCGTAATGATCGCGTTCTGCAGGCCCATTACGTAGCACAACAACCCTACCGTCGCGGGCACGAACAGGAACCGGTTGTTTTCCAGATTCGAACCGAGCAGTCCAAAGCAGAGCAGCAGCACGGCTTCCAGCATCAACGGCAGCGCGTATTCGCTTTGTGCCCGCCGGCGCCGGCCCCAGTTGATCATGATCGCGGAGGTGGCAGCGCCGGTCGTGAATGCGGCGAGTGAACTCAGTCCTGCGATGACAAGGCCGAAGTCGCCTAAGGAGAGGTTATCGGCGAGTGCCGACACGATCCCCGACATATGCGAGGTGTACTGCCCGACGGCAAGAAAGCCGCCAGCGTTTGCTGCGCCCGCGATAAACGCAAGCCAGCGCCCAAGGCGCCGGTTGTTCTGGTCGGTGCGCTGCGGCCGCGCGAAACCTCGCAGGTACTCTATGGGCATGTCCGTTCGCTTCGATCAGACCCCGGCAAGCTTCTCGCTGTCGAGAATGTGAACCTGCTTGCCGTTTGTATCGATCACCCCTGCTTGCTGCAGCTTCGAGAACATCCGGCTGACGGTCTCGAGTTTCAGCCCGAGATAGCTGCCAATCTCTTCACGCGTCATCCGCAGATTAAATTCCGCGGAAGAGTAGCCCCGCGTTTTCATCCGCGACGACAAGTTGAGCAGGAACGCAGCAACGCGCTGCTGCGCGGTCATGGTGCCGAGCATCATCATGAGCCCGGATTCACGCACGATCTCGCCGCTCATCATGCGATGCACATGCTGCTGCATGGCCTTCACGTCGTGGCAAAGGTCCTCGAGCAAGTCGAACGGGATGACACACACCTTGCTGTCCTCGAGTGCGATCGCATCGCAATTCTGTTCATCGGAGCACACGCCGTCGAGTCCGAGCGGTTCGCCCGCAATGTGAAACCCGGTGACCTGCTCGTGACCGTCGCGATGCGTGATGACCGTCTTGAAGCATCCGACCCGCACGGCGTAGATGCTTTTGAATTTATCGCCGGCGCGGTATAGCGTCTCGCCGCGTCGTACAAGCCGCGTGGAGCAGACAATGGCGTCGAGCCGCGCCAGCTCCGTCGCGCTCAAGTGAGCCGGCATGCAGATGGAGTGCAACGAACAGTCGGAGCAATTAGTGCCCGCGACGGCGCCCGACGGTGGCGGGCTCGTGGTGGCCGAACGCGCCAGATAAGCGAGGGGATTTGCTTTCGAAGAAACGGTGGGCGCGCAAGCGGACTTATAAGCGGACTCATAAGCGAGAACTGAGGTCATGCCTGTCTCCAGAAGAGTCGGAAGATCATTGAATGGATGAACTGCTGTGCTGTGCTGTGCGGATCGGGCGCGGATCGAGTGAGAGACGGTCATGCCGGCTCGCAGGGTGTCGGCGCGGGGCGGTGCTCATTGGCCAGTCGCACGATGGTGTCGCGGGCCAGTTCGTACTCGCCTGTCTTGTCGAAGAAATAGCGCGCGCCGGCGCGCTGGCACGCAGCACGAAACGCGGGTCCCGAATGATTGGTCAACACCATGGTCAGCAAAGGCGGCGTGGCCCGCGCCAATGATTCGACGATCTCCATGCCGTTGCCACCCGCCAGATGCGGGTCAACGATCACGAGATCGGTGTGGGTCATGCGGATGCACCCCAGCGCCGTGTCCGCTTCTTCCGACTCGCCCACGATCACCACCCCGGCCAGCGCGCCAATCAGGGCAGAGAGGCGGCGGCGCACAAGGCCCGAGTCATCGACGAGGAAGATCTTCAGCATGGCGCGCAACCGTTTGAGTTCATGCCTCGAAGTATGTTCGCGGCTATCTCAAAATAAAATCGGCGAGCGGCCAGACATGATGTAGGGGTTTGGGAAGGGCTGTAGGGGATGGACTACACGCTTGGCGCTTGCGCTTTGCGGGGGTATTCGGGTTTTCAGGCGATTTATCAGGCGTCGCAGTCGTCGTCGAAGAGCTTGTGGCGCATGGCATAGCGGACCAGCGCGGTGTCGTGCGGCATCTGCATCTTTTCGAGGATGCGCGTTTTGTACGTGCTGACTGTCTTGGCGCTCACCGACAGCGCCTGGGCGATCTGCGTGATCGTTTCACCCGCGGCGATCCGCCGGAATACTTCGAATTCGCGGTCGGAGAGCCGCCGGTGCGGCAGGTCGTCGGCCGGTTCGTTCAGGCTTTGTGCGAGCCGCTCGGCCATGGCGAGGCTCACGTACACGCCGCCTGCCGCGACTTTGCTCACCGCGGTGACCAGTTCTGCGCTCGCGCTTTCCTTGGTCAGATAACCCGATGCTCCCGCCTTGAACGCACGCACCGCGTATTGCTGTTCAGCATGCATTGTCAGGACCAGGATGCGCAGCGCCGGTTTCTCGTCCTTGATCAGCTTGAGCAGTTCGACGCCGTTCCTGCCGGGCATCGACAGGTCGAGGACCAGCACGTCCGCCGCAGTGGCGCGGATCATTGCCATGGTGGTCGCGCCGTCGCTGGCTTCACCAGCGACTTCCAGCCCGTTCGCGCTGAGCAGGATATGGCGTAGCCCGTCGCGCACGAGGGCGTGGTCATCGGCGATCAGTACTCGGGTCATTGCAGTGGTTCTTCCTCGATGTTTTCCGGATTGTCGGAGAAAGGCTCGTCCTGTTGCAAGGCCGCCAGCGGGAATGTCACGGTGACAGCGAACCCTTGTCCTTTGCCAGACTCGATCAAGACCGACCCGTCCAGCCCGTGTGCGCGTTCGCGAATGCCGATAAGACCAAACGACTTGCGCCCGGCGTCGGCGCGCTCATGTGCGCCTATGCCATCGTCGGCAATGCGCAGGATGCAGCGATCACCTTCCAGATACAACGCCAGATCGACATGGGTGGCTTGCGCGTGGCGTGCCACGTTGGTCAGCGCTTCCTGCACGATCCGGAATATGGCGGTTGCGCCGTCGCGGCTGAAGATGGTGTGCCTCGCGTCGATCCGCCGCTCGACGTCAATGCCGTAGCGATTCGTAAAGTCGATCGCCAGCCAGTCGATGGCCGGGACCAGGCCCAGGTCATCGAGCATCACGGGGCGCAAGTCGGCGGCGATCCGGCGCATGGAAGCGACGGTTGCATCGATCAGACGCTGCATGCCGCGCAATTGCGCGCGCGCGTCGGCACCGGTTCCGGCGCTGAGTTCGAGCGAGGATATGTCCATTTTCAACGCGGTCAATTGTTGGCCCAGGTCGTCATGCAACTCCCTTGCAATACGGGACTTTTCTTCCTCGCGGATATTCAGCAAATTCGCGGAGAGCTCACGCAGCTCCTCGTGCGAGCGCTGCAGCGAGCGTTCAGCGTCGACTTGCGCGCTGATGTCGCGCAGCATCACCGTGTAGAGCTTGCCGTTTTCATCGCCGAATTGAGAAATCGATGCTTCGAACGGGAACTCGCCGCCAGTCGCGCGCAGGCCGTACAGTATGCGCCGCCCGCCCATTTGGCGGTCGGACACGCCGGTAACGCCGAACTGGCGCACATGCGCTTCGTGGCCGGCGCGAAAGCGCTCGGGAACGAAGCGGGAGAGGGAGGTGCCGAGCGCGTCGGCCGCCGGGCAGCCGAACAGACGTTCCGCCATCGGATTGAACATGACGATACGCTGGTTTTCGTCGATGGTAATGATCGCTTCCATCGACGACCGGATGATGCCGCGCAGTCGCGCTTCGTCAAGCCGTGCCGAAGCCTGTGTCGAAGCCGGTGCCGACGCCTTCGCGGCCTCTGTGCCCTTGCGTCTGAGCGCCATGAAGGCGGTGCTCGCGGTGAGCAGTAGGGCGCCGGCCATGCCAACCATGCTGGTCAAGCGGGCCGGTCGACCGACGCCGCGCTGCGATGCCGTGTTACGCCGTGGCGCGGACATGATGTCTCCGGGAAAAGGGGAAATGCGTGCCGCTGAGGGTGGGCGGATCATACCGCGCCGCTCTGGACGTGATGTGCACGGCGTACGCCCGGCCGCGTGAATTGATGTGGATCAAGTGACCGGCAGGCCTGCGCGCGGACACTGAAGCATGAAGGACAACCGGAGAGCGGATCATGTACAAACGAATTCTGGTAGCGCTCGACGGCAGCCTCAGCGCGAGCCTCGCGCTTGAAGAGGCGCTCAAGCTGGCGCAGGCCGTCGATGCGATGTTGATGGTGGCGTGCGTTGTCTCGCACGACCTTTGCCGCCAAGTGCCGGGGATGATCGGAGAAGCGGGGAGCCGTCCCGGCGCGCAAGGGCAACTCGATCACGCACGCGACTTGTGCGCGGGTGGCGGGGTGCGCTGCATTACTCAGATCATCGATGCACACGGCGCAAGTATCCCGGGCGCCCTCATGCAGGCCGCCCAGGCATTCGAAGCGGATCTCATCGTGATGGGGGCGCATGGGCCGCGTGGCGTGCGCCGGCATTTGATCGGCAGCGTCGCGGAAACGGTTTTGCGTTCGAGTCATGTTCCGGTCCTCACCGTTCGTGACGATCAGTGCGACGATCAACACGACGCGGCACTCGCGCTTTAGCGCATTCCCTCACGGTAGCGCATTCCCTGAAGGCCCGGCCGGCGGCGCTCAGGCGTCGGGACCGATCGGGGCGGTCCCGACGTTTTTATATGGGCGCGTCGGCAATGTCGGGTGCGCTCACTTTGCGTGGGTCCTTTTTTTCCGCGTAATGCAGCGGCACCAGCAGCACGGGCCGTGTCGAAATCCGCAAGAAGCGCTCGGCTACGCTGCCCAGCACGAGCCTCCTCCAGCCGCGTCGCCCGTGCGTGCCCATGACCACGAGATCTGCGCTGAAATCGTTCGCGGCGGCTGTGATCCGTTGGGCGATATCGTCACCCAAAGGCTCGACTTCAACGACAAGCGTCGAGCCTTTGACTCCCGCGCGCAGCATCTTGGCGGCAGCGTCGGCCAGCACCAGCGCACCCTCTTTGACAAAGGCTTCGCGTACGAGCGACGGATCGCAGGCCGGCCCTGAATACATCAATTGCGGCACGTCCACCACATAAAGTGGCTTGAGTTCCGCATTGTGTTCGTGAGCGAGTTCCAGGGCGGCGTCGAGGGCGTGCGCTGAGGTTTCGCTGCCGTCGATAGGAACGAGAATGCGGGTATACATGAAGAATCTCCTTGGTTCCAACGCAACATCAAAACAACATCAATGCGACATCAATACGGGTATGGGCATGGACTCCAGCATGGTGCGCGTCGCACCGCCCATCACGAGTTCCTGCCAGCGCGAGTGGCCATACGCGCCCATGACGACGAGGTCGGCGCCCAGGTCGGACGCGCGCGAAATCAGCATGTCGCCCATGGGTACGTCGTTGACACCGTCGAGTGCCGCCACTTCAGCCTTGACGTCGTGCCGCGCCAGCAAGAGCGCGATGTCGGCACCTGGAATGCGGTTGGCGCGGTTGCCACTGGGCTCGCCTTTCGACTCGTTGAGTCTGATGACGGTGACCCTGTCGGCGCGCTGCAGCAGCGGCATCGCGTCGTGGACAGCGCGGGCCGACTCGCGGCTGCCGTTCCACGCAACCATGATGTTCGCGCCAAGTGTCGGAAACACGCCGGTGTAGGGGATGAACAGCACAGGGCGGCCCGCGGTCATGACGAGCGTTTCGGGGAAATGATCGGCAATAAACGATTCCGGGTCGTCTGGATCGTCCTGCCCCGCCACGACCAGATCCGCGTAACGGGCGTAGCGAGGAATCGCTTCGCCCGCGGAATCAGGGTAATCGACCCATTGTCCCCTCACACCCGCGCGCAGCAATTCCGCGTGAAAGATCCGTTCGAGCGCGCCGTGGCGTTCCTGACGGGTTTTACGGTGCTCTTCGTAGTAGTCCGCCGCTCCAGCCATGACATAGAAAGAACGCGGATCGGGAGTGAACGCCGAGAACACGCCGGTCAGGTGCGCGTCGAATTGCCTGGCGAGACGCAAAGCGTATTCGAGGCGTGGATGGGCGCGCGCGCTCATGTCGAGTTGAATGACGATGCTTTTGTAGCTCATCGCAGATGCTCCGTTAGTGGGTCGTTGGCGTCAGGGACGCAGTGAGCGGGTGGAATTGCTCCGGAATCGGCCCTGGAGTTGGCCCAGATCCCGGACGCTTACAAAACGGACGCTTACAAAAAGTCTATGAGTTCGCGTTTTTTTTCCGTTGATGCAGATCAAGGAGCCGCGTCCCGGCGCGTCTTGAACGGCATGCGGCCGCTGTCGTGGTCACGGCGAAACTTCCGCATCCGTGTTCTTGTCGGTTGATACAGGTCAACCGCGCCCGCGTCGGCCAAGCCTAAAGTTTTGTCGTGGAAGCCCCGTTTCCAGGTATGTGCAGACAAAAGGAGATTGACGATGAAGGCGCTCGTGTATCACGGACCCGGCAGTAAATCCCTCGACGACCGACCAATGCCGAAGCTCCTGTCGGCGACGGATGCAATCGTCAAGGTCACGCGCACGACCATTTGCGGGACGGACCTGCATATCCTGAAGGGTGACGTGCCAACCTGTGAACCGGGCCGCATCCTGGGGCATGAAGGCGTTGGGGTAATCGAGCAGGTAGGCGCCGCGGTTTCGACGTTCAAACCCGGTGATCATGTGCTTATTTCCTGCATCACATCGTGTGGGAAATGTGACTATTGCCGCCGCGGCATGTACTCCCATTGCACGACAGGTGGCTGGATTCTCGGCAACAAGATCGACGGCACGCAAGCCGAATATGTGCGTATCCCGCATGCGGAAACGAGCTTGTATCCGATTCCCGCTGGTGCCGATGAAGACGCGCTGGTCATGCTCTCGGACATCCTTCCGACCGGTTTCGAGTGCGGCGTGCTGAACGGAAAAGTGCAGCCGGGCAGTACCGTTGCCATTGTCGGCTCCGGTCCCATCGGCCTCGCCGCGTTGCTCACGGCGCAGTTCTATGCACCGGCGCAGATCATCATGATCGACCGCGATGCGAACCGGCTGGAAGTGGCGCGAACCTTCGGCGCGACCGCGTGCGTCAACAATGCAAGTGGCGACACGGTGGCTGAAATCATGAAGCTGACCGGTGGCATTGGCGTGGACTGCGCGATCGAGGCGGTGGGTGTGCCGGCCAGCTTCGAGCTATGCGAATCGATCATTGCACCTGGTGGCACCATCGCGAATGTGGGCGTACACGGCGTGAAGGTTGATCTGCACATGGAGGCCCTGTGGGACCGCAACATCACGATTACCACGCGACTGGTCGATACCGTGAGCACGCCCATGCTGCTCAAGACCGTCCGTTCCGGGCGTCTGGAAGCGGGAAAGCTCATCACTCACCACTTTGCGCTGAACGACGTTTTGAAAGCGTATGAGACCTTTTCACAGGCCGCCGATACGCATGCGCTCAAGGTGATTATCGAAGCGTAATGAAGCTGAAGGCGTTCTGCCGATGCAGGCTTGGATGCGGCGCTGTTGATGTGTGGCCGCAGTAAAACGGAGCGGCCGTCAGGTCGTCGAGCAAGGGAGACATGACATGGCACTGACGGGTCAAGTGACAGGGGACGGCTGGAGCGTTTCCACCAATAGCATCCCGGCCGGCAACGGCTTTTGCTGTGAAGTGCACGTGGCCCATGGCGGCGCGGCGGGTGAATTCAAGCATCAGTTCCGGCACTCGAAAATCTTTGCCCGCGAGTGGGAGACGGTACTCGACGGCCTGCGCGAAGGGGTGGTGTGGATCGGCCTGAAACGCGCCGAAACGATTCATCTGTAGGGCGGCGCGCAATGGCGTGCTAGCACGCCTGGTTCGCCTTGACAGCGTCGATGGGCAAACGGATGTCGATTCGAAATCCGTCGCTTGGTGCGCTGTCGAATGTTATCTGTCCGTGTAATTGACGGACCCGCTCCTGCATGCCGAGTAGTCCGAAGCTATCCTTGCCCCGATTGCGATCGAGCGTTGTCCCTTTGCCGTCATCCTCTATGTGCAGCCGGAACTCATCTTGCACAGTGCGGATCTGAACGCACACCCTGGTAGCTTCAGCGTGACGCGTGACATTGGTCAGCGCTTCCTGCACCATGCGAAAAATGGCGGTTGCAGCCGTCGGCGATAACGCCAGTTGATCCACCGCGTTCTGCACGGTGACGGCAAGCCCGTAGCGATTGCGAAATTCCGCCGCAAGCCATTCGAGTGCCGCCCCCAGGCCCAGGTCATCGAGCATGGGCGGACGCAGACCGCCCGCAATGCGCCGGGCGGAGGCGATGATCGAATCAATTTGCACTTGCAACGCGACCGTCTGCGCAATGGTGTGGCGCGCGGTTTTGCCGTCTTCCGTCGCGGCCTGATCCAGCAAGGCGACATCCATCTTGAGTGCGACCAGTTGCTGACCCAGGTCGTCGTGAAGCTCGCGTGCGATCCGGGTTCTTTCTTCCTCGCGTGCGCTCTGCACGTGCGAGGACAACGCGCTCGCATGCTGTAGCTCGACCAGCCGCAGGCGATCCGTCATGTCCCGCGTCACTTTGGCAAAGCCACGAAGCGCACCGTCGGGCGCGCGGATCGCGGTGATGGTCACGTTTGCCCAAAAGCGCGAACCGTCTCGGCGCACACGCCAGCCTTCATCTTCAATGCGGCCTTGCGATGCGGCAAGCGTCAGTTCCGTGCGCGGCTTGCCGCTCGCAACATCCTCGGGCGTATAGAAAACCGAAAAGTGCTGCCCGATGATTTCCCGGGCCGCGTAGCCCTTGATGCTTTGCGCCCCCTGGTTCCAGCTCGCGACATGCCCCTGCGGATCAAGCATGAAGATGGCGTAGTCCTGTACTGCGTCGACAAGCAGCCTGAAGTGGATATCGCTTGGGACATGAGGAAATGCGTTGCTGGCGAGCTCGTCGCTCGATGGCGTGCCGCTGTGCAGAGGTGGGGAGTGTCGGTCGCTTGGCACGTGGTTCTCCGGCTCGAATTGCTCGTGTCGCTCGGGTCGTTCGTATTCTCCGGGCTGCCGCGCGCGAAGCGTGGGGCAGCCCGGAGAGCGTGTTTGCCTGGGATCGATTGTATACGGTGGGGAAGTGCCAATTTGACAGCACGAAATGGGCCCGGCTTAGGGGTATTGAAGCGGACGGTGCAGTTCACGCGGAAAGCGCAATACGCCGCACCCTCGTTATGCCGGTTCGCTGATTCACATCATGGCGCAGCGTCGGCTGCATTCGGAAAATACCAATACGGCAAAACGCATTCGCGACCGGAAAAACAGGGGAAAATCCGTGGGAAAGCATTCACTATTTGCAGCGGCGCTGTTGAGCGCGGCTTTATCGGCGGTATGCCTGCCGGCACGGGCCGATCAGGGCGACATTCTTGCGCGCGTCAGGGCAATCAGCATCCAGCCCAGTGTCTCCGCGGGCGGCACGCTGGGAAGCATCGGGACGGGCGTCAACAACACCATCGTTCCCGAGCTCGATTTTGTTTATATGGTGCGCCAGAGTATTGGCGTCGAGTTGATTCTTGCCACGTCGCGCCATCAGGTAACGTCGAACACCGGGGCGCTTGGCGGCGTGAACGTCCTGCCGCCCACGCTCTTGCTTCAGTACTATTTCAACGCGGCCGGCAAGATTCGCCCCTACGTTGGCGCGGGCGTGAACTACACGCTGTTCTATAACAACGGGCTGCACGCCGGAGATACGCCCGTATCGATCAAGAACTCAAGCTTCGGCCCCGCGCTGCAAGCAGGGGTCGACGTGCAGGTCGCCCGCAATCTGTTCGTCAACTTCGACATCAAGAAGATCTGGATGCGCACCAGCGCATCGGCCGACGGTGCGTCGCTTGGGTCGCTCAAGATCGACCCCCTGGTAGTCGGTATCGGCGTAGGCATGCGTTTCTGATCGTGGCGCGGTTGATCTGAGTCAAGTCCGCCGCGCGATCCTTCACTAGCATTCTTACTGGTGGCGAGTCCTGCTTAGGTAAGTCCTGAAAAGGGAGGTTTGACACTTGTTCAGGCGCTCGCCCGATCACATTGAGGAGACGAATATGCGAGCAGTCGATGTCATGACCAGGAAGGTCATTACCGTGGGACCGGGCACGACTGTGCGAGAGGCCGCATGCCTGTTTGCTGACAATCACATCAGCGGTGCGCCGGTAGTGGACGATGAGGGCCGCTTGCTTGGCATGCTCACCGAAGGTGACCTCATCCATAGAGCCGAGATCGGCACACAAGCCCGGCGACGTTCATGGTGGCTTGAATTTTTTGCGTCGACGCAAAATCTTGCCGCAACGTATATCAAGGAGAACGCGCGCCTGGTCAAGGACGTGATGACGCCCAAGGTGATTACCGTCAAAGAGACCACGCCGGTTAGCGAAATAGCCGATCTTCTCGAGCGGCACCGGATCAAGCGCGTTCCTGTGTTGTACGACGGAGAGCTTCTCGGAATTGTTAGCCGGGCGAATCTGGTGAAGGCGTTGGCAAGCGTTCCCAAGGAAGCCGGCGTGACCACCCCGAACCCCGACCAGACCTTGCGCGACTCCGTGATCCGGGAACTTGGCGGTCACCGTTGGGCTGTGGCTGCAGAGAACGTCATTGTGAATGACGGCACGGTTCATCTATGGGGTGTTGTCACCTCGCTCGAGCAAGCGCGCGCCATGTGCATTGCCGCTGAAAAGGTGCCAGGCGTCAAGGGCGTGGAAGACCATACCGATGCGCCCATGCTGATTCCTGCGATGTAATCGCCTGCTCACTCTGGCGTCGCTACCCACACTCAGGCGGTGCCAGAGCGAATATCCCTCAGACATAAGAGCATTCGAAAAGCGCGCACATATCAAAGCCGGTTTCAGGGATTAAAGGCCTGCACGTAGTGTGAATGACACAGGTCAACAATTATTAGAGTCAGCGGCATATAACAGTATCAGGGCATGCGAAGCGGCTATTAGCTGAACCGCTACCTGACCCCTGGCCGGTTGTATGAGCAGCCCTAAGCACTCGTTCAGGCACACATTCTTTACGTGGTTGCAATCAACCGCATGGCTTCGCGACGAAGCCACTTGGCATTAAGCACCGCCCGCCTGGCAGCTCCACTCAATCTTCTCATCGGAATGGTCAATGACATTTCTTAAGCCCGCGCTCAGCAGCGCCGAAGCAAATAATGACGAGTATTCGACCACTATCTCTGGCGCGTCATTGCCGAAATATCGCATTCCGAAAATGCCCTCGGAGCCACATGCGGTGTTTGACCTGGTTCGCGACGAACTTTTCATGGATGGCAATTCGCGTCAGAACGTGGCGACCTTCTGCACGACCTATGCAGACGATGAAGTCCGCCGGTTGATGGATTTATCGATCGATAAGAACATGATCGATAAAGACGAATATCCGCAGACCGCCGAAATTGAAAAACGCTGTGTCCATATGCTTGCCGACTTATGGCATGCGCCGCGTTCATGGGAGACCACGGGATGCTCGACAACGGGTTCGAGCGAAGCCTGCATGCTGGGTGGACTCGCGCTCAAATGGCAATGGAAGAAGCGCCGCCTGGCTGAAGGCAAATCGGTCGACAAGCCTAATATTGTGTGCGGACCCGTGCAAGTATGCTGGGACAAGTTCGCCCGTTATTTCGATGTCGAGCTTCGCCAGGTTCCTCTCAGTGGCGACGCGCTCGGTCTGCAACCTGAGCAGCTTGCCGCCTATTGCGATGAAAACACCATCGGCGTGGTCGCTACGCTCGGCATCACCTTCACGTGCGTTTATGAGCCCGTCAAGGCACTCGCCGGCGCACTGGATGCATTGCAACGAGATGTTGGCCTGGACATTCCCATTCACGTGGATGCAGCCAGCGGCGGATTTGTCGCGCCTTTCATTCAACCGGATCTGGAATGGGACTTCAGCATAGAACGGGTGAAATCCATTAACAGCTCGGGCCATAAGTATGGCCTGGCGCCGCTCGGAGTAGGTTGGGTGGTATGGCGTAGCGTAAAGGACCTGCCGGACGAGCTGATCTTCATGGTCGACTACCTTGGCGGCAACATGCCCACATTCGCGCTCAATTTTTAGCGGCCGGCGGGGCAGATCATCGCGCAGTATTACTTGTTGCTCCGGCTAGGCCACGAGGGGTACAGGCGCATCCAGCAGGAATGTGCGGACACAGCACAATTCCTGGCAGAGGGTCTCGCCAAGCTCAGCGCCATAGAAATGGTGTACGACGGCCGCGGTGCGCTGCCTGCGGTTTGCTACAAGCTGCGCCACCCCGATACCGCCGGCTTTTCGCTTTTCGACCTGTCGGACCGCGTTCGCATGCGGGGCTGGCAAATCGCCTCGTACAAGCTTCCCGCTGACCGTGAGGAAACGATCGTCCAGCGCATCCTGATTCGCCGGGGCATCACGCGCGACATGGCGGTACTGCTGCTGAACGACATCAAAAATGCAATCACGCATCTGTTGGAAAACCCGGCGCCTAATTCAAAGGCGGGACCGAGCTTTCACCATGACTGAACTTGAAGGCTTAACGACCAGGGGTCTGATATGACTGCGACAGCAAAGAAGGGCACTTACCTGAGTGCAACATCAATCGGCCTGATGACGGCGGCCGCCGTGGTGACCAGCTTGCGCGGCTTGCCGCTGCTCGCGAAGGAAGAGATGACGATGTTCGTCTATCTCGCGTTCACCGTGATCTTCTACCTGATCCCGGCGTCACTGATCTCCGCCGAACTTGGCGGTGCTTTCGCCGACCGGCGCGGCGGCATATATACGTGGGTGGGTGAGGCATTCGGCAATCGATGGGGCTTTCTCGCGATCTGGCTGCAATGGATTCAAAACGTGGTGTGGTACCCGGTCGCGCTGACGTTCGGCGCGGCGGCTATCGCTTATACGATCGGCCGCCCGGAGCTGGCGACCAATGGCGTCTATGTCGGCGTGTTTTGCATCGTTGCCTATTGGCTTGCTACCTGGGTAGTGCTGCAAGGCGTGGAGGTTTTCGCGCGGATCGCCAATTGGACATTCATTATTGGCACGATCGTTCCCGGATTCGTATTGCTCGCGTTGCTGGCGTACTGGATCTACACGGGGCATGCACTCGGCTGGCAGCATCTGAAGGACCCGGCACTTTCCGCAGCGGGCCATGCGCGTTATTGGCCCGCCATCCATGGCTTCGGCACCATCGCGTTTCTTGCCGGTATTGTGTTGCTGTTCGCCGGGGTAGAAGTCCAGGCCGTACATGTGATGGACATGCGCAGCCCGAGCCGCGGCTACCCGGCAGCAATCGGTCTGGGCGCCATCATCTCGATCCTGATTTTTGCGCTGGGCGCGCTGCCGATCGCCGGCATTCTTCCGTACGAAAAGATCTCGCTGCAGTCCGGCGTATTCGATACCTTCGCCGCGGTCATCACGGACATCTGGCACATGCAGTGGCTCGTATCGGTTCTGTCGCTGCTGGTGGGCGTGGGTGCCATAAGCGGTGTGCTCGCGTGGCTTGGCAGCCCTTCACGCGGACTGCTTGAAACGGCTCATGAAGGCGAACTGCCGCCGGTGCTGCAAGCCAAGAACAAACAAGGAATGCCCACGCATATCCTGCTGGTGCAAGGGGTGATTGTTACCCTGATGTCTTGCTTTTACTTCGTCATCAAGGACGTATCGGTCGCGTTTTTCCTGATCTCGGCAATGACTATCGCGCTGTATTTGATCGCTTACATGCTTATGTACGCGGCCGCGATAAAACTGCGCTATAGCGCGCCCGATCTCGAGCGTCCGTTCACGGTGCCAGGCGGGATCGTGGGGATGTGGATTTTTGCGGGCGTGGGCCTCGCGGGTGTAGTGTTCAGCTTCGTGGTGTCGTTTTTCCCGCCCGACCAGTTGCCGGTGGGTTCGCCTGCCATGTACATCGGGCTGGTGACGCTGGGCATTGTGGTGTTTGGCGGCGTCCCGCTGATCATCCACCATGTGCGCCGCAGTAACTGGGCTGCACCGGCTGATGCGCCGGTGTTGGCCGCGGCTGCCGCGAAGTAAGAGGGGAACCGGACCCGCGTGGGGAACCCGACAGCCTGAGGGGTTCTGCCGGGTTCGCCGGCTGATTGATGCTGAATTTGGCTTACGTGGATCGATCCTCGCGCAATCGTCTTTATGCAAGGCGAGGGAACGCCGGTCCATCGTGGAAGATGAAGCAGATGTGATTGTCGAGCAGCGCAGGGCTGCGGTTACGCGGCGTTTATATCTGGGTTACCTTGTTCTTTAATAGCAATGGTTCGGCAAACACCCTTGGGGAGCACTGCGATGGCGGAGCGCTTGATTGATGTGTTGGACGGCAGTGGAACGGTTATTCATACCTACCCGGTCACGCTGGGGCACGCGGATGATCCCGCCGATGATGCGCGATACGAGGCAAAGGCATTGGAGGCAGCAGCCCACGGGCGCCTGGTGCCCGATGCCGAGTTGCCGAGCTTGAGCGCCAGAGTCCACGTGGGGCGGGGTGGTCAACTGGCGTCTTATGGCGACGATCTAGATAGTCGTTCGGAAACGAGACAAGCTCTGGAGCAGGGCATTCGCGAGCGTGCCTACCTTTTGTGGGAACAGGAGGGTTGCCAGGAGGGCCGGGCAGATGATTATTGGCAGCGTGCCGCCCACCAGCAACTCAGCGAGCGCGCGTATGTGCTCTGGCAGCAAGAGGGGAACCCGGAAGGACGTGCCGATGAAAACTGGCATCGGCTACGGGAATTCGGGGCTCAATGACCTGAGACTTCAGGGCAAGGATCGGGGTCATGGTTTGACCGACTACGATCACCTGAAGCGTGAACCCTGACATCGCTGCGGTTTCCCGCAGCGATGTCATTATTTATTCAAACAGGATCACCGCTTTCCCCGGTCCATGTCCCGTCTTGTTGCGCTCGATTGCAGCGGTAGCGTCGCTTAACCTGGCGACTTCCGACACTTCCACC
>Ga0302314_10001139_pt1 | contig 49569 bp, 37 predicted proteins | sample III_Palsa_N2_3_FD_200533 | JGI IMG/M metagenome (GOLD analysis project Ga0302314, IMG submission 200533) | Peat permafrost microbial communities from Stordalen Mire near Abisko, Sweden - III_Palsa_N2_3 | ecosystem: Environmental > Terrestrial > Soil > Palsa > Peat permafrost | place: Sweden... | reverse complement strand
GTGTGATCTTTCCCAAGACCAACGTTGACACCGGGATAGACCTTCGTACCGCGTTGACGGATAATGATATTGCCGCCGATGACCTCTTGGCCACCGAACTTTTTTACCCCGAGACGACGGCCGGCCGAGTCACGACCGTTGCGCGAGGAGCCGCCTGCTTTTTTATGTGCCATCTTCGTCTACTCCTTATCGCGCAATCAGGCTTCGGCTACCGTTGGCTCTTCGGTCCGCTTCCGCTCGCCGCCAACGGACAAAATCTCTAGGATCGTGTGATACTGGCGATGGCCGTTTCGGCGACGGTAATTGTGGCGACGACGCTTCTTGAAGACGATCACCTTTTCGCCGCGCGCCTGCGCAATGATCCGAGCCGATACAGAAAGCCCTTCGACCGATTGCGCTTCGCCGTCACCGCCCGCAAACAGCACGTCGCCGAGTGCTACAGTTGCACCGGCATCGCCGTCCATCTTCTCGACAACGATCTTGTCTCCGGCGGCAACGCGATACTGTTTGCCGCCTGTGCGTACGATTGCGAACATGGCTGTCCCTTATGTTATGGGCCTATGCCACGAAACGATCGCGATCGAAGCACTGCACGAAAGTCGGCGCGATTAAGCCGTTCATGCGTCCGAGTCAAACTTGGTCGGCTAACGCCCTATTCGGCGGCGACGGCCGTTTGCAAAAACTCTTGATCTTGAGCCCGCATAACAGACATCACTCGACCGCCAACCCACTCCGCAACGGGCGGTGTGACGGCGTTGCCTACTGCGTGATAACGAAGGCTATCGATTCGATCCGACGCTTCTTCGTTGAACCGCATCGGAAGCGTCCAATCATCCGGAAAACCTTGGACACGCTCGACTTCGTTAGGCGTGAAACGGCGAACACGACCTTCCGGATACCAAACGTAGTTGCGCGACCAATCGGTGCCGGTATGCCTGGCGGACTCCGCATATATGCAATGCGCGACGCTTTTAACTAACGGTCCTTTGCGAGCATCTCCAAGGATTGTCTGAAAGATGGCTCAAAAAGTACTTTTGCGGGGCCTCGTTGGTCTCGATGCATGGCAATAATGTAGACTCGACGACGTTGCTGGGGGACTCCGAAGTCTTTACTGTTAAGCACACGCCATCCGACGCCATACCCGAGTTCGTCCAACGCCTTGAGTACGACGGCGAAGTCGCGTCCTCCGTGGCTAGAGAGAAGCCCGTGCACGTTTTCGAGGATAATGGTTCTTGGAAGACTTCCTCCAACGAGCCGCATAAAGTCGTGAAAGAGTCCAGACTGATTGCCTCGAAGCCCAGATCGCGGCCCCATTCGCGCAAGCGAGAGGTCTTGGCATGGGAATCCGGCAGCCCAAACATCAGCGTGGGGAATGTCTGCGTCATCGAGTGTCCTGATATCTGTATCAAGCGGGAGATCGGGCCAATGTCGGCGCAGGATATCGCGACAAAACGGCTTAACTTCGCACTGAAAGCGAACGTCAAACCCTGCACGTTCCAGACCTAGATCGAGCCCGCCGATGCCGGAAAAAAATGAGGCGACGGTGTATGACAGGACCTATCCCCCCGTAGAACGAACAACGAACGGCTTGCCGTACAAATCGACCGATGCCATGTCAACGCGACAGGCAAACAGCGGAATCGCACATTCTGACATTCGGTGCTAGACCGAATCGTCGCGTTCGGAGGGGTCGAAGATGGCAACATGTCACGTCCGGTGGAGATCGTCGGGCGGGCGTGGAGAGTTTGAATATGTGCCCGCTGACAGTCTCGAAGGACGCGAAATAAGCGTCTTTTTTGAAGCGCTGAATCTCACTATTCCAGCGGAAGTCCGTGGCGTGAAGGCGCAGGGCAAGCCGCGCCTACGGAAACACGATCCGAACAACCGGAAAAAGCTGCATCTGCCGCAACTCGTTATGGCGGTGGCGCGGCTACCAGAGCCGGCGCGGGAGGATCATCACAACGCGATTGTGTTCCCGCTGGAAAATAAATCGTTTGTGATGAACGCCATGGATTTCGAAATCATCGAAGAAGATGACGTTAGCGCGACACTGGCACCCCTGCGCGTCTCGATCCTGCATACGGATTTCGAAGTGGATTTGCAGGATCGATTCGCAGCTATTGCGGCGGACATGGCGGATGTCCACAAGATTGCCCACAACTACCCGGAGATCGCGAAGGCGATCGAGGCGCACGGTGCGGCGATAGCGACGGAGGTCAATTCGATCGATATCCGCAGGACGGCGGACAGCTATATAAAGGCCCAATCTGACCATTTTGGAATGACAAACGTCGGCTCGGCGACGAACCTCATCACGTACGAAAGCCTTCCGGAAACCGACTTGGAAGAGGAGATCACGGGCAAGGAAGGGCGCCTTCTAACCCGCATTCACGCTTACAAAGAGCGAGATCGAACCTTTGCTAAGCGCGCAAAGCGGCACTTTAAGGCCAGAAACAACGGCGTGCTTCACTGCATGGCGTGCGATTTGAAGCCGGAGTCGCTGTACGATGATCGCGGAGAACGGTGCATCGAGGCGCATCACAAAGTGCCGATCGAGGAACTACAACCGGATAGCATCGTGCGGGTCGACGACATGGCAATGGTTTGCGCCAGTTGCCATCGAGTCATTCACAGCCGGAAGCCGTGCCTTACGATCGAAGAAGTAAGAGCGCTTAGACCCGTAGCCGCCTAGCCCAATCCGGGCAGCGTGATGCCCATATGATGCCCGGCGGCAAACCCACAGCGCCGCCACATTCCCCGAAGGGAAGAATATCGTTTCTTTTCATTGAGTTCCGGTGGTGCCGCCTACAGGACTCGAACCTGTGACCCCCGCATTACGAATGCGATGCTCTACCAGCTGAGCTAAGGCGGCCTGCCGGTGGCGCGCCTCTAGCAGCAGGGCGGGGTCCTCGCAAGCCGTGCGAGATGCTTTACCCTATCTCAATCATCGCCGGGCCATGATCGTCGTCGCGGGCGGCCTGTGCGCCGCGAACAGGGTGGGATAGGTCGGATGGACGAGATGCGGTCGATCGAGCCCGAGGCCGAACCGGATGGCACGGACCACGCCGCCGATCGCGCGCCTTCGATCGGCAGCGACGAGCGCCGGATGCACGTCCGCGCCTATAATTTCTGGGTGTCGATGCTTGGCAGCCGCGTCTATCCCTCGATCGAGGATCTCGATCCGCAGGCGGCCGGCGATTTCGGGCCGCATTCGGTGCTGCTCGACTTCACCGCGGGCGGCGAGGATCCCGCGATCGCCTATCTGGGCGAGGCGCTGCGCCGCGAATGCGGGCTCGATCACGGGATCGACACCATCGCCGACGTCCCCAGCCGCTCGCTGCTGTCGCGGCTCACCGATCATTATCTGCAGATCATCGCCAACCGCGCGCCGATCGGCTTCGAGGCCGAATTCGTCAACCAGCGCGGTCGCAACACGCTGTATCGCGGCATATTGATGCCCTATTCGTCCGACGACGACATGATCGACTTCGTCTACGGCGTGATCAATTGGAAAGAGGTCGCGGGGCTCGCCGACGAACTGGTCGTGCCCGCGCTGCCCGGTCCCGCCGCGTCCGGAACCGCCCCCGATGCGCCGGTGTGGGCCGATGGGCCCAGCGGCGGTCTCGAGCCGGCCGCCAACGACGATGAAGACGAAGACGGTGAACACGACGCCGAAGACGCCGCGGACGACGCCGACGACATGCTGGCGCCCGGCCACAATGCCGCGCTCGCCGATCATCTCGCCGCGGCGCGCGACCAGGCCGAGGCGGCGCAGGGCGCGCGCCTGAAAAGCCGGGCGGCGCTGTACCGTGCGCTCGGGCTCGCCTATGATTTCTCGCTGCTCGCGACGCTGCGCCCCGCGGAATATGCCGAGCTGCTGGCCGATGCGGGCATCCGGATACAGCCGCGCGCGCCGATGACCGCGGTGATCAAGCTCGTCTTCGGCGCGGGCGTCGACAAGGCGCGCGCCACCGAGTTCGCCGCGACGCTGTCCAACGCGCACCGCATCGGGCTCGGCGCGGGCACGCTGGCGGCGCATGTCGAGATGCAGCCGGGCGGCGTGAAGGCGATGGTCGCGGCCGAGCGGATCGCGCGCAAGCCCGCCTCCGCGCCGCCCAGCCATGCCGAGATCGCGCGCGCCGCGCTGCGCAAGGTCGCGCCGCAGATCGTGATCGACCTGCCGTCGGATGCGGGCGAGTTCGTGCTGCTGCTCGCGCGCCGCGAGGCCGACGGGCGACTCGCGGTGATCGCGCCGGTGCCCGAGGAAAGCGGGCTTGTGGATCGCGCGATCCGCAAGATCACACACTGATCCGACGCCGCCACGCAACAATCCTCCGCTGGCAGCCGCACCTCCGCACGCCCGTTGCGCGGCCCCGCCAAGGGTTGAGCAGCGCCGCCAACGGGCGCATAGCGTCGCGCAATCGGCCCCCGGCGAGGGGCGTGACCGCGTAAGGAGCGGAACATAATGACGGCATCCGTGGCGAGCGAGACGACCTCCGGCGGCGATACGGAGGCGGGTCCGCTCGTCGCCGAGATCGCGGGCGTGCTGGCGCAAGGCGCGCTACCCGGCGAGACCGACGGCTTCGACGATGCCGCGCGCCACGCTGCCGCCGGCTTCGTCGCGCAAGCGGCGATGCAGCGGCACGCCGGCAAGCCCAGCTTCGCGCTCGAATCGATCGGCGGCGAGGGCGGGCGGCGGCTGATGCGGCTGGCGATCGTCAACGACGACATGCCCTTCCTGGTCGATTCGGTCGCCTCGACACTGGCGGCGCGCGGGCTTGCGGTGCACCGCCTGCTCCACCCGATCGTCGCGGTGCGCCGCGATGGGGCGGGCACGCTCACCGCGCTGTTCCCGCCGCGCACCGAGGGCGAGCGCCGCGAGTCGATCATCTATATCGAGATCGAGCGCACCGACGCGAAGGAGCGTCGCACGCTGGTCGACGAGCTGGGCGAGGTGCTCGGCGACGTCCGCGCGGCGGTCGAGGATTGGCCGATGCTGCAACAGGCGCTGCGCGCCGGCACCGCAGCATTGCCCGACGGCGAGGGTGCCGCGCTGCTGCGCTGGTTCCTCGACGGCAATATGACGCTGCTCGGCTATGTCGAGGAGGATGTGGCCGGCGCGCGGACGGGGATGCTCGGCATATTGCGCGCCGACGACGCCGCGCTGTGGAGCGATAGCGCGCGCGCCGCCGCGATCGCGTGGTTCGAGGCGGGCAATGCCGCGCCGTTGCTGCTCAAGGCGGACCGGCGCGCCACCGTGCATCGCCGCGTGCCGCTCGACCTGATCGTGCTGCCGCGCCGCGAGGGTGCGCGCGTCGCGGGGCTCGACATCCATGCCGGGCTGTGGACCTCGAACGGGCTTGCGACGCGGCCCGAGCGCGTGCCGCTGCTGCGCCGCCGCCTCTCCGATCTCGAGGAGCAGCTCGGCTTCGATCCGGCGAGCCATGCGGGCAAGGCGCTGCGCCATGTGCTGCACGAACTGCCGCACGATCTGATCATCGCCTTCCCGTTGCAGGCGCTGACGCAGGTCGCGCTCACCGCGATGTCGCTGGCGGACCGGCCGCGGCCCAAGCTGGTGCTCGTCGAGGAGGTGCTGCGTCGCCAGCTGTTCGCGCTGGTCTGGCTGCCGCGCGACGAGCTCACCACGACGCGGCGCGATGCGATCGGGCGGATGGTGGCGGACGCTGCGGGTGGCAACGTCACCGCCTGGGCGATCGATCTCGGCGACGGCGGGCTCGCCTTGCTGCGCTATACCGTGACGCTGGGCGAGGGCATGGCGCTGCCCGATGCGGCGCCGCTCGACGCGCGGCTCGAGCAGATGATGCGCGGCTGGGCGCCCGCGGTCGAGGCCGCGCTGGTCGACCGCGTCGGCGCCAACCGCGCCGCGCGGTTCGCGCTCAGCCATGCCGCCGCCTTCCCGACCGGCTATCGCGGCCGATCGGATGCGGGCGAAGCCGCCGAGGACATCGTACGCCTCGCCGCGCTCGACGACGACGCGGACCGCGCGGCGCGGCTCTATGCGCAGTCCGGCGAGCCGGGCGATCGGCTGCACCTCAAGATCTACCGCACCGGCGGGCTGGTGCCACTGTCCGACGTCGTCCCCGTGCTCGAGGATTTCGGCTTCGTCGTGCTCGAGGAGGTGCCGACCGCGCTCGACGGCGGCAAGCTCGGCCACATCCACGAATTCCTGCTCGATGCGCCCGCGGGATCGGCGCCCTCGCTGCTCGCGCGCGCCGCGATCGCCGAACATGCGATCGCCGAGGTGCTTAAGGGCAATGCCGAGGCGGATGCGTTCAATGCGCTGATCGTCAGCCTGGGGCTCGCACCGCGTGCGGTCGTGCTGCTGCGCGCGTGGTTCCGCTATCTGCGCCAGACCGGGCTCAACTACGGCCTCGCTACCGTCGCCGACGCACTGGCACGCGCGCCGCAGGTCACGCACGGCTTTGTTGCGCTGTTCGATGCGCAGCATGACCCGCAACACGCGTCCGAAAAAGGCGCGCGGCACGCTCTCGCGTCGATCGACGAGGGCCTCGTCGCGGTCGCGGCGATCGACGACGATCGCATTCTGCGCCGGATGCGCGGGCTGATCGAGGCGATCCTGCGCACCAATGCCTTTGCCCCCGCCGCAAGCGAGGCGCTCGCGTTCAAGCTCGACAGCGCCGCCGTCCCCGATCTGCCCGCACCGCGGCCGTGGCGCGAGATCTGGGTCTATTCGCCGCGCATCGAGGGCATCCATCTGCGCGGCGGCCCGATCGCACGCGGCGGCCTGCGCTGGTCCGATCGCCGCGACGATTTCCGCACCGAGATTTTGGGCCTGATGAAGGCGCAGGTCGTCAAGAACGCGGTGATCGTGCCGACCGGCGCGAAGGGCGGCTTCTATCCCAAGCAGCTACCCGGGGCCGGCGACCGCAAGGCGTGGCTTGCCGAGGGCACCGAAAGCTACCGCATTTTCATCCGCGCGCTGCTGTCGGTCACCGACAACATCGTCGACAACGCCGTCGTCCACCCCGACACGGTGAAAATCCTCGACGGCGAGGACCCCTATTTCGTCGTCGCCGCCGACAAGGGCACCGCGACCTTCTCCGATATCGCCAACGCCATCGCGGTCGAGCACGGCTTCTGGCTCGGCGACGCCTTCGCCTCGGGTGGCAGCCACGGCTACGACCACAAGGCGATGGGGATCACCGCCAAGGGCGCCTGGGTCTCAGTGACGCGCCACTTCGCCGAAACGGGCGTTGACGTACAGGCCGATCCGATCGTTACCGCAGGCTGCGGCGACATGTCGGGCGACGTGTTCGGCAACGGCATGCTGCTGTCGAAGACGATCCGGCTGGTGGCGGCGTTCGATCACCGCCATATCTTCCTCGATCCCGCCCCCGACGCGGCGACGAGCTGGGACGAGAGAGCGCGGCTCTTCGCGCTGCCGACCTCCAGCTGGGCCGATTACGGCGCCGGCCTGATCTCGCAGGGCGGCGGCATCTTTCCGCGCTCGCAAAAGGCGATCCCGGTCTCTGCGGAGGCGGCTGCCTCGCTCGGCATCGCGTCCGGCACCTACGATCCCTCGGCGCTGATCCAGGCGATCCTGAAGGCGCCGGTCGACCTGATGTGGTTCGGCGGGATCGGCACCTACATCAAGGCCGCGTCGCAGGCGCAGGCCGATGCGGGCGATCCCGCCAACGACGCCAACCGCGTCAATGCCGACCAGCTGCGCTGCAAGGTGATCGGCGAGGGCGCCAACCTGTCGACCACGCAGACGGGCCGGATCGAATACGGGCTGCTCGGCGGGCGGATCAACACCGACTTCATCGACAATTCGGCGGGCGTCGATTGCTCGGACAATGAGGTCAACATCAAGATCGCGCTCAATGCGGAGATGATCGAGGGCCGGCTCGGCTTCGACGATCGCAACATCTTCCTCGCGAGCATGACCGACGACGTCGCCAGGATCGTGCTCGAGGACAATCGCCTGCAGACGCTGTCGCTGTCCTCCGCCGAGCGGGGCGGCCCGCACGCGCTGCCGAGCCAGATCAGCGTGATCGAGGAGCTGGAGGCCGCGGGGCGGCTCGATCGCAAGGTCGAGGGGCTCAAGGGCAATGACGAGCTCGCGCGCCGCGCGCAGGACGGTCACGGCCTGACGCGTCCCGAACTCGCCGTCATCCTCAGTCATGCCAAGCTCGCGCTCCAGGCGGCGATCGAGGCCTCGCCGATCGCGGGCGACCCCGCGCTGGCGCCGATCCTCCACGCCGCCTTCCCTGCGACGATGCAGGCGCGCTTCGGCGACGCGATCGATCACCACCGCCTGCGCGGCGAGATCATCGCGACCAAGGTCGCCAATGCCGTCGTCAACCGGCTCGGGCTGGTCGCGCCGTTCGAGCTCTCCGAAGAGGAAGGCGTCAGCCTCGCGCGCGTCTCGGGCGCCTATCTCGCCTGCGACACGATCTTCGGGCTGACCGAGCTGTTCGCCGACATCGAGGCCGAGCCGATGCCCGAACGCGGCCGGCTCGAGCTGCTCGACACTGCGGCGCGGATCATCCGGCTGCACATCGCCGACCTGATCCGCGTCGCGGCACCCGGTGCATTGCCGGGCGAAATGGCGGCGGATCTCGCCCCCGGCGTCGCGCGGCTCGATGCTGCGGTCGAGGGGCTGGTCAAGGCCGAGGTCAAGGGCGCGACCGCGCAGCTCACCACCCGGCTGGTCGAGACCGGCGCGAGCGCTGCGCTGGCGGCGCGCGTCGCGCGGCTCTACGAACTCGACGGCGCGATCGCGACCGCCGCCCTCGCGCAGCGCCAGGGCTGGAGCGAGATCGACGTCGTCGCGGCCTATGTGAAGCTCGGCGAGGCGCTCGGGCTCGACTGGGCCAAGGCGGCGGCGCAGCGCGCGACCTCTGCGGACAGCTGGGAACGGCTGTTGACGGCGGGCCTCGCGCGCGATTTCGAGCAGCTCCGTCTCGATTTCCTCGCGCGTGCGGGCAAGGGCGGTCCGGGCGCGCTGGTCGATCGCTGGCTGGCGCAGCATCAGGTCCGTGTCGACCGTTTCGCACGCCTCGTCCAGCGCGCGCGGACCGCCCCCGCGGTCAACCCCGCGATGCTTGCGCAGGTTGCGGCGCAGGCGCGGATATTGCTCGCCCGGCGGGTCGATACGGCGGAATAGGCAATTAGCCCCTCCCCTGAAGGGGGAGGGGGCAGGACGGCCCCGCTTTTGCTTTGCATATTGACAATTGCAACCATATAGGTTAGACGCCGCATCGTCCTTTCGCGCTCCCCATCACGGCGGGGAGGGGCAAGGTCCGGGTTGAACCCCCGGGCGGCCGGCGCGAAGTCATCCGGGTCAGCCGAAGCTTCGCGACCATCATCAACGGCCAGCCCTGGCTGGCCGCCCCGTCGTAATAGGGGCAGCCTCGTCAGGGTCCGCCACAACACCCGCGGACTCGCTTCAGAGCCGTCCGCGCGGGGCGACGCACGGTCCCGCACCCCGGGTGCGCACGACAGGACGCGCCGGCCGCTATCCTTCTTCTCTACCAGCCAAGGGCGGAATCCGTCCGCAAACCCTACAAGGCCGCGTTCGCCGCTTCCCCCCTCCCGTCATCTTAGCGCAGGCTGGGATCTCGTCGGGGCGGGCGCTGGGGCACTTCCGGGAGATCCCAGCCTGCGCTGGGATGACGGACGGAGTTGAGGATGTCTGTCTTCTTCCTCTTACCCGATCGTTCGACAGGCTTGATCCGGGCCCCATGGACACGGCGCGTGGAGCGCAATCGCCGCGCTCGATCCGCGCTCTTTTACCCGGTCAGCAAGGCTGCGCCTATGGGTCCTGACGTCCGTCAGGATGACCGTAAGAGGGACGCTAGCCGCCCGCCGCCCGCGCGCGCTCGAACAGCCACACCCGGATCGCGCTGGCCAGGTTGGCGGGGTCGGGCGCCTCGATCCGCGCGGCGTCGATGCGCGCGACCAGCGCCGACAACGGCAGCGCCTGTTCAGCGGCGGCGGCGACCAGCGCGTCCCAGAAGACGGGTTCGAGGCTGATCGAGGTCGCGTGGCCCGCGATCTGCACCGAGCGCTTTACCGGACCCGACATCTAACCGGATATGGTCGAGACGAGGCGATCGCTCCGGATCAATACATATGCTGCCCGCCGTTGATCGACAGTGTCGATCCGGTGATGAACCCACCCTCTTCTGCAACCAGGAAGGCGACACCGCGCGCGATCTCGGATGCGTGGCCAAGCCGGCCGACGGGGATTTTCGCCACGATCTTCTCGAGCACGTCCTCGGGCACCGCCGCCACCATGTCGGTATCGATATAGCCCGGCGCGATCGCGTTGACGGTGACGCCGAACCGGGCTCCCTCCTGCGCCAGCGCCTTGGTGAAGCCGTGGATGCCCGATTTCGCCGCAGCGTAGTTGACCTGGCCATATTGCCCGGCCTGGCCGTTGATCGAGCCGATGTTGACGATCCGCCCCCAGCCGCGCTGTCGCATTCCCGGGAAGGTCGCCTTGGCCATGTTGAAGCAGCCGCCAAGATTGGTGTCGATCACCTGCTTCCACTGTTCGTAGCTCTGCTTGAGGATCGTGCTGTCGCGCGTGATACCCGCATTGTTGACGACGATGTCGACCGGGCCGATCTCGGCCTCGATCCGTGCGACGCCCTCGTGACACGCCTCGAAGCTTGCCACGTCCCATTTATAGGAGGGGATGCCCGTCTTGTCGGTGAAGCTCTTCGCCTTGGCATCGTCACCGCCATAGCTCGCCGCCACCTTCACCCCCGCCTCGTGCAGTGCGATGCTGATCGCCTCGCCAATGCCGCGGATGCCTCCGGTTACGATCGCTACGCGGTTCATCTGCCTCTCCGTTCTGATGGAGGGCGAGACTAGGCGGGCGAAACCCAGCCTTCAAGCTCCCGCGCGACGATCGTGCGCAGCATCGCGATGCCGCCGGGGCTGTCGTTGAGGCAGGGCAGGCAGGCGAAATCGGTGCCGCCCGCCGCGACGAACGTGTCGCGGCCGCGGATCGCGATCTCCTCAAGCGTCTCGATGCAGTCCGCGGAAAAGCCGGGGGTGACGACGGCGATCCGCTTGACCCCCTTGGCCGGCAGCGCGGCGAGCGTGACGTCGGTTGCGGGCTCGAGCCACTTGGCCTTGCCGAAGCGCGACTGGAACGCGACGATCACCGCCTGCCCCAGCGCTTCGGAGAGCAGCCGCGCGGTCTTGCGGCAATGGCAATGATAGGGATCGCCCAGTTCGAGCGTCCGCTGCGGCATGCCGTGGAAACTCGTCATGATCGCGTCGGGCACGAAATCGAGCGCGGCGACCGACGCACGCACCGAGGCGGCGAGCGCCTCGATATAGGCGGGGTCGTCATGATAGGGTGGCAGCGTGCGTAGTGCGGGCTGCCAGCGCATCGCGGCGAGCGCCGCGAAGGCGGCATCGTTGGCGGTCGCGGTCGTCGCCGCGCAATATTGCGGGTAGAGCGGCGCCACCAATATGCGCTCGCACCCCGCCGCCTTGAGCGCGGCGAGCCGCTCGCCGATCGCCGGATTGCCGTAGCGCATCGCATAATCGACCACGACGCCCGGACCGAACGCATCCTTCAGCGCGAGCGCCTGCCGCCGCGTGATCGCGGCGAGCGGCGAGCCCTCTTCGGTCCACACCAGTCCATAGGCATGTGCCGACTTCTTCGGCCGTGTGCGCAGGATGATGCCGTGGAGGATCGGCAGCCACGCAGCACGCGGGATCTCGACGACGCGCCGGTCCGACAGGAACTCGGCGAGATAGCGCCGCACCGCTTTCGTCTCGGCGGCGTCGGGCGTGCCGAGATTGGTGAGCAGGACGCCGATCTTGGGCGACGGGATCGGGGGATGGTCGGGGGACATGGTCATGGCGATACGGGAACGAGGCGGAGCACGGAAGTGTCCGTTGCCACCCGGCTAGGCTACGCCCTTCATCATCCTGTCCCGCACCGCGACCTCGCTCCGGTGAGGGACTATTACGCTCGCACCAACCCCGGCGTGCCCGCCGCCACCGCCCAGCTGGCCGCGGTCGTCACGGGGCGGTCGCGGATCGTCATCGCCTCGACGGTGCGGTAGTGGCCGGTGCAGGCCTCGGCGGTCACCTCGCACAGCACATAGCCGCGCTTGTCGTTGATCCACTTGATGAACGGGTTGTGCGCGAGCATCGCTGCGGCGTCGCTGTCAACCGCACCGTCGCCCTGCGAGGTGATCGAGGTCGAGACGAACTCGCTCGCCACCACCGTGTCGCCGCGGAGCAGATCGTTGGCGTAGTTGCGATGCTCGTCGCCGGTGACGACGACGATATTGCCCGGCTTGTGGCTGGCGAAGATGTCGAGCAAATGCGCCTGCGCGGCGGGATAGCCGCCCCAGCTGTCCATATTGTAGATCGGCGTCGTGGCGCCCGCGTCGCGCCTGTCGGGGATCGCGACCATCACCTGCTGCGGCAGCATGTTCCAGCGCTGGCGGCTGGTTTGGAAGCCGTCCTCGAGCCAGCGCCACTGCGCGGCGTCGAGCATGTCGTGGCCGGCGGCGTGGCGCTCGGTGCAGTCGGGCTTGAAATTGTCGCCGCACGGCTGGTCCGAGCGGTAGAGCCGCGTATTGGGGTAATGGAAGCGCGCGAGCTGGCCGTAATCGACACGGCGACGGAAATCGACGATGCCGTCGGCGGTCGGCCGCGTCGTGCGACGGACGGGCATATGCTCGTACCACGCCTGCAGCGCGGCGCGGCGGCGATAGAGGAAGATTTCGGGCGGGCTGCCGTCCTGATCCCAGATCGACGCCCAGTTGTTCTGCACCTCGTGATCGTCATAGGTGCAGTACCAGCCGGTCGACGCGTGCGCGGCCTGCAGGTCGGCGTCCAGCTTGGTGTCGGCGTAGCGCAGGCGGTAGTCGTCGAGGCTGTACGGCTCGCGACCCGAATAGAGGCGGACCGACGGCACCGGGCGACCGGCGAGATCGTGCGGGCGCTTGTCGTGGCCTTCGTAGATATAGTCGCCGTAATGGAAGACGAAATCGAGCGGCTGCTCGGCGACGTCGCGATAGGCGGTGTACCAGCCCTCCTCGAAATGCTGGCAGCCGACTGCGGCGAAGCGCACCTTGTCGATCGCGGCGCCCGCCTGGGGAAGCGTCTGGACGCGGCCGGTGATGCTGGTGTCGCCCGCGCATTTGAAGCGATACCAATAGGGGCGGTTGGGGAGCAGCCCCGCGACCTCGACATGCACCGAATGCGCGAGTTCGGGCCAGGCGGTCTCGGTGCCGTGGGCGACGATCTGCTTGAACCTGTCGTCGGTCGCGACCTCCCAGTCGACGGGGACGGGGGCTAGCGGCATGCCGCCGTGCGGTTCGAGCGGGCGCGGGGCAAGGCGCGTCCAGATGACGAAGCCGTCCGCCGCCGCATCGCCTGCGGCGACGCCGAGCGGGAAGGGGAAGTCCGCGAACGGCACCGCGGCGCGGGCGGAAGCGGAGAGGATGAAGGGCGCGGCGGCGAGACCGCCGAGTAGCGCGCGGCGCGAGGGGACGAGGATGCTCATGCGGATGCGCTAGCGGGTGAGCGTGTCAGTCCTGTTGCAGCCCATCTCCGTCGCTCCTGCGCAGGCAGGGCCTATCTCCTGCGATGTGTCGCTTGGCGGAGCGTTCGGGCGATGGGCCCCTGCCTGCGCAGGGGCGACGGGCAGGGGGATTAATTCGCGTTCGGTTGCCGATGCGCTAAGGGCCGCCCCGACAAAAAGGGGAATCGCAATGACGTGGGATCGCTGGTGGTTGTTCGCGGTGACCGTGTTCCTGATCGCGGGGACGCCGGGGCCGAACATGCTCCATGTCATGACGCGCAGCGTGCGCTTCGGCTTCGCGCGCAGCGTGTGGGCGATGGCGGGCTGCCTGAGCGCGGTGCTGCTGGCGCTCTCCGCCTCGGCGCTGGGGCTCGGTGCGCTGCTGCTCGCGATGCCGCGGCTGTTCGACGTCGTGCGCTATGCGGGTGCCGCCTATCTGCTGTGGCTGGGCATCAAGGCGTGGCGCGGGGCCGGCAAGGCCGGAGCGGGGCTCGATCCCGACGTACCGGTGGCAGGGCCGCGCGTGCCCGCCTATCGGCTCTATATCGACGCGCTGCTGACCGGGCTGTCCAACCCCAAGCTGATCCTGTTCGCCGCTGCCTTCTTCCCGCAGTTCATCAGCCGCGCCGCGCCGGCTGTGCCGCAGTTCGGCATCCTGGTCGCGACCTTCGCGGTGATCGAGAGCAGCTGGTACGCCTCCTATGCGGCGGGCGGCCGCCGTCTCGCGCGCTGGCTGGCGTCGCCGTCGCGCCAGAAGCTGTTCGATCGCGCGACCGGCGGGCTGTTTATGGCGTTCGGCGCAGGGCTGGTGGTGGCGCGGGTGTAGGCCTTGAGCCCTCTCCCTCGAGGGAGAGGGTTGGGTGAGGGTGGCCGACATCCGAAGTGGGACGCGACGCTTGCGCGTCGCTCCCGCTCTCCGACCCTCTCCCCGCCGGGGAGAGGGAGTAGACTTGTTGCAGCGCGCCATCTCCGCTATGGGCGCGCGCTGAAACTCCGACAGGATCCGAAAATATGAGCCTCCGCAACGTGGCGATCATCGCCCACGTCGATCACGGCAAGACGACACTCGTCGATCAGCTGTTCCGTCAGTCCGGCACCTTCCGCGACAATCAGCGCATCGAAGAGCGCGCGATGGATTCGAACGACCTCGAGAAGGAGCGCGGGATCACCATTCTCGCCAAGCCGACCTCGGTCGACTGGACGCCGCCCGGCGCCAGCGAGAGCATCCGCATCAACATCGTCGACACGCCCGGCCACGCCGATTTCGGCGGCGAGGTGGAGCGCATCCTCAGCATGGTCGACGGTGTCGTCCTGCTCGTCGATTCGTCCGAAGGTGCGATGCCGCAGACCAAGTTCGTCACCGGCAAGGCGCTGGCGCTGGGCCTGAAGCCGATCGTCGTGGTCAACAAGGTCGATCGCCCCGATGCGCGCATCCAGGAAGTGCTCGACGAGGTGTTCGATCTGTTCGTGTCGCTCGACGCAAATGACGAGCAGCTCGATTTCCCCGTGCTCTACGCCTCGGGCCGCAACGGCTATGCCTCGACCGACATGGATCGCCGCGAAGGCACGCTGATCCCGATGTTCGAGACGATCGTCGCACACGTGCCCCCGCCCGCGGTGGAAGTCGCCGGCGTGCCGTTCACCTTCCTGGTGACGCTGCTCGATCGCGACCCGTTCCTGGGCCGCATCCTCACCGGCCGCGTCAATTCGGGCGTCGTGAAGACCAACCAGCCGATCCACGCGCTCGATAACGACGGCAAGATCATCGAGACGGGTCGTGCCTCCAAGATCATGTCGTTCCGGGGCCTCGAGCGGGTGCCGGTCGACGAGGCCAAGGCGGGCGACATCATCAGCCTCGCGGGCCTCACCACGGCGACCGTGGCGAACACGATCGCCGACGTGACCGTGACCGAACCGCTGCATGCGCAGCCGATCGATCCGCCGACGTTGTCGATGCGGTTCGCGGTCAACGATTCGCCGATGGCCGGCCGCGAGGGCACCAAGGTGACCAGCCGCATGATCCGCGACCGCCTGTTCCGCGAGGCCGAGTCCAACGTCGCCGTGAAGGTGACCGAAGCCTCCGACAAGGACAGCTTCGAGGTCGCAGGCCGCGGCGAGCTTCAGCTCGGCGTGCTGATCGAGACGATGCGCCGCGAGGGCTTCGAGCTCGGCATCTCGCGTCCGCGCGTGCTGTTCGGCGAGGACGAGGACGGCAAGAAGACCGAGCCGTACGAGACCGTCATCATCGACGTCGACGATGAATATTCGGGCACCGTCGTCGAGAAGATGAACGTCCGCAAGGCCGAGATGACCGACATGCGTCCGTCGGTCGGCGGCAAGACGCGCATCACCTTCTCGGCGCCGTCGCGCGGGATGATCGGCTATCACGGCGAGTTCCTGTCGGACACGCGCGGCACCGGCATCATGAACCGGCTGTTCGAGAAATACGGGCCCCACAAGGGCAAGATCGAAGGCCGCAAGAACGGCGTGCTGATCTCGAACGGCACGGGCGAGGCGAACACCTATGCGCTGGGTCCGCTCGAGGAGCGCGGCATCCTGTTCGTGGGCCACGGCGAGCAGCTCTACGAGGGCATGATCGTCGGCGAGAACGCCAAGCCGGACGACCTCGAGGTCAACCCGATGAAGACCAAGGCGCTGACCAACTTCCGCGTCAGCGGCAAGGACGATACCGTACGCCTGACCCCGCCCAAGCGTGCGACGCTCGAGCAGGCGATCGCCTATATTGACGACGACGAGATGGTCGAGGTGACGCCCAAGTCGATCCGTCTGCGCAAGCGCTTCCTCGATCCCAACGAGCGCAAGCGCCACAAGCGCTCGGCGGCGTAACTGCCCAAATCCTCCCCGAGTTTGCTCGGGGAGGGGGACCGCCGGCATAGCCGGTGGTGGAGGGGTACTGCCGCGGGCGCGCCGTCTGCGGGAGAAGCCCCTCCACGCTCGCTTTGCGAGCGGTCCCCCTCCCCGGCGAAAGCCGGGGAGGACTCAGTCTCACCCCCGCCGCACCATCAGGTTCATCCGCGCACTGGCGATCCGCTTGTCGCGGTCCTCCTGCCAGGCGAAGGCCTCGACATTGGCGATGCGCGCGCCCAGCCGCGTGATCCGCGCAGCCGCGAAGGTGTCGCGCTCGCGGCCGCCGCGCATATAGTCGACCGTCACGGTGATCGGCTTTACCGATGCGCCCGGCTCTACCGACAGCGCATCGCGCAGCGTGCCGACCGCCGCGATCTCGAGCAGCCCCGCGATCGCGCCGCCATGCAGGAAGCCCGGTCGCCCGACCACCGCGTCGCCGAACGGCATCCGGAACAGCAGCGCGCCGTCGGCGTCGCGATCGACCGCGATGCCCAGGAAATCCCCGTAGGGCGGCAATTCGAGCGTCATGCCCGTCAGGCCTCGTCGGTCATCATGAAGGTGCCCGCGACGTGCGCGATCGGATCGGTGGGGTCGCCGTCATGCGCCTGACCGCGAACGAACGCGACGCGGCGAGTCAGCCGATAGCATTCGCCGCGTCCGACCACGCTGTGCCCCGGCGTCGCGGCGCGCAGATAATCGATGCGCAGATCGAGCGTCGCGTGCGGCAGGAAGGCGCCGCGCTTGATCCACACCGCCAGGCTGGTGGTGATATCCATCAGCGCGATGATCGGCCCCGAGGCGAGCACGCCCGACGCAGGATCGCCGACCAGATCGGCGCGATAGTCGAGCGCGAGTTCGGCCCAATCGTCGCCGTGGGTGATGTAGCGCGTACCGATCGCGCCGGTATGGCCCAGCCCCGCGATGAGACGGCCGACGATCTGCGGATCGAGATCCTGAAGCGAGGGCGGCGGCGCATCGGGCATGGCGGTGAGCGATAGCGGGGCGGCGCCTCGCCCGCAACGCCGCGCGCCGCCCCGCCACCGCGCCGAAGCCGCGCGATTACACTCATGTAATTTCCCTCGCGTGCGCAGTGGTGGTGATTTCGCGCGTCGGTTCGAGAGGGACCGGCGCGACAGGGGAGACGCATGATGGACGACGCACGACAGGACAACCGCCGCACCCGCCTGGCACTCGGCACGATCCCCGAACTGGCGCGGCCGGTGGCGATGTACGGCACGATGCAGCGCACCGAGGTCGGCGGCGCGATCTGCTTCGGCGTCGCGGTGGCGTTCGCGACCTATCTGCGCTGAGCGGGGGCGGCGTGGCGACGCGGGCCGCGACCGCCGCCTTCGCGGCGCACTGGCGCGAGGCGACCCCGCTGGACGGGCTTGCCCACGCGCTCGACCGGCTCGACCGGCCGGGCGCCGACGCGGTCGCCGCGCTGGTGCGGCCGGTGCTGGCGGATGCGGCGTGGGTCCGCGCGGTGGTCGCCGCGCTGGTCGACGCGGCGGCGCGCGATCCGTGGTTCGATCCGCCGCTCGCGCCGGTGCGCAGCGCGGTGCAGGCGGGGCTGACGCTCCATGCCGGGCGCCACGCCGCGATCGTGCTCGGCGTCGGCGCGCTCGACCGGCTGGCGGCGCACAAGCGGCGCGCGGGCGGCGGCTCGATCGGCTTCTCGGGCTGCGCGACGCTGATCCGCGTACTCGACGGTGGCGGTGCGACGCTGTCGCTGTGGCGCGGAGGGTGGCGTGACGGGCGCCCGATCGAGCGATGCGCGCCGATCGGGCGGCAGCTGCTGCATGACGGCGACCTGCTCGCGCTCGACGCCGGGACGAGCTTCCTCGTCGATCACGCGCAGCGCGACATCGTGCTGCTCCACGCGACGATCTTCGCGGGCGCGGCGCCGACCTCGTGCGAATATGACCGCGAGACGCTCGCATTGCGCGCGACGGGCGCGGCGAGCGAGCAGGCCTCGCGCACGCAGATGCTGACAAGCCTGCTCGGCGCGCTCGGCCGCGACGATACCGCCGCGTTCGACGCCGCGAGCCGGTCACCCGTCGCGCATGTCCGCTGGCATGCGATGCGCGAGTGGCTCGCGCTCGATACCGATGCTGCGGCGGCGCGGCTCGCCGGGATGGCGGTGGACGATCCCGATCCCGAAGTACGCGCGCTCGCCGCCGCGCCGATTCTCGCGGCGCTGTCCGCCAACAGCCGCTTCCTGGGCGACATCGCGGTCGAAGCGCTGGTGTGCGGCGACGATGCGCCGGGCGTCTACGGCCCGCCCGTCGTGATGCTCCGCCAGGGTGCCGGCAACTGGTTCCTGCGTGCCAATCTGTGGCCGGCGGAGGAGGATGCGGTGCTGCGCGCGAGCGGACGGCGCGCCTTCTTCTACGACCTGCCGCACGACCATAATTTCTCCTTCTTCACGATCGGCCATCACGGCCCCGGCTATGAGAGCGACTATTGGGAGATCGACGAACCGCCGCTGGGCCTGCCCGGCGAGGCGGTGGCGCTGCGATCGATCGGGCGGCGACGGCTGGGGCCGGGGGAGATGCTGCTCTACCGTGCGCACCGCGACATCCATGCACAGCGACCGCCCGCCGCCTTCTCGGTGACGCTCAACCTCGTCGAGGCGAGCGGGCGCGAGCCGTGGCGCGACCAATATCGCTTCGATACCGAGCGGGGGCGGATCGCGGGGCTGCTCAACGTCACCGCGATCGAGGGGCTGCTGCCGCTTGCCGCGCATCTCGGCGGCGGCGAGGGCGCGGACCTGCTGCACCATCTCGCGCTGCGCCATCCGGTCGCCCGCCTCCGCTTCGGCGCGGTGCGGGCGCTGGCGGCTGCGGCGGATGGGCCGGACGCACGACGCGCGATCCTCGAGACGGCGGCGCGGCGCGACGATCGCTACGTCTCGGCCAGCGCCGCGCGTGCGCTCGCCGACGAACCTGCCGACCGGCGCTGGGCGGACAATCCTCTCGGATCGGGGGCATAAAGCGTTGGCGCCGCCGCGCGCTCCGGCATGATCGGCCAATGCGGGGCGTGCGGGTGGCGGTCTATCGGGCGGCGGCGAGGGCGGGGTTGGTCGATGGGCTGATCCGCGAGGGGATCGTCTTCGACGCGCCCGCCAGTTACGCCGCCGATGCGCTGCTGGTCGCGGCGTGCGATCTGCCCGCCGCGCTCGCCGTCACCGATGCCGCAACGCCGATCGTCGTCGTCGACGGACCCGTCGAGGCGCTCGTGCGCGCAAGATTGCTCGATGCGGGGGCCGCCGACGTGCTGGCCGCCCCCGCCGATCCGGTCGAGCTCGCCGCGCGGCTGCGCGCGCTCGCGCGGTTGCGACGGGTGCCCCCGATCGACTGCGGCGACCTGCGCGTCGATCCGCTTGCGCGTCATGCCGAGCGTGGCGGCAGGCCCCTGCCGCTGCACCCGCGCGAGTTCGCGCTGCTCGCCGCGCTAGCGCAGCAGCGCGATCGGCCGGTCGAGCGGATGACGCTGCTCGGCACGGTGTGGCGGCGGCGCTTCGATCCGGGCACCAACATCGTCGCGGTCACCGTCTCGCGGCTGCGCGCCAAGGTCGACCATGGGTTTGCGCGCCCGCTGATCCACACCGTCGGCAGCGGCTACATGCTGTCGGAAACGCAGTTTGTAGCAGGCTGACCGCCCGGGCGGTTGCGATAGGTCGTTCCGCCCGGCAGGGTGCGCACCTGTCCGTCAGGAGTTTTTCGTCCATGCGTCGTGCCGCTCTTCTGCTCCTGCCCCTGCTGCCCGCGCTGATCGCCGCCGCGCCGGTCGATTGGAACGCGCGCTTCAAGGACGTCTACTCCGCCGAATATCAGTGGCGGCAGACCAGCTTCGCCGCACCCCAGGGCGAGGGACAGGATCGCATCATGAGCCCGCACCTCGCCGACGTCTCGCCCGCAGCGCAGGCGACGCGCACCGCGATGTGGACCAAGGTCGAGGCCCAGCTCGCGGCGATCCCGCGCGATGCCTTGTCGGCGGACAACCAGATCAACTTCGCGGTCTACAAGGGGCAGATCGACGCGCTGCTCGCCGAACAGCGCTTCATGGAATGGCAGAAGCCCGCCAATTCGGATTCGAGTTTCTGGGGCGACCTCGCCGGCTTCGACGACAAGCCGCTGCGGTCCGAGCAGGAATATCGCAACTATCTTTCCGAACTCTCGGAAGTGCCACGCTATTTCGACCAGCAGATCGCCAATATGAAGGCGGGCGAGGCGCGCGGCTTTACCCCGCCGCAGGTGACGCTCGAGGGCCGCGACCAGTCGATCGCGATGGTGGCGCAGGCCAGGTCGGCGGAGGACACCGGCTTCTGGGCGCCGTTCAAGACGATGCCCGCAAGCATCCCCGCCGCGAAGCAGGCCTCGCTCAGGGCCGAGGCGCGCAAGGCGATCATGGCCAGCGTCGTACCGTCCTACGCCAAGCTGCTGACCTATTGGCGGGGCGACTATGTGCCGCACGCCAATCCCGTGCTCGCGGCGGAAAAACAGCCCGACGGCGTCGCCTATTACAAGAGCAAGATCGCCGAGTTCACCACGCTCGATCTCACGCCCGACCAGATCCACGCGATCGGGCTGCGCGAGGTCGCCTCGATCCACGCCGAGATGCTGGGCGTGATGAAGCAGGTCGGCTTCACGGGCGATTTCCCCGCCTTCCTCGCCTTCCTGCGCAGCGATCCGCGCTTCTATGCCAAGACGCCCGACGAGCTGCTCAAGGATGCCGCCTGGATCGCCAAGCGCTTCGACGGCAAGTCGGCGACTTGGTTCGGCCACCTGCCGCGCAAAAGATTCGCCATCGTGCCCGTGCCGCCTGCGATCGCGCCCTTCTACACCGCGGGGCGTGGCGGCGACGGCATCTATCTGGTCAACACCTTCGATCTGCCGAGCCGCTCGCTCTACCAGCTGACCGCACTGACGCTGCACGAGAGCGCGCCCGGCCACGCCTTCCAGATCCCGCTCGCCGCCGAGCACAAGGACCAGCCCGCATTCCGCTCGGCGGGCTATATCTCGGCCTATGGCGAGGGCTGGGCGCTCTATTGCGAGCGGCTCGGCGACGAGATGGGGATGTACGAGACGCTGTACGACAGGTTCGGCATGCTCTCCTACCAGATGTGGCGCGCGGCACGGCTGGTGGTCGATACCGGCATCCACCACGACGGCTGGACCAGAGCCCAGGCCGTCGCCTTCCTCCACGACAACACGGCGTTGTCGGATCACGAGATCGCGACCGAGGTCGATCGCTACATCTCGTGGCCGGGGCAGGCGCTGTCCTATTATCTCGGCGAGAAGACGATCCGCGACGACCGCGCGCGCGCCGAGAAGGCGCTGGGCGCGAAGTTCAACATCCGTGCCTTTCACGATGCGCTGCTCGAACTCGGATCGGTGCCGATGAGCGAGGTCGACCGCATGACCGACCGCTTCATCGCAAGCGGCGGCAAGGGCCCGTATCCCGACGAGGAGTAAGCGGCGTGCGCTTCGTATCGCCGCAGATCGACACGCTTCGTCGCGATCCGCCGCTCGCGGTGGAAACGTTGCGCCTCTTCGTCGTTTCATCCTCGCGCCGGCGACGAATATGTCGCGCAGCGTAACGATCGACCTGTCGCGGTCCAGCCGACGTCGGGTGTTTGAGGAGAGCTAGGATGAAGAAGCTTGTGTTCGCCGCGCTCGGCGTCGGCATCGCGTTGAGCGCGGTCTCGTCGGCGGATGCGGCGCAGGGCTGCGGCCCCGGCGGCCATCGCGGACCCTATGGCCATTGCCGTCCCAACGGCGGCCCCGGCCCGGTGCTGGTCGGTCCCGGCGGCGGATTGATCATCGGCAATTTCTATCGCGGCCAGGGCTATTGGGACGGCCATCGCTACTGGCAGCACCGCGATCGCTGGCATGGTGGCTGGCGCTATCGCTAGGCGCTGACCCGGGGCGGGGAAGCGCGCCGACGTCTCGCGCGGCTCCCGCCTCTTCCAATGTGGGATTGCGTCTGTCACGCTCGCCGCATGATAGATTGCATGTTCGAGGCTGACCTTCCCACCACCGCCGCCTTCTCAGCGGGGCTGGCGCAGTGTCCACTTGATCGAGATCCCGGCCTTCGCTGTGATGACGAAGCGTCTAGGACGGCGCGATGAGCCTCTGGGGTCCGCGCAAGGCGATCGAACTCGCGCCGTCCGAGGGCAGGCACACGCTGCGGCGAACGCTCGGCTGGCCGCACCTGATGGCGCTGGGTGTCGGCGCGATCGTCGGCACCGGCATCCTCACGCTGACCGGCGTCGGTGCGGCGCTGGCGGGGCCGGGGGTGCTGCTCTCCTTCCTGATCGCGGGCGTCGTCTGCGCGGCTGCCGCACTTGCCTATGCCGAACTCGCGACGATGATCCCGCAGTCGGGCAGCGCCTATACCTATTCCTATGTCGCGGTCGGCGAGACGATCGCGTGGATCGTGGGTTGGAGCCTGATCCTCGAATATTCGGTAGTCTGCTCGACTGTCGCGGTCGGCTGGTCGGGCTATTTCACCGGCTTCATGGACGGCATCGGCTGGACCATCCCCAAGGCGCTCGCCACCGGACCCTATGAGCCCGGCGGCGTCGTCAACCTGCCCGCGATCGGGATCATCGCGGTGGTGGCCGGGCTGCTGCTGATCGGCACGCGCGAATCGGCGACGCTCAACGCGTGGCTGGTGGCCGCCAAGATCGCCGCGCTGGGGCTGTTCGTCGCGGTGACCTTGCCCGCGTTCAACGCCGCCAACTTCCACCCCTTCATGCCGTTCGGCTTCTTCCAGCATGCCGGGCCCGACGGCGCGAAGCAGGGCGTGATGGCGGCCTCCTCAATCATCTTCTTCGCCTTCTACGGCTTCGATGCGGTGTCGACCGCCGCCGAGGAGGCGCGCGATCCGGCGCGCGACCTGACGATCGGCATCGTCGGATCGATGATCGCCTGCGTGATCATCTATGTCGCGGTCGCCGCCTGCGCGATCGGCGCGGTGCCCGTCGCGGCGTTCGCGCAATCGGCCGAGCCGCTCGCGCTGGTGCTGCGCACGATCGGCGCGATCACCACCGCCAAGATCTTCGGCGCGGTCGCGGTGGTGGCGCTGCCGACGGTCATCCTCGCCTTCCTGTTCGGCCAGACCCGGATTTTCTTCGTGATGGCGCGCGACCGGCTGCTTCCCGAGCGGCTTGGTCGCGTCTCGCCGCGCAGCGGCGTGCCCGTCGCGGTGACGATCGGGACGGCGCTGATCGTCGCGGCGATCGCCGCCTTCCTGCCGCTCGCCGAGATCGCCGCGCTGGCGAACGCAGGCACGCTGTGTGCCTTCGTCGCGGTCGGCGCATCAATGCTAATCCTGCGTCGCCGCGAACCCGACCGGACGCGAGGTTTCCGCACGCCAGCCGCGCCGCTGGTCGCGTTCGTCGCGATCGCAGGGTGCCTCTACCTGTTCTGGAACCTGCCGCTCGGCACGCAGCTGCGCTTCTTCGCCTGGAACGCGCTCGGGCTGCTGGTGTATTTTGCGTACGCGCGGAAGAGGAGCGTGGCCTGAATCCCGCTCCCGCGGGCGGGAGAGGGATTAAGAAGACGTCACACTCGCAACGCTGCTGCCGCTTCCGCGCGCTGTCGGATCGCGGCCTCGTCGATCGTGCCCGACGACACCAGCCAGCTGCCACCGACGCACAACACCGCGGGCTCGGCGAGCCAGAGCGGCGCGGTCTCGGCGCTGATCCCTCCGGTCGGGCAGAAGCGCACGTCGCGGAACACCGCGGCATAGGCCTTGAGCGCCTTCAACCCGCCGACCGCCTCGGCGGGGAAGAATTTGAACCGCGTCAGCCCAAGATCGAGCCCCGCCATGATGTCCGCCGCGTTGGCGACTCCGGGCAGGAAATCGATGTCCGCCGCCGCCGCCGCCTTCGCCAGCGGCACGGTCAGCCCCGGAGAGACGATGAATGTCGCGCCAGCCTGTTGCGCGTCGCCGAGCTGACGCTCGTTGAGCACGGTGCCCGCGCCGACGATCGCGCCTGGCACCTGCGCCATCGCGCGGATCGCATCGAGCGCGACGGGGGTGCGCAGCGTCACCTCGAGCAGCGGCAGTCCGCCGGCGACCAGCGCCTCGGCGATCGGCACCGCGTCTTCGAGCCGGTCGATCACCAGCACCGGGATCACGGGCGCCTTGCGCATCAGGGCATCGACATCGGCCACGTAGAGTCTCCTAGAGCGTTCGCCCCTGTCTAACGCTGTCATGAGCGACGCGGAAGAGGGCGCTGGTCAACCGCCAAACATGGATTTATGGTAACCTCAAGCCGGATAATTTGATACCGATCGGTTAAAAAGGGTTGCGCCGGCCCGATCAGGGATTATTGCTGCGCCGCAATAGAGGGGATTCTGATGACCCGTTCCGTCGCAGCTTTCGTTGCGCTTATCCTTATGACCGGTTGCTCCAAGGGTTCGCAGAAGCCGCCCGCGCCGCCGCCGCCGCATGTTTCGGTGGGACAACCGTTGGCGCGCGACGTCACCGATTGGGACGAATATATCGGCCGCTTCCAGGCGCCGCAGTCGGTCAATCTGAGCGCGCGCATCAATGGCGTGGTGACGCAGATCCTGTTCAAGGACGGGCAGGACGTGAAGCAGGGCCAGGCGCTCTTCATCATCGATCCGCGTCCCTACCGGGCGACGCTCGAGCAGGCGGAGGCACAGATCGCCAGCACGCGCGCGTCGCTCGCCAACGCGGTGTCGGTCGCGGATCGTTCGGCCAAGCTGGTCGCCGTCCAGGCGGTCAGCAAGGAAGAGCTCGAAACCGACCAGGCGACGGTGCGCACCGATCGCGCCGCGCTGCAGTCGGCGGTCGCGGCTGCGGACAATGCGCGGCTCAACCTGTCGTTCACCACGGTCTATTCGCCGGTCTCGGGCCGCGTCTCGAGTCGCCGCGTGTCGCTCGGCGATCAGGTCACCGCGCAGACGACGCTGCTGACGACGGTGGTCTCGCTCGATCCGATCTGGTTCACCTTCGACGGTGCCGAGAGCTTCTACCTGAAGTATCAGCGCGAGGCCCAGAAGGGGTCGCGCGGATCGTCGCGCACCGCGCAGAACCCGGTCGACATCCAGCTCGCCGACGAAGCCGACTATCCGCATCACGGCCGGATGGCGTTCGTCGACAATGCGATCGACCCCGGATCGGGCACGATCCAGGCGCATGCCGTCGTGCCGAACCCCAATCATTTCCTCACCCCCGGCATGTTCGGCCGCGCGCGGCTGCTCGGATCGGGCAATTATCGTGCGCTGCTCGTCCCCGACGAGACGATCGTGACCGACCAGTCGCGCAAGACGGTGTTCGTGCTCGGCCGCGACAACACGGTGACGACGCGCGTCGTCGAGACCGGTCCCGAGGTGATGGGCCTGCGCGCGATCCGCAGCGGGCTCGCGCCGACCGACCTTGTCGTGCTCGACGGACTGGCGATGCTGCAGCCGGGCGCGAAGGTCGATCCGACCAAGATCGTGATCAAGCCCCGCTCGCAGGATGCGGGTCCGTCGGCGACGTCGGTGACGGTGCCGCAGGCCTCGACTGCCTCGCTTTCCGGCACGGCGAACTGATCGGACGCAGATGCGCTTCCCCCATTTCTTCATCGAGCGGCCGATCTTCGCGGCGGTGCTGTCGATCCTGATCGTGATCGTCGGACTCGTCGCCTATCCGTCGTTGCCCGTCGGCCAATATCCCGACATCGCGCCGCCGACGGTCACCGTCTCGGCCACCTATCCCGGCGCCACCGCCGAGACGATGGCCGAGACCGTCGCGGTTCCGCTCGAGGAGCAGATCAACGGCGTCGAGCAGATGATCTACATGTCGTCGTCGTCGATCGGCGACGGCACGCTCACGATCACGGTCAGCTTCGGGCTCGGCACCGACGTCAACAACGCGCAGGTGCTCGTCCAGAACCGCGTGTCCGAGGCCGAGCCGCGGCTGCCCGAGGAGGCGCGCGACATCGGCGTCACCGTACGCAAGGCGTCGCCCAACTTCCTGATGGCAGTGGCGTTCAGCTCGCCCGACCATTCGCTCGACCAGCAATATGTCTCCAACTATGTCGGCATCCAGGTCGAGGACCGGATCAAGCGCATCGTCGGCGTCGGCAGCGTGCAGGAGATCGGCGCGCGCGACTATTCGATGCGCATCTGGGTCGATCCCGACCAGGCGGCCGCTCGCAACCTCACCGTCGACGAGGTGGTCACCGCGGTCCAGGGCCAGAACGCACAGGTCGCCGCCGGCTCGATCGGCGCACCGCCGTTCGGCAACAAGGGCAATGCGTTCCAGCTCGGCATCCAGACGATGGGCCGGCTGACCACGCCCGAGGAGTTCGGCAACATCATCCTCAAGCGGCGCGACGATGGCGGCCTCACCAGGCTGCGCGACGTCGCGCGGATCGAACTCGGCGCGCAGGACTATACCACCGACGGCTATGTCAACGGCGAGCCAGCGACGGTGCTCGGCATCACGCAGCTGCCCGGCTCGAACGCGCTTCAGGCGGCCGATGCGATCCACGCCGCGCTCGAGGACATGAAGAAGTCGTTCCCGCCGGGGATGGCCTATTCGATCCCGTACCACCCGACCGACTATATCTCCGAGTCGATCAACGAGGTGAAGCATACGCTGTTCGAGGCGCTGATCCTGGTCGCGCTGGTGGTGCTGCTGTTCCTGCAGAGCTGGCGCGCGGCGATCATCCCGATCATCGCGATCCCGATCTCGCTGATCGGTGCGTTCGCGGCGATGAAGGCGTTCGGCTTCAGTCTCAACTCGCTATCGCTGTTCGGGCTCGTGCTGGCGATCGGCATCGTCGTCGACGACGCAATCGTCGTGATCGAGAATGTCGAGCGGCTGATGGAGGAGGAGGGGCTCACCGCCCGCGAGGCCGCGCACAAGACGATGGACGAGGTGTCCGGCGCGCTGATCGCGATCATGCTCGTGCTGTGCGGCGTGTTCATCCCGACTGCGTTCATCCCGGGCATCTCCGGCCAGTTCTACAAGCAGTTCGCGCTGACGATCGTGTCGGCGACCGCCTGCTCGGCGTTCGTGTCGCTGACGCTGTCGCCCGCGCTCGCCGCGATCCTGCTCAAACCGCGCCACCGCGACGCCGCGGTTCCCGCGGGCCCGCGCGGGTATGGCCGTCGCTTCGCCAACGGCTTCAACCGGACGTTCGACAATCTCTCGGACCGCTACGGCCGCCTGACGGGCAAGTTCCTGCGCAAGCTGTTCCTGGTCGGCATCGCCTATGTCTGCCTGATCCTGCTTGCCGGCTGGCGCTTCGGCGCGACGCCCACGGGCTTCATCCCCGCGCAGGATCAGGGCTATCTGATCAACGCCGTCCAGATGCCGCCGGGTACCAGCCTCGATCGCACCGCCGCGTTCATGCAGAAGGCGATCGCGCTCACCAAGACGCTGCCCGAGACGCAGGACAGCGTCGCCTTCGGCGGCTTCGACGGCGCGACCTTCACCACCGCGCCCAATGCCGGCGTGATCTTCGTCACGCACAAGGACAAGGTGAACGGCAAGCGCGTCATCTCCGACGATTTCGCCAACAAGCTTCGCGGTATCTTCGGCAAGCTGACCGAGGGCGCGATCCTCGTCATCCCGCCGCCGCCCGTCCAGGGCATCGGCACCGGCGGCGGCTGGAAGATGGAGATCGAGGACCGTACCGGGCTCGGCTATCCGGCGCTCGCCAAGGCGTCGATGGACATGATGATGGCGGCCAACAAGGCCGAGGGCATCACGTCCGCCTTCACCACCTTCAACACGCGTACCCCGCGCCTCACCGCCAATGTCGACCGCGAACATGCCGAACAGCTCGGCGTGCCGGTGACCAGCGTCTTCTCCGCGCTCGGCACCTATCTCGGCTCGTCCTACATCAACGACTTCAACTATCTCGGCCGCACTTGGCGCGTCACCGCGCAGGCCGACGCGCGCTTCCGCCAGCAGACCTCGGACATCGAGGGGCTGAGGACGCGCTCGTCGTCTGGGGCGATGGTGCCGCTGGGCTCGGTGCTGACCGTGCAGAACGATACCGGCCCGTACCGCGTCGTGCGCTACAACCTCTATCCTTCGGCGGAGCTGCAGGGCGATGCGGCACCGGGCTATTCGTCGGGCCAGTCGCTCAAGACGATGGCGGCGCTCGCGAACAAGGTGCTGCCCAAGGGCATGACCTACGAGTGGACCGATCTGGCCTATCAGCAGCAGCAGGCGGGCAATACCGGCATCTACATCTTCGGGCTGGCGGTGCTGTTCGTCTTCCTGCTGCTCGCGGCGCAATATGAATCGATCGTGCTTCCGCTCGCGGTGATCCTGATCGTGCCGATGTGCCTGCTCGCCGCGATCGTCGGCGTCGACATCATGGGAATGGACAATAATGTGCTTACCCAGATCGGCCTCGTCGTGCTGATCGGCCTTGCCGCCAAGAATGCGATCCTGATCGTCGAGTTCGCCCGCCAGGGCGAGGACGAGGGGCTATCGCACCGCGAGGCGGCCGAGCGTGCCGCGCATCAGCGCCTGCGCCCGATCCTGATGACCTCGATCGCGTTCATCCTGGGCGTGCTGCCGCTCGTGCTGTCGCGCGGCCCGGGCTTCGAGATGCGCGAGGCGCTCGGCGTCGCGGTGTTCTTCGGGATGATCGGCGTCACCGTGTTCGGCTTGCTGTTCACGCCGAGCTTCTACGTGCTCAGCAAGATGCTCGGCGAGCGCACCACCGAATGGTCGCGCAGCCTGCGCCGCAAGCGTCGCCCCGGCGACCCGGCCGCCGAAGGAGAGGTGGCATGATGTCGTCGCGCAAACTCCGCGCCGCCGCAGCACTGCTCCCCTTCGCCGCGCTGGCGGCGTGCGCTGTCGGGCCTAACTATCATAAGCCGACGGTGAACCCGGAGGCCAACCAGCCCTTTGCCGAGGGGCAGGCGAACACCATGCTCTCGGGCCAGCCGCTGCCCGACAAATGGTGGGAGATGTACGACGATCCGGCGCTCGATCGCCTGATCGCCGACGCCTTCGCCTACAACACCGATATCCGCCAGGCGGCCGCCAACCTGCACAGGGCGCGCGCGGCGCTGTCCGAGCAGCGTGCGGGCCGGTTGCCGACCACCAGCGTATCGGCCGGCTACGACCGCGTCCGCGTCGGGGCCGACAGCGAGTCGAGCGGGACGTCGACGACGACTGTCGGATCGACCGGCACGACGGGCGCCGGCGGCACGGGTTCGACCGCGACCACGGGCACGACCGGCGCTACCGGCACGGTGATCGGCGGCACCGCCAGCCATTACGACTTCAACTATTTCCAGGCCGGCTTCGACGCGAGCTACGAGGTCGATCTGTTCGGTCGCGTGACACGGTCGATCGAGGCGGCGCGCGCGGATACCGAGGCCGCCAAGGCCGCGCTCGATGGTGCGCGGATCTCGATCGCGGCACAGGTCGCGCAAAGCTATGCCGATGCGTGTGGGTTTGCCGCGCAGGCCGATGTCGCGCGCGAGACCGCCAAGCTCGAAGGTGACACGCGCGACCTGACGCAGCGGTTGCTTGACGCCGGTCGCGGCACGCGCCGCGATGTCGATCAGGCGGCCGTGCTGGTCGAACAGGCCAATGCGCAGGTGCCGCAGCTCGAAGGCGAACGCCGCGTCCAGCTCTATGCGCTGGCCGCGCTGACCGGGCGCACGCCGGCCGAGGTCGACGGGACGGCGGCGCAATGCCGTGCGGTGCCTAAGGTCAAGACGATCGTCCCGATCGGCGACGGCGCGCAGCTGCTCGCGCGCCGCCCCGATGTCCGCCAGGCCGAGCGCACGCTCGCCGGCGACACCGCGCGGATCGGCATCGCCACCGCCGCGCTCTTCCCCTCGGTCACGCTGGCGGGATCGGCAACGCTGGGCGCGCCCAAGCTCGGCTCGATCGGCAAGTCGGCGTCGTTCAGCTACTCGCTCGGCCCGCTGATCTCGTGGAGCTTCCCCAACATCGCGGTTGCCAAGGCGCAGATCCACGAAGCGCGCGGCACTGCGGAGGGCTCGCTCGCCGCCTTCCAGGGCACGATCCTGACCGCGCTCAAGGAATCCGAGCAGGCGCTGGCGCGCTATGCCGCCGCGCTCGACCAGAATGCCGCGCTGTCGCGGGCGGAGGCCGCGGCGGCGGACGCCGAGAAGCTGTCGCGCATCCGCTTCGACACCGGCCGAGATAACTTCCTCAACCTGCTCGTTTCGCAGCAGGATCTGGCATCGGCGCGTGAGGCGCTGGCGCAATCCGATTCCACGGTCGCCGACGCACAGGTCTCGCTGTTCAAGGCGCTTGGCGGCGGCTGGGAGAACGCACCGCCGGTCGCTTACGCTTCGCCGGGCGCGCAGGCGAGCAATCCATCGCTCCAAGGTGTGTCGAAGCCGTAGGCATCCATCATCCTCCCCCGGAGGGGGAGGGGGACCGCCGGCGTAGCCGGCGGTGAAGGGGTAGACCACCTCTGGGTCCGGTGCCCGGCCTCCGAGGCTGGACACCCATCCACCACTCGCTTCGCGAGCGGTTCCTCTCCCCTTGAAGGGGAGGATGCGGCGGCGCTCGGATCGGGATCGCGCCTCCGTAACCATATTGCGCGCGCACACAATATCGTTACGTTGTCCTCTTCCCCTTCCTCGCGGCCGGCGCTAGGGAGCGGAAAAGGGCCGTGCGGCGTTTCCGTCCTGCGAGCCCGAGAGGAGGATCAGGATGGTCGACGAGGCGGGCCGCAATCTCCGGCCGCTGACACTGCATGTGCCCGAGCCGAAATACCGGCCCGGCGACACGGTGTCGTTCGACGACATGGTCTTCCCCGCCGCGGGCAGCGTCGCGCGGCCTGCGGTCGATGCCGATCCCTCGACGCTGCGCGACCTGCCCTATACGCTGATCCGCGTGCTCGATCCCGACGGCAAGGCGGTCGGCGAATGGAACCCGCGGTTGCCCGTCGATCGCGTGCTCCGCATCCTCCGCGGCATGATGCTCACGCGCATCTACGACGACCGCATGTTTCGCGCGCAGCGCCAGGGCAAGACCAGCTTCTACATGAAATGCACCGGCGAGGAGGCGGTCGCGGTCGCTGCCGCCGAGGCGCTCGATCGCGACGACATGTGTTTCCCCTCCTATCGCCAGCAGGGCCTGCTGATCGCGCGCGAATGGTCGCTCGTCGACATGATGTGCCAGGTCTATTCCAACGCCGGCGACCGGTTAAAGGGCCGTCAGCTGCCAATCATGTATTCGGCCAAGGACGCGGGATTCTTCTCGGTTTCGGGCAATCTCGGCACGCAATATCCGCAGGCGGTGGGCTGGGCGATGGCGAGCGCCGCCAAGGGCGACACGCGGATCGCGGCCTCCTGGGTGGGCGAAGGGACCACCGCCGAGGGCGATTTCCACGCCGCCTGCACGTTTGCGAGCGTGTTCCGCGCGCCGGTGATCCTCAACATCGTCAACAACCAGTGGGCGATCTCGTCCTTCGCGGGCTTTGCGGGCGGCGAGTCGACGACCTTTGCCGCGAGGGGCCTGGGCTACGGGATCGCGGCGCTGCGGGTGGACGGCAACGATCCGCTCGCGGTCTACGCCGCGACCGAATGGGCAGCCGAGCGCGCGCGCACCAACAGCGGCGCGACGCTGATCGAGCATTTCACCTACCGTGTCGAAGCGCATTCGACTTCGGACGACCCTTCCGCCTACCGCTCGGCGGAGGACGCGCTGCAATTCCCGCTCGGCGATCCGATCGAGCGCTTGAAGGTGCATCTGATCGCGATCGGCGAATGGGACGATGCGCGGCACGATGCGCTCAAGGCGGAACTCACCGAGCAGGTCCGCGCCGCGGGTCGCGAGGCGGAGAAGCTGGGCGTGCTCTCGGGCACCGCGTTCAACCACGGCTTCGAGACGATCTTCGAGGACGTGTTCGAGACGATGCCGCAGCACCTCAGAGAGCAGAGCGAGTGGATGGCCGAAGAGCGGCGGGTGGCAGGCGTATGACGCGCATGAACATGATCCAGGCGATCAACAGCGCGATGGACGTCGCGATGGCGCGCGATCCCGACGTGCTCGTGATGGGCGAGGACGTCGGCTATTTCGGCGGCGTCTTCCGCGCGACCGCGGGGCTGCAGAAGAAATACGGCAAGACGCGCTGCTTCGATGCGCCGATCAACGAATGCGGCATCATCGGCGTCGCGGTCGGCATGGCGGCCTATGGCCTCAAGCCCGTCCCCGAGATCCAGTTCGCCGACTATATCTATCCCGGCATGGACCAGCTGATCTCGGAAGCGGCGCGGCTGCGCTACCGGTCGGGCGGCGAGTTCACCTGCCCGATCACGGTGCGAACCCCCTTCGGCGGTGGCATCTTCGGCGGCCAGACGCATTCGCAGTCGCCGGAGGGCATTTTCACGCACGTCTCGGGATTGAAGACGGTCGTCCCGTCCAATCCCTATGATGCCAAGGGGCTGCTGATCGCCGCGATCGAGGATCCGGACCCGGTGCTGTTCTTCGAGCCCAAGCGCATCTACAACGGCCCGTTCGACGGCCATTACGACCGCCCGGTATCGCCCTGGTCGAAGCATGACGCGTCCGAAGTGCCCGAGGCCTATTACACCGTCCCGCTCGGCAAGGCGGCGATCGTCCGCGCGGGCGAGGCGGTGACGGTGCTCTGCTACGGCACGATGGTGCATGTCGCGCTCGGCGTGGTCGAGGAAGCCGGCGTCGATGCCGAGGTGATCGACCTGCGCACGCTCGTCCCGCTCGACATCGACACGATCGTCGCGTCGGTGGAGAAGACCGGCCGCTGCATGATCGTCCACGAGGCGACGCGCACCAGCGGCTTCGGCGCGGAACTGTCGGCGCAGGTGCAGGAACGCTGCTTTCACCATCTCGAGGCCCCGATCGAGCGCGTGACGGGGTGGGACACACCCTATCCGCACAGCCTCGAATGGGCGTATTTTCCAGGGCCCGTGCGGCTCGGCCAGGCGCTCAAGCGCGTGATGAAGGATTGATCGCATGGCGCGCGTGAACTTCCGCCTCCCCGACATCGGCGAAGGCATTGCCGAGGCCGAGATCGTCACCTGGCACATCAAGATCGGCGACATGGTCGAGGAGGACCAGCCCGTCGCCGACATGATGACCGACAAGGCGACCGTCGAGATGGCGGCGCCGGTGACGGGTCGCGTGGTCGAGATCGCGGGCGAGGTCGGCGACCAGATCGCGATCGGATCGACGCTGGTGGTGTTCGAGACCGAAGCGGAAGCGGAGCTTGCGGGGGAGACCGCCTCGCCGCTGGGCGACGGACCCGAAGTGGCGGAGGCGACGCCGCCCGAGGACGCGGCAGTGACGCCCCCCATGCCCACCCCCGTTCGTCCTGAGCCTGTCGAAGGACGGGCCGCAGACGCAACGCCTGCAATACGTGCTTCGACTTCGCTCAGCACGAACGGGGGAGGGGGCTCGTCCTCCAACGGGGAGGGGGCGCGGAGGGCGCTCGCCTCTCCCGCCGTCCGCCAGCGCGCTAAGGAACTCGGCGTCGACTTGGCCGCCGTGCATCCCTCGAGCGGCGACCGCATCAAGCACAGCGATCTCGACGCCTACCTCAAATATAGCGGCACCCCGTCAGCCGCGACCTCTTCACGCCCCGTCGCCACCGACGACGACATCGAGGAGATCAAGGTCGTCGGCCTGCGCCGCCGCATCGCCGAGAACATGGCGGAGGCGAAGCGCCGCATCCCGCATTTCGCCTATGTCGAGGAGCTAGACGTCACTGCGGTCGAGGCGTTGCGCCAGGCGATGAACGCGACGCGCGGCGAGCGGCCCAAGCTCACCATGCTGCCCTTCCTGATGCGCGCGATGGTCAAGGCGGCGGTCGACTTCCCGATGGTCAATGCGCGCTACGACGACGAGGCCAATGTGGTGAGCCGCTACGGCGCGGTGCATCTCGGCATGGCGACGCAGACCGATGCCGGCCTGTCGGTGCCCGTGATCCGCGACGCGCAGGGCCGCGACGTGTGGTTGCTCGCCGCCGAGATCGTGCGGCTCGCGGATGCCACGCGTCGCGGCAAGGCGACGCGTGACGAACTGTCGGGCTCGACGATCACGCTCACGTCGCTGGGCGCGCTCGGCGGGATCGTCTCGACGCCCGTCATCAACCGGCCCGAAGTCGCGATCGTCGGCGTCAACCGCATGGTAGAGCGTCCCGTCGTGATCGAGGGTCGGATCGAGGTCCGCAAGATGATGAACCTGTCATCGTCCTTCGATCACCGCGTCGTCGACGGTATGGATGCGGCGAAGTTCATCCAGGCGATCCGCCGGCTGATCGAGGTGCCGGCGCTGCTGTTCGCGGACTGAGGCCTACCCGCCCATTTGCGGGTGGAACATCCGGCCGCGCTCGGTCCACAGGATGACGAGGATGCCGAGACCGCCGGTGATCGCGAAGCCGGCGGTCATCGGCAGCGTCGTGCCGTCGAACTGCTGGCCGATCAGCGTCCCGAGGATCGATCCGCCGACCATCATGACGAAACCCTGCACCGAGGCGGCGGTGCCGGCGAGCGACGCCAGCGGCTCCATCGCGATCGCGCTGAAATTGCCCATCGACAGCCCGAAGCAGAATAGCGCGACCGCCTGGAAGAAACCGAAGACCCAGATCGACTCGCCACCCGCGAGCACGATCAACAGGTGGATGATCTCGGCCACCGTCATCCCGACGATCGCAGCGTGGCCGAGCCGACGCGTGCCGAGCCGCTCGACGAGGCGCGAATTGATCAGCGAGGCCAGCCCCATCGCGCCGGCGATCAGCGCGAACACCGGCGGCATCAGCTTGGGGGCGTGGAAGATGTCGGCGAACACCTGCTCGATCGAGCTGATGAAGCCGAGCAGCGAACCCTGCAGCAGCGCCTGTACGACCATGTAGCCGCCGGCCTGGCGCGTGGTGAGCGCGGTCCAGAAGCCGAGCAGCACCGATCGCGCCTCGATCGGGCGGCGGAAATCGGGATGCAGCGTCTCGGGCAGTCGCAGCCCCACCCAGGTGAAAACCACTACCGAGAAGACCGCCAGCGCGAGGAACAGCCCGCGCCACGGGAAGACCAGCATGATCAGCTGGCCGATCGACGGCGCGAGCACGGGCACCGCGAGGAAGATCATCATCGCCAGCGACATCACGCGCGCCATCTGCCGGCCGCCATAGCAGTCGCGCACCATCGAGGTCGCGACCACGCGCGTCGCCGCGATCGAGGCGCCCTGCAGCACCCGCAGCGTCAGCAGCACCGCGAAGCTCGGCGCGAACGCGATGCCGACGCAGCAGATCGCATAGCCGACCATGCCGCCCAGCATCAGTGCCTTGCGGCCGTAGCGATCGGACAGCGGCCCGTAGATGATCATCGCGACGCCGAAGCCGAGCACGAACGAGGTGATGATCCACTGCCGCTCATTTTCGTCGGAGACGCCAAGCGAATGGCCGATCGCGGGCAGCGCGGGCAGCATCGTATCGATGCCGAGCGCCATCATCGCCATCATCGCGGCGATCATGCCGACGAACTCGCGGAAGCCGATGCCGGCATGGGGGCCGGGCGCGTCGATATGCGGCGCCATCCGCTCGGGGTTGCTGTATCCGTCCACGCGGCTCCCTTACGCGCGTCGGGCGGATCGGCAAAGCCTCATGCTGCACCTGCGAGCATCAGCCGTTCTTGAGATGGCGCTCCACGAAGGCGGCGGCGGCACCGAGCAGGCCGGGCTGTTCGTAGGTGATCAGCTTGACCGGGATCTGGGACATTCGCGCCTCGAACCGGCCCTTGAGGATATAGCGCCCCGCAAAACCCGAAATCGGCAGATGATCCTTGATCCGCATGCCGACGCCGCCCGCGATCACGGTGCCGCTCCACGCCCCGTGCGCCAGCGCGAGATCGCCAGCGACCGCGCCCAGCGACAGGCAGAAGCGATCGAGCGCGGCGGCAGCGAGCACGTCCGATCCGGCCAGCGCGGCCTTCCAAAGCTGCGCATCGTCGCCGACGGGCACGGTGCGCCCCTCGATCGCGGCGAGCGCTTCGTAGATGTTGGCGAGGCCCGGCCCCGAGACGACACGCTCGATCGAGACGCGGCGATAGCGCGTGCGAAGCCGCTGGAGGATCTGGTCCTCGAGCTTGTCGAGCGGCGCGAAATCGATGTGGCCGCCTTCGGTCTCGATCACGAGCACCTGACCGTCGTGGCGGTGGAGCTGTGCGACACCCAGCCCCGTGCCGGGGCCGACGATGCTGATCGTGCCTTCGCTGCCGAACGGCTCGTCGGGGCCGCAGAGGTGGAGCATATGCTCGGGCTTGAGATGGCCGACCGCATAGCCGATCGCGCCGAAATCATTGACGATCTCGTAGCGATCGAGCCCGAGCACCGCCGGGATCAGCGAGGGCCGCACCACCCACGGGCTGTTGGTGAGCTTGAGCACGTCGCCACCGACGGGGCCCGCGAACGAGATCGCGCCGTCCTTGGGCAGCGCACGGCCGATCTTCTCGGCAAATGCCTCCCACGCGCTGCGCAGGCTGGCATAGGCGTGCGTTGCGAGCGTCACGACCTCGCCCAGCTCGATCGTCAGATCGTCCCGGACGGTTGCGATCGCGAAGCGGGCGTTGGTACCGCCGATGTCCACGCTAACGAGCTCAGTCATGCGCCTCTCCTGGCGGGCCTCGCATCGCGCGAGTGGCCATGTGATCGCGGCCGTAGCATCCCGTAACGATCGATGACAGCGCCTGACATCGGCGACCGATCACGATCGGGACGATTTACAGCCGGTGTTTCGCCACCGCGGGCAGCAGGATACGATCGATCGCCTTGGCGACGCCATCCTCGTCGTTGGTGGCGCTGATCCAGTCCGCCTCGGCCTTCACCTCTGCGGGCGCTTGCCCCATCGCGATCGCGAGCGCGGCGCGCTTGAGCATCGGGATGTCGTTGGGCATGTCGCCGATCGCGGCGGTCTCGGAGAGCGGGATATCGATCGCGGCGCACAGCGCGATGATGCCGTCGCCCTTGTTGGCGAGCGGATGCGTGATGTCGCAATAATAGGTTTGCGAGCAGGAGATTTCGGCATCCTCGCCGAGAGCCGCCTGCGTGTCGTCCTTGAGCTTGGCGATCAGCGCGGTGTCGTCGCTGACGCCGACGATCTTGTCGATGCGCCCGTGCAGCGCTTCGAAATCATCGCCGACGATCGGCTCGACCATCGCCGCCTTGCGCTCGTGGGGGACGTGCGGGTTGGTGTCGTCGGTCGCGTACCATTTTCCGTCGGCGAACGCCCAGGTGGCGGCGCCGCTCTTGCCGACGATCTCGATCGCGGTGCGGCTGGCCTCCGCCGACAGGTGGCGTGCGGTGAGGATATCGCCCGAGGGCATAACGAGCGTGCCACCGTTGAACGCGCCGAGCGGGGCGGTGAGCCCCAGCGCCTTCGCCATCGGCAGGATGCCCGATGGCGGCCGCGCGCTAATCAGCGTCATCGTCAGGCTGGCCTTCGTCAGCCGGTGCGCCGCATCGACGGTCGCTTCGGCAAGGCTCTTATCCTTACGCACGAGCGTGCCGTCGACGTCGGACACCAACAGGCGAATCGGATGCTCGCTCGGCCCGGTGCCGTGATCGTCGCTCAATCTATCGGATGCCATGTGCGGTCGTCCCTTGTCATCAGCGCATCGGCGCCGGCCGGCCCGGAGGAACCGGGCTCATAGTCTTCTGGAGAACCGTCCTTCGCCCATATGCGCAGGATCGGCTCGACGATCGCCCAGCCGCGCTCGACCATGTCGGCGCGCTGGAACAGCGACTGGTCGCCGATCAGCACGTCGTAGAGCAAAGTCTCGTAGCCGGTGCGCTGGCCGAGATCGAAAGCGTCCTTGTAGCGGAAATCCATGCTGACCTGCGCGGTGTCGACGACGGGCCCGGGCTTCTTGGCGACGAATTCGAGATCGATTCCCTCATTGGGCTGGATCTGGATGACCAGCTTGTTGGGCGGGATCTTGCTGACATCGGTGTCGCGGAACATCGCGAGCGCGTTGCGCTTGAACACGATGACGATCTCGGTGTCGCGCGCGGTCAGCGCCTTGCCGGTGCGCAGGTAGAAGGGCACGCCCGCCCAGCGCCAGCTGTCGACGAGCAATTTCAACGCGACATAGGTCTCTGTGGTGCTGTCCTTGGCGACGTCCTCGGCCTCGAGGTAGTCCCCGACTTTCTTGCCGCCGGCCGAACCCGCCGTGTAGCGCCCGCGCACCGCCTGTTTGCGTGCCTCGGCCGCAGTCGGCACGCGCACCGCGTCGAGCAGTTTCGCCTTCTCGTTGCGCACCGCTTCGGCGCCGAAGCTGTTGGGCGGCTCCATGCCCACCATCGCGAGTAGCTGGAACAGGTGATTGGGCACCATGTCGCGCAGCGCGCCGGTGGCGTCGTAGAAGGCGCCGCGCGTGCCGACGTCGACCGTCTCGGCGGCGGTGATCTGGACGTGATCGACATAGCGGTTGTTCCACACCGCCTCCATGAACGCATTGCCGAAGCGCGCGACCATGATGTTCTGCACCGTTTCCTTGCCTAGGAAATGGTCGATCCGGTAGATTTGCGTCTCGTCCATGACGCTCAACAGCTTTTTGTTGAGCGCCTTTGCCGAGGCGAGGTCGTGGCCGAACGGCTTCTCGACGACGAGCCGACGGAAGCCGTTCTTCTGGTCGAGCATTCCCGCCTTCGCGAGTTGCTCGGCGATCGTGCCGAAAAAACTTGCCGAGGTAGCGAGATAGAAAGCGACATTGGCGTCGTCCGCCATTTCCTTCGCCAGATTGGCATAGGTTTCAGGATCGTCGAAATTGCCCGAAACGTAGGAAACGCGCTTGCGACGCGTCGCCCACGCAGTCTTGACGGCCTTGTCCTTGAGCTCGAGATGCTCCTCGAGTTGCGTCTGTATGCCCTCGTCGGGGCCGCGGCTGACGACGACGATGTCGAGGTCGTCGCCGATCAACCCGTCGCGCGTGAGATTGACGAGAGCGGGGGTGAGCAGGCGGCGCGAGAGATCCCCCGCGCCGCCGAAGATCACCAACGTCGCGGGCGGGGCGGGATCGCCCGGCGCGACGGACTTGGCTTTCGCCATTATTGCGGCATCTCGACATGGCCGCCGAAGCCGTGGCGCATCGCCGAGAGCAGCTTGTCGCCGAACGTGTTGTCGCTGCGCGAGCGATAGCGCGCGAACAAGGCGGCGGAGAGGACATAGGCGGGCACCGCCTCTTCCATCGCGGCCTGGATCGTCCAATTGCCCTCGCCGGAATCGGCGACGACGCCGCTATATTCGGTAAGATCATGATTGTCGTAAAGCGCGTCCGCGGACAGATCGAGCAGCCACGACGAGATCACCGACCCGCGACGCCACACTTCGGCGATGTCGGGCAGGTAGAGGTCGAAACGCTCGTCCTCGGGCAGCTTGTCGCTATTCTTGGTCTTGAGGATGTCGAAGCCCTCGGCATAGGCGGCCATCAGGCCATATTCGATGCCGTTGTGGACCATCTTGACGAAATGACCCGCGCCCGCGCTGCCGGCGTGGATATAGCCGCGCTCGGGGGCGGACGCATCGCCCTCGCGGCCGATCGTGCGCGGGATGGTGCCGAGCCCCGGCGCCAGCGCGTCGAAGATCGGATCGAGTCGGTCGACGACCTCCTTGGGGCCGCCGATCATCATGCAGAAGCCGCGCTCCAGGCCCCAAACGCCGCCCGAGGTGCCGACGTCGACATAGTCGATGCCCTTCTCGACCAGCGCCTTCGAGCGGCGGATGTCGTCCTTGTAGAAGGTATTGCCGCCGTCGATGATCGTGTCGCCCTTTTCGAGCAGGCCCGACAGCGTCTCTATCGTGTCCTCGGTGATCTTGCCCGCGGGCAGCATCACCCAGATGTGGCGCGGCGTCTCCATCTTGCCGATCACGTCGGCGAGCGCCGGCACGCCGATCGCGCCCTTTTCGGCCACCTTGGCAACGGCTTTCGGGTCCTGGTCGAACGCCACGACCTCGTGGCCGTGGTTCATCAGGCGGTTGGCGATACCAGCCCCCATACGGCCGAGGCCGATCATCGCGATCTGCATGTCGTTACGTTCCCGTGCTGAGATTAAGAGTTCGCGGCGTCCAACGCGCGACCGAGCGCTTCGAGCCCGGCCTTGTCGTCCTTGAGATGGATGCGCAGCACGCGCTGACCCCGCGAGGCGAGCACGTCGAGATCGCCGCGCGCCTGCGCGAGCTGGACGGTGCCGAAGCTCGCGCGCTTGCCCGGAATCGCGATGTCCTGGCTCGGCTCGCGGGTGATCTCGAGGAAGAGGCCTTCCTTGGGGCCACCTTTGTACGCCTGCCCGGTCGAGTGAAGGAAGCGCGGCCCGAAACCTGCGACGGTCGCGATCTTGTGCGTGTCGCGCACCTTGACGCGCATCGCCTCGATCGCGGTCTCATGCGCGTCGTTGCGCTCGGCATAGACGAGAAAGCCAGCATAGTCGCCCGCCTTGGAGGTGCCGAAATGCGCCTTCAGGATGGCGGTCGCGTCCGACCCCGCGATGGCGGTCGGCGCAAAGAAGGCGAAATCGCCATCCTCGAAGAACGCCTTTTCGGGTGCGAGGTGACCGGACTTCTCATATTCGCCGATCAGTTCGCGCGTCTGGATCTTGGCGTCCTCGACGTCGGGCTGGTCGAACGGATCGATCCCGATCACCGCGCCCGCGACCGCGGTCGCCACTTCCCAGCGCACGAACTCCTGACCGATGTCCTCCTTGGTCTGGAGCACGATCGTCACCACCGGCTGCCCGGCGGCTTTCAGCGCGTCGAGCTTGGCGTGATCGTCGTCCATCGCGTCGCCTTCGAGGTGAAGGTGAACGAACAGACGGTCGTTGCCGTAGACCGACGGATCGCCGAGCGGTTCGAGATCGACGGGGACGATGCCCTTGCCCTGCTTGCCGGTGGATTCAGCGAGTAGCTGTTCCAGCCATGAACCGAACGGTTTCAGCGTGGGCGAGGGGACCAGCGTCAGCTTGTCGCGACCGTGGACCGCGGCGGTCCCGATGATCGCACCGAAGGTGAAGCCGGGGTTCGACGCGGGCGGCGCGTCGGGGCCGACCGAATTGACCATCGTCTTGATCCGCTCGAACCACGCACCCGTGTCGATGCCGATCGCGGCGGCGGGCACTAGGCCGAATGCCGAAAGCACCGAATACCGTCCGCCGATCGCGGGGTCGCCGTAGAAGATGTGCGCAAAGCCGTCCTGCTTCGCAGTCGCCTCGAGCTTCGAGCCGGGATCGGTGACCGCGACGAACCGCGCTCCCGCCTTGCCTTCACCCAGCGCCTGCTCGACGCGCGCGAAGAAATAGGCGCGCAGCAGTTCGGGCTCCATCGTCGAGCCCGATTTGGACGAGACGATGAACAGCGTGTTCGCCGGATCGATCGAGTCCGCGACGGTCGCGACCTGACCCGGATCGGTGCTGTCGAGCGCGTGCAGCTTGGGCGAACCCGACGCCGAACCAAGAATGCGCCCGATCACTTCGGGTCCGAGACTGGAGCCGCCCATGCCGAGCAGCACGACGTCCTTATATTGCTTCGCCTCCTGGCGCAGCTGGGTGAGCGCGGCCTCGTCGACCTGCTCGCCCTTGGCGGCGGCGAGCCAGCCGAGCCACTTGCGCTCGTCCTTGCCCGTCCACATCGAGGCGTCGTGCGCCCACAGCTTACGCGACCAGCCCTCTTTCCGCGCATGCTCGATCGTGTCCTTGACCGCGGCGGCGAGATCGTCGGGCAGGTCGGCGGTCATCGTGTCGAGCTTGTTGCCCAAAAACTGCGCGCGCTTGTCCGCGACCGCTCCGTAGAGCGAGTCCGCCGCATCGGCGAAGCTCTCGACACCGCTCTCGACCAGGCTGGCGGTGACGCCGGGCAGGTCGAGCCCGAGCCGCTCCGCCTCGCTCAGCACTTTCCTGGCGCCGTCGATATCGGTGGTGATCGCCTCGGCGGTCTCGCCATGATCGCGGAACGCGTCCATCGTCTTGGGCGGCATCGTGTTGACCGTGTCGCGGCCGATCAGCGTCTCGACGTAGAGCACGTCCGAATAGCTCGGATCCTTGGTGCCGGTCGACGCCCAGAGCAGCCGCTGGACCTGCGCGCCCTTGTCGGCGAGCGCCTTCCAGCGCGGCGAGGCGACGACCTCGAGATAATGCTGATACGCCATCTTGGCGTTGGCGATCGCGACCTTGCCGCGCACCGCCTTGAGCGCCTCGGTGTCGGGGCCGCCGGCCTTGATCTTCTCGTCGATCGCCTTGTCGATCGCGCCGTCGATGCGGCTGACGAAGAAGCTCGCGACCGACGCGATCCTGTCGATCGGTTCGCCCTTGGCGGCGCGCGCCTCGAGGCCGGCGATATAGGCCTCGAGCACGGCCTTGTACGCATCGACCGCGAACAGCAGCGTCACGTTGATGTTGATGCCGTCCTCGATCGCAAGCTGGATCGCTGGAACGCCGGGCTTGGTGCCCGGGATCTTGACCATCAGATTCTTGCGATCGACCGTCTTCCACAGCCGGCGCGCGGCATTGATCGTGTCGTCGGTCGCCATCGCGAGATAGGGCGAGACCTCGATCGAGACATAGCCGTCCTTGCCGTCGAGCTTTTCGTAGACGGATGCCAGCGTGTCGCAGGCATCGCGGATGTCGGCGATGGCGAGCATCTCGTAGCTCGTCTCGACGGTGGCGTCGGCTTCGTCGATGTCCTTTTCGAGCTGCTCGTCATAGGCGTCCGAATGGCCGATCGCCTTCTCGAAGATCGTCGGGTTGGAGGTCACGCCGGTGAGGCCATCCTCTTCGACCAGCCGCTTCAAGCCGCCTTCGCGCATGAACTCGCGATCGACGAAATCGAGCCAGACGGCCTGTCCGGCATTTTCGAGTGCGTGCAGGCGGTTGGTCACGGGTCCGTTCTCCTTCTCGTCCACACGGTCGGCGATTGCGTCGATCGGGTCGCTCATCACTTGGTCCTTTCCATCACGTCGCGTGCCACCTTGATGACATTGTCGAGCGTGAAGCCGAATTTGTCCGCCAGCTTGGCGATCGGTGCAGAGGCGCCGAAGGTCGACATGGTGATCGTCTCGCCGTCGAAGCCGACATAGCGATCCCAGCCGAACTCGCCGCCCATCTCGATCGCGACGCGCGCACGCACCGACGGGGGCAGCACGCTGTCGCGATACGCCTTGTCCTGCACCTCGAAGCGGTGGAAGCTCGGCAGCGAGACGACGCGCGCGTTGGTGCCGCCTTCCTTGAGCTTCTCGGCAGCCGCGACGGCGAGGCCGAGTTCGGTGCCGGTGGCGATCAGGATGACGTCGGGCTCGCCCTCGTCCTTGGTCACGACATAGCCGCCCTTGAGCAGGCCCTCCGCCGAATTATACTTAGTGCGGTCGAGCGTCGGCATCGGCTGGCGCGAGAAGACCAACACGCTGGGCGTCTTCTGGCTGTCGAGCGCGGCCTTCCACGCATAAGCAGTCTCGTTGGCGTCGCCGGGGCGGATCGTGTCGAGCCCGGGCACCGCGCGCAGCGAGGCGAGCTGCTCGATCGGCTGGTGCGTCGGGCCGTCCTCACCGACGCCGATCGAATCGTGCGTGAACACGAAGATCGTCGGCACCTGCATGATCGCCGCGAGCCGCAGCGTCGGGCGCATATAGTCCGAGAACACGAAGAATGTGCCCGTGTACGACCGGAGATAGCTCAGCGCCATGCCGTTGGCTGCGGCGCCCATGCCATGCTCGCGGATGCCGAAATGGAGGTTGCGGCCGTCATAGCTACCCGCTTCGAACGATCCGGCATCCTTGATGTCGGTCTTGGTCGAGGGCGAGAGATCGGCGGCGCCTCCGACCAGCCAGGGGATGGCGGGCGCGATCGCGTTGAGCACCTTGCCGCTCGCCTCGCGGCTGGCGAGGCCCTTGGCGTCGGCGTCGAAATGCGGGAGCGCCGCGTCCCAGCCCTCGGGCAGATCGCCGCGGAGCATCGTGTCGAGCTCCTTGGCAAGATCGGGGAACTGCGTCCGATAATCGCCGACCAGCTTGGTCCAGGCCTCGCTGAGGTCGCTGTTCTTCGCCATCGACTGCTCGAAATGCGCCTTGGCTTCGGGCGGCACGAGGAACTGCGCGTCCTCGGGCCAGCCATAGCTCTTCTTGGCGCCGCGGATTTCCTCTTCGCCCGGCGCGTCGGAGTGCGCCTTGTGCGTGCCCGCGCGCGTCGGGAAGCCGATGCCGATCACCGAGCGGACCTCGATGAAGGTCGGGCGGTCGGTGGTCGCCTTGAAGGTCTCGATTGCCTTCGCGAAGGCGGCGGTGTCTTCGGCGTCCTCGATCAGGATCGTGTTCCAGCCGTAGGCCTTGAAGCGCTGGATGACGTTCTCGTCGAACGCGAGATTGGTGTCGCCCTCGATCGTGATGTCGTTCGAATCATAGACCCAGCAGAGGTTGGCGAGCTTGAGATGGCCCGCGATTGATGCCGCCTCGGAGGCGACGCCCTCCATCATGTCGCCGTCGGACGAGAAGACGTAGGTGTCGTGATCGAAGATGTCGAAGCCGGGCTTGTTGAAATGCGACGCGAGCCAGCGCTCGGCGATCGCGAAGCCGACCGAATTGCCGCAACCCGCACCAAGCGGGCCCGTCGTCGTCTCGACGCCAGTGGTATCGCGATATTCGGGATGGCCGGGGGTCTTGGAGGACATCTGGCGGAACTGCTTGATGTCGTCGAGGCTGACCGCGGCGTCGCCGGTCGGCTTGCCATGCTCGTCGACCTCGATCGTGCCCGAGAGGTGGAGCAGCGAATAGAGCAGCATCGAGGCGTGGCCGCACGACAGGATGAAGCGATCGCGATTGGGCCATAGCGGCGCCTTGGGGTCGAAACGGAGGAACTTGGTCCACAGCGTCTCGGCAATCGGCGCCAGCGACATCGGGGTGCCCGGGTGACCGCTATTGGCCTTCTGGACGGCGTCCATCGCCAGCGTGCGGATCGTGTCGATCGCGAGCCGGTCGATCGATCCGTCCTCCGTCACCTGGTGGGAGGGACGGGCTGCGGTATCGGTATCGCTCATCGGTTAATCCCCGGAAGACGCGCTGGAAAGACAAGCGCGATCTGCCGCGTGCAACGGCCCGATGCAAGTGCGGTTCCTTGCTAACGCAGGTTTAAGTGCGCCGTTCGAGTCGCTCGATCCTCTCGTCGCGCCCGATGAACAGCGCGTCGATCTCGGTGAGGAAGAGGCCGTGGCCCAGCATCCCTGGCACCGCTGTCAATTCGGCGGCGAGCGCAGCGGGATCGGCGATGGGTCCGAAACGACAATCGATCAACAGGTTAGCCTGGTCGCTGAGCACGGGCGCACCGTCCGCCGCGACACGGATGATCGGCTCGCCGCCCAGCGCGCGGACCGCATCCGACACGAAGCTGCGCGCGAAGGGCAGCGCCTCGATCGGCAGGGGGCGGGTGCCGAGCGTCGCAACGGTCTTGCCGGCATCGACGATGCAGATCATCCGAGTCGCAGAAGCCGCGACGATCTTCTCGCGCAACATCGCGCCGCCGCCGCCCTTGATCGCGCGGAACGCCGAGTCGATCTCGTCGGCGCCGTCGATGACCAGATCGGTATGCGCGACGTCGGCGAAGTCGAGCATCGCGATCCCGGCGGCACGCGCCGCGGCCTCGGTGGCGCGCGACGTGCCGACGGTGGTGACGCGCAGGCCCTCGCGAATGCGCCGGCCGAGCGCGGAAATGGCGAAGGCCGCCGTGCTGCCCGTGCCGAGGCCGACGAGCATCCCGCTCTCGATCTCGGCAACGGCAGCCTCGGCGGCCTTGCGCTTGGCGGCTTGTATCACAGTCTCGGTCGTCATGACCGCGGCTTTATCAGGCCTCGACGGGCGCGTCCTGCTTCACCTTGGGCGGGCGGCCACGCGGGCGCGGCGGGGTGCTCGGATCCTTGGCGGGCTTGGCGGCAGCCTTGGCGCGCGCCGGCTTGGCGGCGGGAGCGGCGCTGGATGTGTCGGCCTTCTTGCGGCCGAGGCCGATCGCCTGCGCGAGACCGCGGCGCTGCTCGGCATAGGCTGGTGCCACCATCGGATAATCGCGCGGCAACTTCCACTTGGTGCGATATTCGTCGGGCGTCATGCTGTAATTGGTGCGCAGATAGCGCTTGAGCATCTTGAGCTTCTTGCCGTCCTCGAGACACACGATGTAATCATGCTTGATCGACGAACGGACCGGAACCGCCGGCTGCGGCTCGGGCTCCTCGGTCTTTAACGGAGTGCCGAGACCCGAAAGCGCCGAGTGGACCTGCGAGATCAGATCGGCGACCTCGTTCGTAGCAACTCGATTATTGGCGACGTGCGCCGCGACGATATCGGCGGTCAGGCTCAAAAGCTCGTTGTTCAACTCTTCGGTCACGACGGGATTCTCCATCCGGCAGGATTCGGCGACGACTTGTCAGGCATGGCTTGGACCGCGCGTATCTAGCCGCTTGTGCCGAGGAATCAAGTGTTCGTTACGGTTTTATCACAAACCCGCGTCATGTATTTTGCATAACTTGTCAGCTTGGTAACAAATCATTTGGCTTCATTAAACTGTTGAGCGCTATCTTGCGCGACCGCGGTTGCTTGTAGGGCTTCGACGCTTGGCGCAGCCGGTGACATCGTCGCTACGAAGCGCGCGCTGGTTGCGGTTTTCACATCGGACGACGCGAGCGCGCGAACGTTGCCCGATCGTGATGGCATTTACCGCGCCATCCGCGCCAAATGTCACGTCGGGCCGACGCGCCTGTCAATCGAGCGCGTAGCGGGCGGTCCCTGAAAGGAGATCATCGGCTTTTGCCCGCGACGCGGCACGAACGACTTCCCCGGCCGGGCATTCTTCGGGAGTGCGCATGGGCCGGGCCGGTGCCCGCCGGCATCGAGCCGACCGAAGCAGTGCGCGCAGACGCCCGGCGCGATGCTGCGGTTTGCCGTGACGCATACGCATGCCGGCATCGCCGATTGTCAGGCCTATTGCTGACTGTTTCCGGCGGCGTCCGAACCGTCGGCGTCGTGCGTCGTGTGCGACGTCATCCCCGTCGCGTCTGCATCGTCGATCATCTGCTGATCCGCACTCGGTTCGGGCGCCGCCCCGGGCTTGGTCGATGCGACCTTCGGCGGCGGGGCCGGGGCGGGCTCGGGCGCGGGGGGCGGGGTCTCGGCCACTGGTGCGGGGGCCTCGACCACCTGGTTCTCCGGCGTCGGCTCCTGCTGCTTGTGACAGGCGGCGAGCAGCACGCCCGTCGCAAGCAACACGATCAGGGGGAAACGGGTTCGCATAAGGCTCCTTTCCATCACTGTGCGTCGATCGTGCGCTTGGCGAGGCCGGCGCTCGAGGTCAGCCGATCGGCGAGCTGGCTGTCCCAGCCGTACGGATCGCCGAGGAACGTCACCTTGCCGTCGGCACTGGCATAGGCGGTCCAGTAGAGCAGGAACACCGCCACCGGCTGGGCGAGCGACGCGCGGACGGTGTCGCCTTTCTGGAGCGCGGCGTCGATCTTGTCGGCGGTCCAGTCCGGGTCGTCCTGCAGCATCGCCTTGGCGAGATCGACGGGATGCGCGAGCCGCACGCAGCCATGGCTGGCAAGCCGGCTGTTGCGCCCGAACGTCCCCTGCGTCGGCGTGTCGTGCAGATAGACGCCGTAAGGATTGTCGAAGTCGAACTTGACCTTGCCGAGCGCGCTCCGCTTGGGAATCTGCTGGAGCCGCGATCCGCTGCCCGTGCCGATCACGCGGAAGCCGTGCGACGCGAGATAGCCGGGATGCGCATGTTCCTTGGGCCATAGTTCCTTGGTCGCGATCGAGCTCGGCACGTTCCACGGCGGATTGAGCACGATGCTGTGGATCGTCGAGGACAGCATCGGCGTCTCGTCGCCCGGCCGGCCCGTCACCGCGCGCATCGACATCACGGGCTTGTCGGTGTCGAACATGGTGAGCACGGCGGCTGCGATGTTCACCTGCACACGGTGCGCGGGCAGCTCGGCGGGCAACCAGCGCCACCGCTCCATATTCGCTTCGATCTGCCGCACGCGATCATGCGCGCCGACGTTGAGCGCGGCGAGCGTCATCTGGCCGGCGGTGCCGGTCGGCTCGAGCCCATAGCGGCGCTGCGCGCGCTGGACCGCGGCGACGACATCGTCGTCGTAGCGCGCCGGCCCTTTAGCGAGCTCCTTGTCCTCGACCGACAGGCGTTCGCGCAGCAGCGCGACGCGGTCGCCGGTGGCGCCGGGCACGATATCGGTGCCTGCCGCGATCGTCGGCCAGCCGCCCGACTTCTCGATCGCGCGGTAGGTCGCGAGCGCCTTGCGGAGCGTGTCGTAGCCCGACCAGGGCGGCGGCAGCGCGGCGATCCATGTCGACAGTCGGTCGGCCTCTACCGCCGCGACGAACCCCGCGCGCGGATCGTAGGGCGCGGGCCGCAGCCCCCAATTGCCGATGAAGTCCGATTCCGCGAGACGGCCGTGATGCAGTGCCTTGGCGTAATCCAGCGCCGCGCGGACGACCGCATCCTGTCCGGCGTCGCTCGGCGCCGCACTCGTCTGGCCTGCCGCCGCGATGCCATCCGACGCCGCCCCGTCGAGCATCCGGCGCAGCTGGCTCAGTTGCTCGTCGCTGAGATGCGGAATCGCCGAGACGGGTGCCGAGCCGGCGTTCGTCCCGATCGGCGCCGTGGTCTGCGCGGGTGGTGGCGGGCTGAGCGTCGGCACGCCGGGGGGCGTCTGTGCCGCCAGCAGAGCCGGCATGAACAACGCTGCCGAAAGCGCGCGACGCGATGCTGACTTCACTCGCAAATGTCCTAATCGAAACGTCGTGGCGTGTCTGCCGCACGCTGAATCGCCGACCGCGCGGCAACGCGCAACCACAATCCTCGCGCGGCACGAAGAAGCGCGCTCCGCACCGGCCCGCGGCACGGGGCGACGCTGTCCGCAAGTCGTCGCGCCGCGATCAGCGCCGCTGCCAGGCGACGAAATCCTGCCGCTGCTCGCCGAGTTTCTCGATGCCCAGCGTCACGACGTCGCCGGCCTTGAGATACCAGGGCTCGGGCTTCTGGCCCAGGCCGACGCCGGGCGGGGTGCCGGTGGTGATGATGTCGCCGGGCTCGAGCGTCACGAACTGCGAGCAATAGGCGACGATCTCCGCAACCGAAAAGATCATCGTCTTCGTGGA
>Ga0302314_10001138_pt1 | contig 49581 bp, 58 predicted proteins | sample III_Palsa_N2_3_FD_200533 | JGI IMG/M metagenome (GOLD analysis project Ga0302314, IMG submission 200533) | Peat permafrost microbial communities from Stordalen Mire near Abisko, Sweden - III_Palsa_N2_3 | ecosystem: Environmental > Terrestrial > Soil > Palsa > Peat permafrost | place: Sweden... | reverse complement strand
CCCACACCCGGGAGGGCAAGCCCTACAACGAGAAGTACCGCGCCAAGAAAGTCGCCTCCCGCCAGAACGGACTCGACAGCTCGACCGCGAACGTGCTGCGCGAGATCCTCAGCGGCGTCGGCGCCACCAACCACCGCCTGGGCGCCGCGTTCGGCAAGCTGCCGCTCGAACCGTGGTGGCACATCGGCATCCACGTCCGCCGCCACGCCCAGCACCGCGTCTACGGCAAACGCCGAACCACCACACCGGCGCCGATCACCGCCACCCTCACCGCCATGCGCCCCACCGGCGGCCCCGACCAGCCCTGGCAGATCTGGGCCTACAGCCCCCAGGCCGGGCAGTGGCTGGCCCAAGGCCCGGCCACCACTGCGCTGCACGCTGCTGACCTCGGCTGGGACGTCACCGGCTACCCCACCACCGGCGACGAGAGCCCCCAGGCCAGCGCCGCCGCGCACATCGTCGAACAGGCTCTCGTCGCCGCCCGTACCCAGCTGCCCACGGCAGCCCCGGCGGTGCTCTACGTCAACGGGGACGCCGCCGAGTACATCTGGGCAGGCCTCACCGACGAAGCCCTGGGGCAGAACCCGCCCGCCGACCTGCCCCGGCCGGCGTCCTGGCTGCCCGGCCACAGCCTCCCCCGCGCCCAACGCCCCCTGGCCACCGTCCGCGTCATCACCGACCTGGAACGCATCGGCCGTCCCACCGGCGCCCACATGCGCACCAGCGACGGCAACTGGCGTGCCACCGACACCACCAACAGCCTCTTCCAACTCGCCACCGACGACGGCACCCGCACCTACCCCGACCTCCTCCTCGTCAACGTCCCCCGCACCTGGGCCGCCGGCCCCGCCGGCCGCTTCGGCAAGGACGAAACACGCTTCGACAGCACCAGCCAGAACAAGAACGGCTACGCCCACACCGCCACCCGATTCACCATCATCGGCCAGAGCACCGGCGCAGACAGCGACCTCATCGGAGCAGTCGCCGCAGTCCTGACCAACCAGGGCATCACCTCCGACGTCCGCCAAAGCACACCCACCCCGCTCCACCTCGCCCGCAGGATGGACTCCACCCACCCCTACTACCGCCGCACCGCCGAGAGCGACGAGGACAGCCCGGACACCGCACCAGCCGAAGCGGAAGAAGACGAGGCCCCCGGAACGTGAGGGCCACAGTACGACCGGACGGTTTCGCTCTGGACGACAGTCCGGGGCCCACACCCGCTGGTGGTTAAGGTGGCACGGCGCGACCCGAACACTGTCATCGCCTCCTACGCTGCAGCACAGAGCTGCTCGCGGCGGAGCAGGTTGCCACGGTCGCCGGCGTCACATAGGCAGACGGCGCACGACACGAGGCACCCTCGATCCAGGAAGGCGGAATCGACATGCCCGGCCCCCACCTGCCCCCGCCGCACGCTCCGTTCACCGTCGATGCGCTGCTCGCCCGCTGGCCCAGCGCCGTGGAGAAAGTTGAACTGGTCAGCGGCGTGCTGCTGTTCACCGGTGACTTCGACGAGCGCGACGTCATCGTGGCGGAACGCACCTACCCAGGCCGACGGGGACTGCTGAACGCCGACGGCGGAATCGAAATCCACCCGGCCGGCCCTGGACAGCCGCGCTCGATTCTGGATGCGGGCGCCTAAACAAACGACGGAATCGTGGCGCTGCTTCGGCCCGCGAAGGCGCACCGGAGCAACCTGCGACCGGCCACGTTCGTTGGTTCGAACGGCCACCGAACCACCCCGAGCGCCGAGAGATGCTGATGAAGCCGACCGACCTGGACCGACTCCACCCAAACGAGATCACCAGATGGCTGGACAACCTCGCTGACGACGACACCGTCACCACCCGGGACTGGACCGTGGCCCAGTACGCCGCCGCGGTTGCCCTGGGCGTCCCCGAGGCAGGCCCGGACCGCGAGGCACCCGACACCCCGCGCGTGGAAGCCCGCCAGCGCTCCTACCAGGGAGTCGGCGAAGCGATGTCCGCCGACGACCGCAACAGCCTCTCGCCGGGTGCTGCCGAGGTCCGTGACCGCTTCGCCGTCGACTTCCAGCACACCCTGTTCGACCGTCCTGATCTGCGCAAGCGTTGGACGCTGCGGCACCGCAGCAAGGAGTCCGTTGCCGAGGTCGCGGACAGGCTCGCCTGGTCGGTGGGCGCCAATCTGGACCAGATCGTCCCCACCGAGTCCCTTGGGAACACCGTGCGGGCTGCGGTGATCCACGACTTCACCGACAGCATCGAGATGTTCGCCGAAGAGCGGGTCTCCGAGGGCATCCAGTGGTGGCACCTGAACCTGATGCCGTCGGTGGCCAAGACGCTCGACTGGTACATCCGCTGCTTCCCCGGCGAAGCGCACTCCGTCATCGGGGAGATCCAGAGCCAGGCCCACAAGCTGTGGCAGGTCCCGGCGGCGGACACGCTGGCCGCGCTGCAGTCGGCGCTCTCCCTGGACGGAGAACCGACCGAGCAGCAGCGCGAGACGTACTTCGCCCTCCTGGAGCCGCACACGGACCCCAGCTGATCTGAACCGGGCGGCCAGCCAGCCTGCACCGGCAGCCAGGGGCTGGCGTAGGAAGCCGCCAAGGTGGGGATGTCGATCGGGTACATGCCACCAGGGAGGGGAATCGCATGAGTGAGAACACGGACGCCATCGAGGCGTTGAAGTCGCTGATTTTCAGCACCGCTCAGGAGCTGTGGGACGACAAGGAGGCGCTGGGCAAGTTCCTCGGCGTCGTGCGGCGCAGCAGCGGCTTCGCCAAGATGGCTGACTCGATCGAGCAGATGACGGTCCGGCCGGCGAACGCGTCCTTCTACGACGTGAAGAGCCGGGAGTTCCAAGCCCCCTGACCAGGCGGTCGCGGCCCGCTGTCCCTATGGAGAGGGACGGCGGGCCCGATAGCGCGGAAGATGGAGTCCTTGCCGCTGTGCGGCGTGGCCACGGTGAAGGGGTGGGGCGTGTCGGTGCTGCATGAGGACCTGGCGCTGAGGGTCGGGGACTACCTGCGAATCGCTTCGCACCGGATGGCGACGGACGGCCACCGCACCGGGGAGGGGTACGCGCGCATCGAGCGGGTCGAACACATCGACCCGCCGGTGTTCCTGCATTCCGAGTCGACCAGTTGGATCGCCCGGCACGCCGCCACCCACACCAACGCCGCGGTGTTCTGCCACGGGCTGCCGGGCCCGGTCCTGCTGCGCCTGGGCGACCACCGGGTCCTGGACGAAGTCGACGCCGACCGCCAGCAGCACGACCTGGCCCATCCCTGGTGGCCGGTGGAGCAGGCCCTGATGTTCACGAACAGCCACCTGCCCACCGAGCCGCACTACAGCCGCGAGATCGTCACCGGCCCCACCGCCGTCACCGGCACTCGGCGGCCAATCCCCGGGCGCAGGGCCCAGGTCTTCGCCAAACCGGCCTCCGCGCTGATGGTCGGCGACTACCTCCAGATCCACGCGACCCGGTTCCCCGAAACCGACATGGGCACCGACGAAGGCTTCCACCGGGTGGAGTCCGTCCAGCACCTTCCCGAGCACCTGCTGCCCGCGCTGCTGGCCGACCCCTCCTGGGCCCACGGCCGGCTGACCGCAGCCACCGTCCACGGCCTCAGCGGTACCGTGCTGCTCCCCGAAGCGCCGGTGACCGTGCTGGTCGCACCGAACGAGGAGCGGCGCCGCAACGACGAGACCGAACTCTGGTGGGACGGTGTGTTCCACGCCTTCACCGGCGCCACCGAACCCGTGCCCGCCCAACAGCAGATCGAGGACCTCAAGCACCGGCCCGCCCCTGATCCCGTCCAGGGCGACCTGTACCCCAGCCGCTTCGACAACGCGTTCGACCGCGCCATGCACATGGACGGCGTCAGCGCGGTGCGCCCGGTCGCCACCAGCGAACTCCCCTGGCCCCACGACATGTTCCGCTGCCCCCACCGCGCCCGTGGCCATGCTCTGGCCGCCACCTACCCGGCCCCGACCAGCGACGACGGCCCGGACCCCGTCCAGGTCGCCCACGCGGAACTCTTCACCCGCCTGCGGCCCGACGACTTCGCCGCCTGCCCCTACCACCAGGGCGACTGGCCGGCCATCATCACCGCCGTCACAGCGATCGCCGCGGCCGAGGAACGCGACGAGGACAACCTCGACACCCGCCCGCGCATCCTGGACCAGCTCAACCCCCACGACCGGCACTGGGCGAGCCAGCTCCTGGCCGACCACCTGTGGTGGGACCAGGGCGACACCCACCTGACCAACGGCCAGCACCGCCTGTGCGCGCTGCGCGCCGCCGGAGTCGCCGTCGTCCCCGTCTACGGCCGCCACCTGCCCGACACGCCCCACCCCGACGCCGATGCCGTACCCGAGGCCAGCGACCACGCCCGGCGCACCGTCCAGCAGTTCTGGCGCGACCGCCTCGCCCAGAGCGGCACCCCACGTCCGCTGACCGCACTGCGGGCCCGGATCCTGGCCCGCTACCCCGCCCTGCGGCCCCCCAGATAGGCACAACCGATCACCAAGCGGGGGCCGGTCGACTCCCGAAGAGCGACTCGGGTGCCGCTTCCGCGTCGAAGGGCTCCCACTCGGGCGAGCAGAAGTCGTCTGCGTCGGATCCGTCGTGGACCGTGCAGTGCCGCTCCCTCCAACGCCGACTGTCCTGGGTGACGTTGTAGAAGTCGACGTCACCCCGCACTGTCTGGAGGGTCTCGAAGAAACTGGTCTGCCCGTATTCGACCCACCGTCGACACCGCTTCCGGGTCTTGGCCAGGGCGACGCATTGGACGCCGTCCCGGGCAGGGTCTGGGCCGATGAAGAAGCTGCCGCCCAGGCAGTACAGGGCCGGCGTCCCGGATTCAGACATAGATCAATTCCTCTTCAGCGCAGGTGAGTTGTCGAGAAAGTCACGATAGCGGCGCGCTCCTTCGTTGTCCGTCCCGGCTCGTAGCACCGTCACGCCGTACGCCCGAGCGCGTCCGGTGCGGTCTTCGGTGTGATGGTCAGCAGCTGCGCGGCGGCCCGCTCGGCACGGGCACGGAGCAGCGCCCGGCGGTGGACGTCGCTGGCCTGGCGCTGCTCGGCTTCCGCGCGCAACCGTTCGTCCAGGGCCGGGGTGAAGTCTGCCTCCGGCTCGCGGGCCATGGCTTTGGTCTGCCGCTCGATCGCGGCCCGGACGTTCGGCGCCGGGCCGGTGTTCGGGCGGCTTTCCCGGCAGGCGGCCAGGGCCTGGTGGTAGCCGGGCGAAGCGTCCTCCCGGGTGCGCGGAGCCCGGACCGCGGACCCCGCCCCCGGGCCGTCGGCAGCCGGGACCGGGACCGGCCGGGGAGCGGCGATCTGCCCCGGGGCCAGAACTTTGATGTGTCGCACGATGCTCGGACCTGCGTGGTCGGCGATCCGCCGCAGCAGCGCGGGGGTCTGCATCCGCACCGACGCGGCGTAGGACGCGGACTCCGGGCGCAGCTGCAGCTGCCCGCTGTCGGCGTCGAATGCGACGGCCTGGACGTGGCCGGCCCACTCGGGCGGGGCAATGGACGGCCACTGGTCCAGGACGCCGCCGCCGGCCACCGGGACCGCCCACGCGCCCTGGTCGACCAAGCCTTGGAGCACGGCGGCGAACCCGACCGGCTCCCGGCCCGTGCCGGTCGGCCTCGACCGGAGCACCGGCTTCTTCCGCTGCTTGGCCAGCTGGTCCCCGCGCTGACGCGCCGACGCCTTCGCGGCCTGCAACGCCATCTTGGCCAGGTCCGCCCCCGACACCCGGGGCCCCGCCGCGTCCTGCGGCCCGCTGTCCCCCGCCTCCTGGACGCTCTCCTCGACAGCCATCACAGCACCTCCCCAGCCTCGGCCCGGCAGTCCCGGCACACCCCCGACGGCGGCGGGGTGCTGGGCGCGGACCGCTCGCACACAGTGCACGTCCACCACGCCGGAGCCGCGGCCGCCCGCTCCCGACGGATCTGCTGGAGCTCCGCCTCGATCCCCGCCAGCTCCCGCATCCGCTGCTCGACCGCGTCCCGCCGCTCACCCGCGGTGGCGTGCGGCAGCCGCCGGTCGACGTCCTCGGTGACCTGCTGCCGCTCCCGGCGGCGGCAGGTCCGGTTGTCCTCGCAGCGCGGGCAGACGGACCCGTCGGTGAGCAGGGTGCCGTCGTCGCAGCGCACGTCACCGCACTGGCGCCCTTGGGGCAAGCCGCGCCGCAGCAGCCAGCCGACCGGGTCGCGGACCGAGTCGACCGCGCCCTGCCGGCCCAGCCGGAAGGCCAGGCGCTCCGCCAGCAGTCCAGGAGCCGAGGTGGGATCGGTCCGCTCGGCCACGGCCGCCAGCTCCGCCCGGGCAGCGGCCACGATCACGGCCCGCTCCCCCCGACGCTTCACCCGCCACCACAACCCGATCACCGGCGACAGAGCCACGGCCAGGTCCAGCGGGACCTGCGCCACTCCCCGCTCCTGGCCAGCGGTTTTCCACCCAGCAGTTCCACCGCAGCGCTCCGTCTTCGGCTGTTCCCCGCGCAGCGGGCCACCCCCACCCTCGACCACGGCCAGCCGGGGTCCGTCCCCAGCCTGGACGGCGGCGTCCCCGCGCACGGCTGCGCGCTCCGGCCGCAGACGGCCCGCCCCGACGACGGCTCCGCCGGAAAAACCATCCACAGCGCAAGCATCACCAACTACACCAGCCACAAGAGAGTGATCAGTGTGAAGGTGTGCCGCCGGTGCGGGGTCTGAAACTCCCGCACCAGCCGCCACATCCAGCACCGTGACCTGCACTGATACGTCATCGGAGGGCGGCTCTCCTACCCCTGCCGCCGGTGCGGGGTCTGCAATCGCAGCCCCGGCCGCCACCACAGCCTGCTCCTGGGCCCGCTCCCCCACGTCGGCGGGGACCGCAGCCCCGTGCGCGGCCGCCACCGACGGCACCAGCAGCCGGGCACGATGGTGCAGCCCGGACGCGGTCTTCACCCGGCGCCGGTCCACCAGGCCCTGCTCCTCCAGCCGGCCCAGGATCCGGGCAGCCCGCGACGGCGTGCACGACATCAGCCGCGCCAACGTCGTCGCCGACCGCCCGTGCCGCTCATCCGCACGGCCACCGCACAGCTTCACCCGGCCCTGGCTGCCGCACTCCAGCACCAGCAGCAGCAGCGCCAGCCGGTCCGACGCCGCAGTCGGACCGCTACCCGTGCCCAGCAGCCCCGGCGCCGTCGACCAGTCCTCACCCTTCGTCCGCCACCCCGGCGCGAAGCACGCCTCTACCAGCCGCAGCAGCGTCGCCAGCTCCCCGCGCGTCAGCGCCAGCTCATCCCCGGCCACACCACGCCCAGCCCACAGCGGCACCACCGCACACCGCAAGCCCAGCACCTTCTCCGAACCCGGGAGCGTGCGGACCTGCGTGCGCGCCACCCCGGAGCCGCGCAGCCCCGGCAGCACACCGGAGGACGTCCGCGACTGCGACAGCCCGATCCAGCGGCCCAGCTCCCGCGTCGTGATCTCCGACCAGCCCGACTTCTCCCACGTCTTCGCCGCCAGCACCACCGCCGCCAGCCGCACCGCGTCCGGCGCACCGGCCAGGGCTGGGTCGGCCAGCAGCCGCCGCACCGCACCCCGCAGCCGGACCCGGGTACGCCGACCCAGCGCCAGCGGATGCCCCGGACCGGACACCGGCACCGGCACCGGCCCGGCCTGCGCCGGCACCGACCGCAGCCGGCCGCGACCCGACCGCTGCCCGGGCAGCACCACCTCAGCAGCGGCTACCGCCGCAGCCGCGCTCACTTCGCCGCTCCCATACGGATCATCCGGCGACCGTGCCCGACACCGGACACGGACAGCGGGCGAACCCAGCAGGGGACCCAGCTGCTTCCACGGGTGAGAACCGGGAACCGGTGCCGCTTCCAAGGGGTGGAACCGGCACCGGCGCGGACGGCGGGGCTCGCGCGATACGCAGAGGGGCGCTGCGAAAACGGCCCCCCCTTCAAAGAGGTGTCCACGGGGCCATCCGTGTGACCGCCGAACGGTGTGATGTGCATCACAACCTGTGCGGGGCCGAGCGTGGCCCTTGCGGATTCTGAGGCAACCTCAGAAGCAACCTCTGAGCAGGTGGCGCACGGGTCATGGTGTCCCCCCGCCGCTACGACGGCGCGCGGGGAGGACACCACGACACCGGAGCAGATGATCGGCGGGAACTGGCAGAGGGTGGGACTGACGTGCAAAATGACAGAGCTCCCTTGATCTAGTGGGCGCATGAGCAGAGGGCCCCTCGGGGCCGTCTGTGAAAACTGCTGGGAGGCAGTGAAGTTCGCCTGATTTGACCGGTTACCAGCCGGTTTCATCTGGCCTTAGCTCGGGCTACCAACCCGAGCCGTGAATTGCGTGGCTGCATGCACGGTGCACCAACACCGCGCGCAGCCGGGACGGCCGGCCTTTATCAGGGGCCGTCCCAGAGACCTAGGTCATCCCGCCCCCTCGAAAGAGGGGCGCTTCGGCATGTCCGAACGACAGCACGAACGCCCCACCGAAGGGCCAGCGATCATCTCGCTGGGCCCACGGCGGGGTGCTGCGTACCTGGCCCCGGGCGAGGGCAGCCTGCGCATGGTCGACCGCCCTCCTTCCAGGGGCCTGAGTCTCTGCGTGCCCGATGTGGATCACGCTGCCTCGCACACTACCCCCAGACGCGGGGACACCATGGCGGCAAATCTTCCCGTTGCCATATGCGACAACGGGGCCGGTCCGCAGCTCGGGCATACCGGTTGATACGCGGTCAGAACACACAGCCCCACCGACCCCAAACGCGCACGCGCTCGCGGCGGTGGCTGGCGTCGGCTGGGCGTACGGACGGTGCGGCGCATAGGTGTTGGCCCTACGGCGGGGTGTTGCGCGTCCGGCTCCGGGTACGGGTACCCTTCTCACGTCGCCATCCTTGCTAGAAAGGGTGTGCGGCCTGGCCGCCAGGACCCCCATCACAAGGTCCTTCGGCCCGTGGCCCCTCTCGCCTTGTCTAAGGGCGATCGACGGGGCCACACTCATTTCTCGATCATGCTCGCGGGCTACTTTACCCCTCGTCTGATACTCCTGGTGCAGCAGCGATTGACGTGTCGTCACCAAAGGCCCGGCGACCTGGGCATCCCAGAGACCGGCGGCCACTACGCTCGCTCGTGTGCCGCTCGCGTTCTTCGACCTCGACAACACCCTCATCCGCCGCCAGTCGGTGCTCGCACCAGTCGCGGAGCAGTTCTGTGCCACGTACGGGCTGGACGCTGACGCCGTGCCGCACATCGCCGACGCTTTCCGCGAGCGCACCGGCCGCGCGGTCTTCGCCAGGCTGCGCAGCGAGTACGGACTGGCCGACCAGGTGACAGGGCTGTGGGCCTGGTACGTCGACGCCATCGCGGCCGCCATCGCCTGCCCGGCCCCAGTGCTGGACGGCCTGCAGCAGCTGCGCGATCGCGGCTGGACGGTCGCTGTCGTCACCAACGGCGCGACCGACATCCAGACCGCCAAGCTCCGCTCTACCGGAATCGACCAGGTCATCGACGCAGTCATCATCAGCGAGGACATCGGCGTCCGAAAACCCGACCCCGCCATCTTCCGCGCGGCCGCCGCGCTGTGCGGGCAGCCGCTGGCTGGCGGCTGGATGACCGGAGACAACCCCGACACGGACATCAGCGGTGCCCACGACGTGGGCCTGCGTACCATCTGGATCGCGGCTGGCCGCACCTGGACCCACCACGCCCCGCCGGCTGAGCACGCCGTCGACGACGCGCTCGCCGCCATCACCCACCTGTTCATGCTGTAGGAGCCGCCCACCATGACCACGATCGGCCTGCTCCACCCCGGCAGCATGGGCGCACCCGTCGCTGCCTGCGCCGTCCGGGCCGGGCACCGCGTGCTGTGGAGCCCGGAGGGGCGCAGCCCCGCGACCCGCGCCCGAGCCGAGAGGTTCGGCCTGGAGAGCGCGCCGCTGGAGCAGCTGCTCGCCGACGCGGAAGTGCTGCTCAGCCTGTGCCCGCCCGCATCCGCCGCCGACGTCGCCCGGCAGGTCGCCGGGATCGGCTTCACTGGCGTCTTCGTGGAGGCCAACGCGATCAGCCCGGCCAGCATCACCGTCATCGCCGACGTCCTGCCAGAGACGACGGTGCTGGTCGACGCCGCGGTGGTCGGCTCTCCTCCGGTCGACGGGAAGGAGCCGACGCTGTACCTGGCCGGACCCTCCGCCGCGACCGAGCCGGTGGAGCTGCTGTTCACCGGAACCACAGTGCGAACCCACGTGCTGGGCACCGAGCCGGGCCAGGCATCCGCGCTCAAGCTGGCGTACTCCGCGTACCAGAAGGCCAGCCGGGTGCTGGCCGCGCTCGCCACTGGCTTGGCCCGCGAGCACGGTGTCGACCAGGAGCTCGCCGCCATCGCGGCCCGCCGCAGCGGCTCGTATTTGTCGGAGACCGAGTACATTTCCAAAACCGCCGCGCGGGCCTGGCGGTGGGGGCCGGAGCTGGAGGAAGCCGCCGCGATGGCCGCTGACGCCGGACTGCCGCCAGACATGCTCACCGCCGTCGCGCGCACGCTGGCCCGCTGGGACGACGTCAAGGACGACGCGCAGCTCAGCATCGCCGACGCCCTCGCCCGGCTCGCCACCCCGTAGCCCCCCATCACAGCCGTCATGCCGTCGTCGCCTCCCCGCGCTGGTCCAGCAACTGCGCGATCCGCTGTGCGGACTCGATCGGCGGCCGGGCCTGGGTGGTCAGCGTCAGGTCCCAGGCGAATTCGCCATGGGCGGCCAGGTCTTGCTCGGTGGCGTCCCAGGCGGCGAGCCGCGCCGGAGTGTCGGCATCGCCTCGTCCCTGCGAGCGTGCCTCTGTGATCGCCCGGGAGCACCACAGCAGCACCGTGGTCCAGCGAGCGGGATAGCGCTCCAGGAGCGCACGGACGCCATCGACTTGGCCGAGGTGTGCCACCGGAATACCAGCAGCGAATGCCTCGTCCAGGCCCGGCCGGTCGATGATGTAAGTGCTGTCGTACCGCGAATTCGCATAGACGACGTCGCCCGCCGCCTCCAGCTGTGCCAGCTGCTCCACCGTGCCCATGCGGTACCCGGTCGATCGACCAGACCCGACCTTGAGACGGAAGAACTGCTGGAAGCGCGGATCGAGACTGGTGAGCGCGGCAGAGATGGTGTCCTTCCCCGAGGCCGGAGGGCCATAGAGGATGACGCCCTGACGGCGAGGGACGGTTGGGCTCATGCGCCCACCGACCCCAGGGCGAGTCGAGCTCGGTCGGCGAGGGACACAGCGGAGCCGTACCTGTTGTCCACGATCAGGTGCGGGACGACCGGGCGAAGGTCCAGATCCAGGCCGGAGGCGTACTCCGCCCAGTTCTGCAGTTTCCAGGTGTCCCGCGCGGCGGACCGCTGCCCGATGTACTCGCGCATGGAGTCGACATCGCACTGCACCCACACGGGCGCCACGGCCACCCCCCGCGCGGAGCAGCGGTTTTCCAGACGCCGCATCCAACCTTCATCGGCCATTTCAGCGATAAACGGCGCGGTCAGCACCGTCGAAATCCCACAGTCGATATTCGCGTACGCGGCTTTGAGGAGGCACTCGTATTCCAACGGACGGACCCGCTCGCGGTACAGCGCGGACTGGCGGTCGTTGGGGTCCGCTCCGAGCTCCACCAGGAGTGCTTCGACCAAGGCCCGGCTCATGGGGTCCTTGTCCAGCAGCGGCCACCCGGTCAGCTCAGAAAGAAAGCGTGCGAGCTCCGTCTTTCCGCTTCCTGCGAACCCTCCCACCAGCACAAGTACGGGCTGATTGGTGTCGCCACCGGTGTGCCGACGCTTCCAGGCATCCATGACTCGCTGCTGGAAACCAACGTGCTCGCCACCCCCTGACGAAGCGGAGAGGTGCATCAGGGCCCGCTCCACAGCCAGGACATGGGCTCCCGTATGACGGTGCTCCATGGGAGTGACTTCGAACTTCGCGACATTCTCCCCGGGCAGCGGATCCCGAAATCCGAGCTGAACGTCAGTGGCCCCGTACAGCTGGCAATAGGCCCGCCGATAGTGGGGGCCCGGGAAGATAGCGCCCAGTTCATGGGAGGAAATCGTCTGCGGGTTTGCCTTGATGTCCTTCAGCCCCATGCGCTCAGCGACCTTGCGCAGCTGCTCGCCGGCTTCCTCCTGCGTGATGCCGTGTGCCTCACGCGTCTCCCGGAGCAGCCAGGCCTTCCAGCCCGGGTGCTCTGCCTTCTGCCCCATACCCCCGCCTGCCTTCATCGACATGCCCGTCAGACTAGGTCCGCCGGCCTGATATGCACGTTGAGCTAGAAGTTGAATCCGTGTTGAGCTGGCCCATGAGCGAGACCTGTAGCGCTATGTGATTCCACGTCAGCTCACGAGCGTGTGTGATGGTCCCCACCAAAAGAGCTGGTTGAGGTGGGGGTGGATCAGTGGAGCCGATCGGACTCGAAGTGGGGTCTGTTGCAGTCTCATGGCGCGGTCACCAGGTCGCGTGGCAGGCAGAGCACGGCAGTGGAGTCGTCGTGGGGCTTCCCTCGGAAGCGTCCCGCCACTGTGGCTCTCTCTGCAGTCCGGGTTTCGGCGATGATGTGCGACGGGCCGAATTCCTCCATCTCGGAGAGGACCCGGAGCCAGGGCCAGTCGTATCGATCGGCGAGTCGACTCCCGCCGTCGGAGAAGACTGCGAACCGCTTCACCTCATCAAGGGGGAGGGTCGCGCAAACCGATTTGTGGGCCGCCTCGGGCTTCGTGCTGGCAACCCAGAATCCGTTGTCGCTGTTTCGGTAGGCCCTGACAGCGTCGATGGTGTACGACGCCAGGTGAGATGTTCGGTCGTCAACGATGACCAGGATCTCGCCGTCATGCCGCTCTACCACCACTGGCGAGTCAGCCAGGGACAGGGCTTCGAGTTGGCCGTCGGCCACGCGGACGATGGCGACGGTCGACGAGGGACTGTCCGGATTGGTGACGTCGCAGGTCCTCGCGTGCGCGGCCGTCAGGTCACCGATGGACGCATGCAGAATGTCGACCAGGCTGGCCTTGGACGTCAGAAGCGGCCCGGTCAGGTGGGTTGCCAGTTCACCGACGTACCAAGCGACATCGTGAATGCAGCCGGTAGGAGCGCCGGTGGCTGTCGCTCCGTCGAGTACGAAGGCGAAGTTTGGACCGGCGATGACCAGGTCTTCGTTGACCCCGCCGGGGGTGGGCTCGGTCGCGTGGCGGATTTCAAGTGGCACGGGATTGCGCTCCTACTCCGGGGCGGGAAACTCATAGGCGAACTTGTGGCTGTCACCAGCCATGACGGCCTCGAACACCTCGACTGGCCGTTCTGCATCGCCTTCCTTCGTGGAGAAGGCGATGCGATGCAGATGGACGACAGGAACGCCTGGGCGGAGCTGCAACGCCTTGACCTCCGACGGGGTGGGCATGGCCGTTTCAAGCTCCTCGCGGAAGCGGGTGAGCTTGAAGCCCGCCTCCTCAAGCCGCGCGTACCCGCCGCCAGGTCCGGTGTGCTCCTCGAGGAGCCTGGTGCCAGCCACCGTGTCCAGCTCGTAGTAGCTGTCCGCCAGTTGGGTGGGCATCGTCTCGATCCAAGTACGCCGTCGCCGAACGAATACCCTGCTGCCGGCGGGGATCTCGAACCACTGGGCGACCCAATCGGGTGCGGGTACCTCGGCGAGTTCGAGTATCTCCTGCCGCCATTCCAGCCCCATGCTCTCGACCTCGGCTTGGAACGGTGCCTGGCCTCCGGTACGGAGATGTCGTGCGTAGCGGTCGGATCCCACACGGACCATCGGCTTCGGGCGCTTCACGAAGACGCCCCGTCCACGCTCGCCCACCGCCAGGCCGTCGGACTTGAGCAGCGAGATGGCCTTCCGGGCTGTCTGGGCTGCGGTTCCGTAGGTCTCAACCAGCTGCCTCTCCGAGGGCAGCTGATCACCTGGAGCCAGGACGCCAGCTGTGATCTGCGCGCGCAGATCATCGGCGATCTGACGAGACGGGGACCGTGAGTCCGTGGGGTCGATGTGCATGGTCGACATCCTAGCCTCGGTAGAGAGGTATTGAACAAGTGCCTCGGAGGTATTGAACCGCGCCTCCGGGCGGTGTTACGGTCTTGCCACGGAACCTCGGTAGAGAGGTTCTGCGGTACTGAAGTAAGCAGCAGTCACGCTCTCCTTCACGGGAGTGGCTGGGGTGTGTAGCTCGACCAAACCACCCAGCATGTGACCCGCTGAGTAGCGCAGATGCGTTGTCCGCTTTCCAGGGCATCCCGGAGTTTCGTGGGCCCTGGAAGGCGGAGAGGGCATCCGACGCGCACTGATCGCGCTCGCTCAACACATGGAGGCGTCATGACCAGCTCGACTGCTCCCGCTAAGAAGCGGCCCACGAGGACTCGCACCAAGACGGTCAGCCACCGACCCGAGCTCCTGCTTTCGACCCTGCCCTTGCGGGAGGTCTCCCTGTTCCCCGGCAAAGAGCACCTGGTGTGCCCGGACTGCAAGACCTGGTGCCCCATCACCGGCGGCCAGACCGAGACCCCGAAGCTGGTCCCCCACCACACCGAGCGCGCCGGCACCCCCGGTGCCCGCCGTTGCTCCGGCAGTAACCGACGGGTCGGTTACGACGTCACCATCGCTGCCTGGGAGGAGCACTGCTTCGACGCCACGACGGAGACGGCGGCACGGCGGCCGACCAAGGTCATGCCGAAGAAGCCGACCGTGCCGACCGCGCCCGCGGTCACGCAGATGAACCCGACAACCCTGCGGGCTCGGAAGGAACTGGCCGACCACATGGTCTCGGACTGCCGGGCTTGCCGTTCCGGTCGCTTCTGCGAGCCCGCCGCGCTGCTGCGCCGGTGGGCCAAGCGCACCCAGGCCGAGCTGGCCAACCTGCCCCAGGTCGCCCAGTCCAGCGCTCCGAACCGCGTACGCAGCACCGCCTGACCAGCACAGAGTTCATCAGCTCTACCAGTGGCGGCCCCGACCGGGGCCGCCACTTCGCATCTCCTGGGAGGGAATCGCACCATGAGGCTCATCAGCACCGAGGCCCCACTCACCACGGCCACCGTGCCGGCTTTCACCGTCGCCTACCAGGGACTGGCCGGACAGAAGGTCGCGCCGCTGGAGAAGACGCCGGACGCCACGCAGGTGGAGGTGACGGCCCGGATCATCTCCAGCCGCCGCAGCGGCCGGACCATCTGGCTCGGTCTGCAGACCGACAACGGGGCCACCGCCGTCGCCAGCCTGCACGACCGGGTCGGCGACACCATCCCGGCCGCCGACTACGACGTTGACCAGGTCGTCCGGCTGCGCGGCACCGCCCGCACCTGGCCCCGGCACCCGTACATCGCGGTCCGCCGGTTCCTGCCCGTCGCCTGATCCCGCGCAGCCCGTCGCGCCCGGCCCGGCCCGGCCCGACTCGTTCGGTCCGGGCACGGCGGAGAGCGCGAGATCAGGTCAATGGCGCTCCGACCCGGCCGTCCGACCGGGCCCCGAACGCGGCGAAGACCCCGGCGGCTACCGGGGTCTTCAACAGGCCGCGATTGCTCCCAGAGAGCGAGGTACGACCTTGACCACGATCGTAGCGGCGGCCCCGGCCGCCCAGGCAACCTTCCTCAGCCCCGGCGATGAGCTGCTGCGGCGCGTCATCGACACCCAGATCGGCCCTCGCATCGAGGGCGCGACCTACCAGAACGTCGACGGGATCTTCCTGGTCCTGGACGTGGTCCGCGACCCGGAGCGCGCCCGCGAGTTGCTGGGCCGCCGCAGCGCCCAGTGGGCCCTGGTCGTACGTGACGTCCTGCGCCACGATGGCCAGCCCTTCGCGATCGGCTCGGTGTGGACCACCGCCGACCAGCTGGTCCCCACCGCCACCGCGTCGGCCCGAGCGACGGGCTGGACGCGGTGAGCGCCGCGACCGTCCACGGCACCGGGACCACCGTGTTTGTGCAGCGGCCGCCGCTGCCGAAGACGAAGGACGGCTTCTACCTTCGCCACCGCGACGGCGGCCTGGTCGCGCACATCACCGCGACCCAGGACACCCTGAGCGACCTGCGCCGGCTCGCCCGGATGGCGCTCCTCTTCTACGGCGCCACCAGCGACCACGCCGACACCGCGCAGCTGGTGCTCTCCGAGCTGGTCGGCAACGCCGTCCGGGCCTGTGGCGAGCACGACGTGCCGCTGGTCATCGAGGCGTACACCACGGTCGACGGCGTCACGGTGACCGTGCACGACCCGGTCCCCGAGCTGCTGCCGCACCGCGGCACCGCGGCGATGGACAGCGACCAGGCCGTGGGCGGGCGGGGCCTGCCGCTGCTGGACCTGCTCGCCCCCGGCTGGAGCATCGAGTCCTCGCCGATCGGCAAGCAGATCCGCTGCAACCTCGCCTGAAGCAGCATCCCGCCGCCCGGACCCCGCACTGGTCTGGGCGGCCTCCCCTTTGCACACGTCACCGGCTGGGAGGCCGTCATGAAGCAGAAGCAGCGCACCCCGAACCCCTACTACTCCTTCGACCTGGGCGCCATCGCCGCGGACGCCGCCGCGCTGATCGCCCGCGGGCGGTCGGCGAAGGTCGCTTGGCGCGAGGCCTCGAGCCACCGCCGCTGGCTCGCCCTCCAGATCGGCCCGCGCCGGGTCGGCGGCGTCTACCGCTCCTACACCGGCGACGTCTACGAGGTCCTGGAGCTGGACCGGGGGCCGCGCAGCGAGTGGCCGGTCGCCTGGCAGATCACGGTGCGCACGCTGGGCTCCAGCCGGATCCGCCGGCACTGCACCGCCTGGGACGAGCGCGACCAGGTCCTGGTCGAGCCGGGCGAGCACCTGGAGTCCGCGCACCTGCGGGACGAGATCGAGCACCCCGTCGAGACGGCCGCGTTCCAGCGCCCGGCGCCCGGCTACGCCGCCGCGCTCGCCCTGGTCAGCAGCCTTCGCGCCCCGCGTCAGCTTCTGGCCTTCACGATGCCCGCCACTCTTGCCGCGACGGAGGCAGTCCGATGACCATCCGCACCAGCACCAGCACCGACTCCTCCGCCGCATCCAAGGACTGGCGCCACGGCGCGGTCTGCGCGGAGGAGGACCCCGAGCTGTTCTTCCCGATGGGCAAGGGCAGCCCGGCGTTGTTCCAGGAGGAGGAGGCGAAGGCGATCTGCCGTCGCTGCCCGGTGATGGAGTCCTGCCTGCGGTGGGCGCTGGAGACCGGCCAGGCCCACGGCGTGTGGGGCGGGCTGAGCGAGGACGAGCGGCGCTCCATGCGGCGCCGCGCCGCCCGCAATCGGGCCCGCGCCGCGGCCTGACCGCGCCCGTCTGGCGGGAGCGTCGGCCGACTCGCCGCCCGCCCCGCAGCACCGCCACACATCGGCCGCCCGCCCCGGGCGGCCCCGCTGTGCCGCCTCCAGCTCCTGGTGACAGTCCAGGAGCAAGACCACGAAGGAGTCCCCGATGGCCGGGATATTCGCCCGCCTGATCAGCCCGCTGCGCCAGATCGACGCCGACCCCGACCAGCTGGTCGTGGACGCGCACCGGCTGATCCAGGAAGCCGACAAGGAGAAGAGGGAGGGGCGGTGGCCCCTGGTGACCGCGTACACCGGCCTGGCGAGCGCGAAGATCCAGCTCGCCCAGTACCTCAAGGAGCACCGCGACTGACCGCGGTCTGAACCACCCGCCGGGGCCCCGGCCGGAGTCGAACTCCGCGCCGGGGCCGGCGGTTCTCCCGCTCCGCCAAGGCCGACCAGGCCGTGGCGGAGCCGGAGAGCCGGAACGGCTCGGCAAAGCAGAAAGGCCCCGGCAAGGGGGCCTCTCCTTTGTTCTCGCGATCCGCTGACAAGGAGCGATTCGCATGGCCAACGCTACCAGCGGGGGTGCCCGGTGAGTACAACCGCAGCCCCGGCCCCCGACAAGACTATGTCGGACGACACCTACGAGGCGGGCACCCCGCTCGCCGCCCTGCTGGCCACGGCCATCGCTGTCGTTGCCACCGTCCTGGCCCTGTTCGACCTGTTCACGAACGGGCTGTGGCCCACCTGCCTGCACCTGGCCGTCGGCCTCGCAGTGTTCGCCGCGGTCCGGCTGTGCGTGGGCCTGGCCTTGAACCCGTTCTTCCTCCCGACCGACGACCCGGAGAACAGCCCATGACCACGTACACAGGAAGGAGGCGGCGATGACCGTCGAGACGACTGAGCCCAACCGCGTCGGCCGACTGCCCGGCGACTTCCCCGACCCGGCCCCCGGTGCCAGGCGCATTCCCGATCAGGCCGCCGCGCCGGCCGGGCCCGGGCAGCCGACGGCTGCGGTTCACGTGGTCACCCGTCAGGAAGCACTGGCCGCGCAGGCGTCCATCAAGCGGTTGACCGAGCTGGGCGTACTGCTGACGCGCGTGCTCGTCGCCATCGGCTCCGGCTGCCTGATCTTCACCTGCACCAACGTCACGCTGTTCGCGATGTCGCGCAACGTCCCGGGCTACATCGCCTGGATGCTGGACCCGCTGGCCTCGCTCGCACTGCTCACCGTCTTGTACGTCGACGGCGTGCTTACCGAGCACGGCGGTGAGCGCGCGGGTGCCTGGCCCGCTTTCCTGCGCTGGTTCGCGGGGATCTCGACCTGGCTGATGAACAGCTGGACCAGCTGGTTCCCGGACGGCCGGTTCCACCTCGTGCCCCAGCACCCGGACGCCGGCGGACTCCTGCTGCACTCCGTTGCACCGATGCTGCTGATCGCGCTCGCCGAGGCATCGTCCGGCTACCGCCGCTACCTCGCTCGCAAGCTGAAGGCCTTGCGCGAGATCGTCCAAGCCCGTGAGGACTACGAGCACACCCTGAAGGAGCAGCGCGAGCGGCAGGCCCGACTGGACCGCGAGCGGGCCGAGCGCGAGCGCACCGAGCGCGACCGCGCGGACCGCGAGGCCGCCGCGGAGTACCAGCGCCGGGAAAGCGAGGCGCAGCTTCGGAAGATCGAGGCGGAAGCCGAGGTTGAGAAGCTCGCCGCGAAGACGGCGCTCCTGGAACGCGAGGCGGAAATCGAGGCGGCCCGCACGGCTCGGGAAGCGGAAATCGAGCGGGAGCGCCGCCGGGATGAGCGCGAAAGCGAGGACGCCCGGATCCGGCGCGAAGCGGAAATCGAGGCAACCCGCCTGAATTCCGAGGCCGCTCGCGAAGCGGAGCGGATCAAGGCCCAGGGTGAGGCGCAAGCCGCCCGCATCCTGGCGGAGGCCCAGGTCAGAGAGCGCGCAGAAGACCTGAGCCGTCAGCGGAAGAAGGAGGACGACGACGCGGAAGAGCGCCGCCGCAAGCAGGAGGAGCGCCTGCGCATCAAGCAGGAGCGAGGCACCTCGCAAACCGGCGACGCCTCCTCGGAAAACCAGCCGCGGTCCGGCTCGCGGAACCCCGGTCGCCCCTCGCAAACCGGCGTGCCGCCGGTGTCGGCGGCCGGGACGGTCCCTCGCGAAGCGCGGTCGGCGCTGCGCGAGCAGGCCGAACGCGAGGTCGCTCGCCGGATCCTCGAAGGCGAGGACATCTCCACCGAGGACCAGGCTGTCCTCGCGAACCGGTACGGGAAGCGCGCGACCTGGGTCGGCGACCGTATGCGGTCAGCGCGCCGACGGCTCGCGACCGACTCGGACTTCGAGCTGGCTGTCATCGCCTCCGCGCTGGAGGATCAGGCCCCCGTCTCCCAGGAGACCCGGGACACCGAGCCTGCCGAGGTCGACGAGCAGCACGAACACGCATGATTCCGAGAGCCATCGGCCTCTTCCAGCGGCTCCGGAGCGCGCAGCAGCCCGCACTGGAACCCGACCAAAGGGCCCTCCTGGCACCCTCGGTCGCCCCTCGCAGCCCTTGCCCGGCACCCAGCTGGACGGAGCCGGTGCGGGGGTCGGCCGAGGCCGCCAGGCCGACCGCGTCACCCGCTCCACCCAGCCCGATCCGGCCCGATCAGCGGCCCGGAAAGTACCTTTTGCCCCCCAAGCCCGCCGTTTACGGAAAGTAGCGGCGAGGCGAGGCGAAGCGAGGCGAGGCGAGGGGGAAACCCCCTCCCAGCCCCCTGCTGAGCCCTCCAACCGGGGGCGATGGGGGGTCTCTGCCCTCGCCTCGCGCCGCCTCGCCTCTCCTGGCCGCTACGCACTGTGAGGAGATTCGTCGTGGCAGACACCGCGACCGCGCCCCCGGACGCCATCAGCGACAGCACCACTACCGAGGGCCTGGACACCGCCGAATACACCATCGCCAACGACCCCGGGGGCGCCGCAGATTCGGCCCCGGAGAAGGCGAAGGCTAGCCGCGGACGCCCCCAGGCGCTGCCGCTGCTGGTCCACGGAACGAACGCGACCGGCGTCGCCGCGGGCGTCGCCTACGGCGTCGCGGGCATGCCCGGACTCATCGCGGCCGGCGTGGCCGGAGCAGCCGTCGGCGTGGCCGCGCTGGCCGGCCGGAAGCGCTCGAAGGCCTCCGCCGCCCGCAAGTCCGCCGCTGCGAACCGGACCGGCGGCGGCTCCGGCCGGGCCGGTGGGGGTGCGGGCAAGGGCGGCCTGCTCGGACGTGGCGGCGGTCGCGGCCGGACCGGCGGCGGTGCTGCCGGGGGCGGCCGGATGAACGGCAGCCGCAGCACCGGGGCCGGGGCCATGAACCGGCCCGGCGGCGGGCGCGGCCCCAGCGGGTCGGGCGGCGGCAGGCACAGTCGCGGCGGCCCGGGCGTCCAGCTCGGCAAGGGCGGCGGGAACAGCCCCGGCACCCGCACCCCCGGGGGATCCGGCGGCGGCAGGAACCGGCCCGGAGGAAAGGCCGGTGCCGGTCAGCAGTCCCGCACCGGCAAGGCCTGGCAGACCCTCAAGGGCTGGGGCAGCAAGGCGCGCCGCAACAGCGGCGGCGCGGGCACCGGCTCGGGCGGCTCCGGGTCCTCCGGCGGCTCGGGCACGGGCTCGGGCAGCGGCTCCGGCGGCAAGACGTCCACGCCCGCCAAGACCCGCCTGGGGCGCGCGCTGCAGAAGGCGCGCGGCTGGGCGGGCAAACTGCGCCGCTCGAACAAGAAGAGCGGCTCCACCAGCTCCGGCAGCGGCAGCCCGACCACGGGCCGTCTCTACCGGCTGCGCCGCGCCGCCGCCCGCAAGCTCGGGCACTGGGGGCGCTGCGCCGGCGCCGGATTCCTCGCCGGACTCGCAGGGCTGCTCACGCTACCCCTGGGAATCGTGTGGGGCTCCTGGCGCCTGCTCACCCGGCACCGCGACCCGCTCCACGCGTTCGCGTTCCCCGTCCGCACCGCCGGACGGATCTGGCGGTTCTTCTTCCGCCGCTCCAAGGCCCGCCACGACAAGGAAGCCAAGGCGGACACGCTCAACCTCAAGGTCAACAACCCGAGGAAGGACACCGACGTGACCGGACCCTCTCTGACCGCAGGCACCACGGTGCTGGACGGCAACACCAGCAAGTTCGCGATGGCCATGCGCGCCACGCACTCCGCCTACACCGGCTACAACCCGCGCAGCATGATGGAGGTCGCTGCCGAGTACGCGGGCCTGCCCAACGGCATCCGCGCCGCGGCGCTGGCCGTGCAGCAGATGGCCGTCAACGCCGACCAGAAGTACCCGTGCAGCAAGAAGGCGCTGGCCAAGCTGAGCGAGGCCTGCGCGAAGCTGATCGCTGCCGCAGCCCGCGCGGACGGAATGGTCGCCTTCTTCCGCATGGTCCACCAGTTCGACATCGAGCGGATCGTCGCCCCCAGGACGAACGAGTGGATGTGGAACGTCACCCCGACCGGGGCCGACGCCCCCGAGCAGGCGATGTTCATGCCCGGCCGCATCGAGTCCGGGTGCGTCCTGATGGCCGTGCTCTACCGCTCGTTCGAGCCGGTCCACATGATGCAGGTCGGATCCGAGTTCCAGGGCATGGCCTACGGGTTGACCGCCCTGGCCGACTGCGTCCAGGTCCTGTACGAGCGCACCAACGCGCTGTACCCGGTCGACGACCGCGTCACCGACGAGATCGGCAGGCTCGTGTCGATGATCCGTGCGGCCGCCGACGACGCCGCCCTGGCCACGAAGCTGTTCGTGGAGGACCACCGCCTGGAGATCAGCCACAACACCAACCCCCGCAAGGGCCCGGCCGCCGAGTCCATGTGGAACACGCCCCGCTGACCCCAGTGGATCCGCACCACCCAGAGCCGGTGGCCGACCCCGAACCCGGGGCCGGCCACCGGCTCTGTCCACTCCTCCTTGCCGCCCCGCCCCTCCCGAACAGGAGTCCTTCCCCATGTCGATGCGTCACTGGGACTGGTCGCTGCCCAGCGGCCACACCACCTTCCTCGGATACGCCGCTGAGACCGCCGTGACCACCGTGGCGCTCGCCCCGCTGACCGGACTGCCCTGGCAGGCCGCCGCCCTGACCCTGGGCGGCGCGGCCGCGGCCGGAGCCGTCCACGACCTGCGCGTGGGTACCACAGCGGGCACCCTCACCACCCGCGCGCTCTCCTGGCTGACCGCCTCCGCATGGGCGTCCTGGGCGCTGGCGACCGCGCCGCTGCACTCCACCGGCTGGGCGACCGGCGTCGGCCTGGCCGCCGTCGGCATCGCCGCGAACGCGTCGGCGAACCGCACCGAATCCGGCCGCTCCGAGCGCAAGAAGCTCCTCAAGCTGCGCCGCGAGTCCGTCGGCATCCTGCGCGACTGGGAAGACCGCATGGCCCGCGTCGCCCGGATCGAGGGCTGCGTCGGCAAGGACGTCGAGCCCTGGCCCGGCAAGGTCGGCTACACCGTGGAGATGGATCTGCCCGCCGGCGGCACGGCCGTGGAGGACCTCAACGGTTACGGCGGCAAGTTCGCCGCCGACCTGCGCCTGCCCGACGGCTGCGGTGTCGAGCTGTTCCCCGGCGCCAACCGCGGCACCATCCTGATCGAGGTCACCCTCAAGGACGTCATCACCCAGGACATCCCCTACCCCGAGGACTACTCCGAGATCAGCCTCACCGAGCGGTTCCCGATCGGGCTCTACCGCAACGGCGAGCACTCGCTCGGCAGTCTGTGCAACGACTGCGGCATCCTGGTCGGCGAGACGGACGCGGGCAAGACCAACACCTTGCGCGTGGTCACCGCCCAGCTCGCCCGGATGCCCGACGCCCTGGTCTGGGCCATCGACACCACCGGCGGCGGCGTCGCCCTGCCGTGGATCACCCCGTGGGCGACCGAGGGCCTGGCGTCCGCGCCGATTGTCGACTGGATCGCGCACACCGACGACGAAGCCCGCCTCATGCTGACGATGGCAGCCGAGATCATCGCCGCCCGCAAGGCGGGCTACCAGCAGCTGATGCGCGAGAAGAAGTCCGACAACAAGCTCCCGATCAGCGCGGAGATCCCCGGCATCGTCATCATCGTCGACGAGACCGCCTCCCTTCCGTACGACATCAAGGCGATGATCGACAAGATCGAGCAGGAGGGCCGCGCGATGCGGGTGCGCGTGCTGGTCGCCGCGCTGCGCGCCACCCAGGACGCCATCACCGCGATGATGAAGCTGATGTCGAAGTGGCGCGTCGGCATGACCGTCTCCGACCCGGAGGAGCTCGCCTACCTCTTCCCCGGCTACATCAAGATCGACCCGAAGGACGCGCCGGTCGCCGGGTCCGGGTGGAACATGCACACCCGGCTCGGGCCCAAGAAGCCCACAGCGATGAAGGTCTGGCGCCTGGTCGACGAACTGATGGACACGATCTGCGCGGCAACCGCCGGGCGGCGCCCCCAGCTCGACAAGCTGTCCGCCTCGGTCGAGATGGGCGAGCACTACCCGCAGCGGTGGGCGCGCACCCTGCCCGACCTGTACAAGGGGCAGAAGCTCACCGAGTCCGCGCAGCACGCCATCGACAACGCCGGACAGATCATCGCCGCCGCGACGCTGCTCGCCTCCGCCCCGGTCTCGGCTGGCACCACTGCGGCGGCCCCCGCCGATGCGGTGCCTGCGGGCTTCGAGGGCTTCGGCGGTGCGGCCGAGCTGTTCGCCGCCGTCACCGCGCACCTGGACCCGAACGCCTCGCCGTTCGCGGTTCCGGCGGTCCCGGCACCGGCCGCCGCCGCGCAGGCGACGACGCTCCCCCGCCCCACCCGCCCGGTCGACCCGCGCGAGCAGGGCTGGGAACTCCTGGTCGCAGCCGGACGGGACGGCTACACGCCCAAGCTCCTGCACGAGGCGCTCCAGCAGCTCCTGGGCGACGCCACCCCGGCGCCGCGCACGGTCGCCGGCTGGCTCAGCAAGTGGGCGGAGGACGGCAAGGCCGTCAAGGACGAATCCGTGCAGTACACCCGCTACATCGCAGCTTCGGCCGTCGCCCAGCAGCCAGCCCCCGGCCCGGCCGCCGTCGGGCCGGTGCCGATGGCCCTGCCCGAGGGCGCCGACGCGGAACTGGTCCTCCAGGCCGTGGAGTTGGTCGTGTCCACCCAGTTCGGGTCGTCCTCGATGCTCCAGCGCAAGCTGCGCATCGGCTTCGCCCTGGCCGGGACGCTGATGGACTTCCTCCACCAGCTGGGCGTCGTCGGACCCTCCGACGGCACCAAGGCCCGCGAAATCCTCGTTTCGACGGGCGACCTGGAGGCGACAATGATGAGGCTGGCCGACGAATTCGGCTACGACGCCCGCCACTTGGGCGCGATGAGCCTCGCGGCTGCCGCCGCTTCCACCAAGGAGTGACCATGGTCGAGACCGCGGATGAGGAGATCGAGCGCCTGGAGGCCGAACGGCACTCCTACAGCGAGACGTTCAAGAACACCTCCGAGACCGATGCGGTCACTCGCGCGCACCTCCAGTCGGAGATGGACCGGCGCACCGCCCGGATCCAAGAACTCCAGGAGCACCAGCCGCTGGGGTTCTTCGCCCGCTGGGGCCTGCGCGTCGCCTCCCTCGCCCTGCTGTGGGGCGCCTGGGAGATCGGCCCGTGGTGGGCCAAGACCGGCTGCGTCCTGCTCGCCGCGTTCCTCGCCTTCTACAGCCTCGGCTGACACCTCACCGCCCGCTTCGGCCCGACCGGGCCACCAAGGACCCGCCCAGCCACCCGGCCGGGCGGGTCTTCGCGTTCCCCGCCCCCTTTCCCCGCCAAGGAGCACACCGTGGAACCCCGCGACCTCACCCTCATCGAGCACCAGCAGGCCCCGCCCGCCCCCGCGACCACCGGCATGCCGACCGTCGGCCTGCCGTACGAGGGCCTGCCGTACGAGGGCCTGGAGAAGATCTGGGAGCTGTTCCCCCAGGCCCGGCCCGGCGGCCTCCTCGCCCAGGCCCCGCACGCCGCCGTGGGACTGCCCACCGACGAGGCGTACATGGCCCGGGTCCACGACCTGGTGCGCAGGGAGGAAGTCCTCAACCTCCTGCGCGCCCAGTACCAGCAGGCCGCGCTCGCCCCGGCCCCGGTCTACTCCCAGGTCATGGCCCCGGCTCCCGCCCCGGCGCTACCGCCCGCCGTCCTGGCCGCCCCACAGCGCGCGGTGCCGACGTTCGTGTGGAAGTACAGCGCGGTCGCCCTGTCCACCGGCGGAGGGATCGCCCTGGCCGGTGAAGGTGTCCGTGCCGCGGCTCCCACCCTCGCCCATCTGCCCGCGATCCTCACCGCGACCGGCCAGGTCGTGATGAGCGTGGCTGGGCTGTTCGTGGTGGTCTTCCTCGTGCTCGCCCTGAGCGGAGCTTCGCGGGGCAGCGGCGGGGGCGGCAGCACGGTCAACATCCGCAAGGCGGTCTTCCGGCGCAACAAGTTCTACGGATGAGCCGGGCTGCCTGCCTCGTCCCCGCCTCGCCCGCGCCTGGGTGCCGGGGGCGGGACAGGCCGCCCGGCCCCTTTCCAACCTCGTCCGCAGGGGCGCCGCCGAACCGGCGGCGCCCCTGCCGCGTCCCGTGCCGCCCCTCAACCCGAAGGAGCACCGTCGTGGTCCTGTCCGTCTCCGGCGTGGTCGCCGCCGGCATCGTCGTGATCATCCTCTACCGCAACGGCTACGTGCGCTTCTGGAGCTCACTGGCCTGCATCCTGTTCGGCTTCTTCCTCGCCGGAACCGCCGCCGCCCCCAGCGTCACGCACTTCCTGACCGGCTGCGGCTCGGTCTTCAGCAGCATCTGCCGCACCCTCAGCTGACCCCCGCGCAGCACCTCCAACCCGTCATCGTGACCACGAACCCCAGGAGAAGCCCAATGACCACCGAACACGACGCCTCCCGCCCGGCGAACGACCAGCCGCTGGTGTGGACGCCGGTCCAGGCGCTGCCCCCGACCCGGGCGCAGCGCCTGCGCAGCGCCCTGGCGACCTGGACCGGCCAGCGCCTGCTCCCCGCGCTCGCGCGCTGCGGCCGGGCCGGGCGCTCCCGCGCGGACGCCCTCGCGGCCTGGGCCGGTGAGCACCTGACGCCCGCGCTGGTCCGCCGCCGCCAAGAGCTGGAGGAGGCCCTGACCGACGGCTGGGACAGCGCCCGGACCTGGATCAAGATCCTGGCTACGCTGATCGGCCTGATGGTCCTGGTCTACGCCGGGAACCTGCTCGCCGACCTGCTCGCCTCGCTCTACCACCGCATGGTCGGCCACCACACCGGGCTGCTGACCACGATCACCACACCCGTCCAGAACTGGACGGCAGCCCACAGCGGCTCCCTGCCGATCAGCGCCGGAAGTCTCTTCGGGCTGTGGGAGCTGGCCGGCCTGGTCCTGCTGATCACCTCGTTCGCCGGATCGGCCGCGGCCCGCCTGGCCTGGACCGGGTACGGGGCCGCGACCGCCGCGATGGTGTGGTCCGCCACCCCCGCCCCGGACCAGGCGGCCGCCACCGGGATCGCCGCCCTCGCCTGGGCCCTGGCCAGCATCATCGCCCTGCACGGGCTGAGCCTGCGCCCGGTCATCACCAACATCACCCACGTCACCAGCGGGCTCCCGCAGCTCACGGCCCGGGAGACCCGCGCCCGCGACACCGAAGACGTCTGGTAGCCACTGCTTGCTTGACCATCGGGCCGCCCCGACCAGCGCGGCGGCCCGCCCCTTTTCCCTGCACCGCCCAGACTCCGGAGGACCTGGTGCGCGCTTTCGACATGGACCCCACCGGGCAACGCCACGGTGGGATGCCACCTGGCCGCTGAAGTGGGGGCCGCCGAAGAGCGAGTTCGCCACCAGGCGGCAGCTGCGGGCCATGGGCCTACGCCCCGGCGGCGGCCAGGTCTGCGGCCAGCTGGTGTGGCGCTCACGCAAAGGCGAAGAGCGCTACGCGTGGCTGTACCGAGTCGACCTGGCCAAGCCGGTGCGCCCGATGACCCCGGCGCGTGCCGCCGCCCTGGACCGGGCGATGGCCGCACGCCAGACCTGCCCGAAATGCCTGGTGCGTTTCGAGGCATGCCTCCCCCTCAAAACCCTCGGCAGCTGCTGGGGATGCAGCGACGAAGCCGCTGCCCTGACAGAACTCGCAGCCTAAGCAGTCCGGGTCACCACGCTGCCCACCACCGCCCGCCCCGACAGGACTCCGGGCGGGCGGTGGTGCGCGGCGCGGCCACCCGGCCGACGAGCTGACGCGAGAACCACCCCGTCCGCTCGTTCATCGCCAACGCGAGAGGAATCGCCGTGAGCAACGACGACAACGGCCTGCGGACCGATGTCTACCAGGACAACTCCGAGCCGGACGTTCCGCAGACCTCCCTCGCCCGGATGGACTCCGCCGTCGACGTGATGATCGCGGCGGCGCAGCTGGCCGCAGACACCGACGTGGTCTAACTCCTGCCGCTGCCTGTCCGGGTCACCACGCTGCTCACCACCGCCCGCTGCGACAGCACTTGGGGCGGGAGGTGGTGCGCGGCGCGGCCACCCGGCCGACACCGCGACCTCATGGAGGAACCCATGCCCACCACCATCACGACTCCGGCCACGTTCGAGGACCTGGCCCGCCGGCACGGCAAGGCGCTGGCCTACATCGCCAGCGGCGACGACACCCCGGTCCCGGCCGACCCCACCAGCGTTGACCCGCAGGGGCTGATCGACCTCGTCAACAACGCGGCGGCGTTCTTCAACAGCGCCCACCACTACGACCAGGCCGAGACGCTGGAAAGCGCCGCCGGCTTCCTGGTGGAGGCCCGCGACGCCGACGACGCCGACCGCCCTGCCCTGCTCAAGCGCGCCGCCCGCGACCTGGCCGACTCCTACGACATGGCCAGCGAGCTGGCCGACGAACTGGGCGACGACTACGACTTCTGACTCTGGCCGCCGCCCGTCCGGGTCACCACGCTGCTCACCACCGCCCGCTTCGACGGCTTTCGGGGCGGGCGGTGGTGAGCGGCGCGGCCACCCGGCCGACACCACGCCCCACTTCACGGAGGTACCCCATGGCCATCACCATCACCGCGCCGACGACGTTCGAGGACCTGGCCCGTCGCCACGGCAAGGCCCTCGCCTACATCGCCACCTGCGACGACAGCCCCGTCCCGGCCGACCCCACCAGCGTGGACCCGCAGGGGCTGATCGACCTGGTCAGCCTGGCCGCGTCCTCCCTCACCCGGGGCCGCCGGGACGAGGACGCCGAGACTCTGGAGAGCGCCGAGCGCTTCTTGAACGAGGCCCGCGACGCCGACGACGCCGACCGCCCCGCCCTGCTCAAGCGCGCCGCCCGCGACCTGGCCCGCTCCTACGACATGGCCAGCGAGCTGGCCGTGGACCTGGGCGAGAGCTTCTGATCCCCCGTCCGGCTGCTGACGCTGCCCGCCATCGCCCCTCCTCCCGCCACCGGGAGCAAGGGCGATGGCGCGCGGCGCGGCCACCCGGCCGACACCGACCACCACCCGCCGCACCCGCCCGCAGCGGCCTGACCCGGAAGGAAATGCCATGCTCGCGATCTTCCGCACTACTCGGCGACAGCAGATGGAGTCCGGTGCCCACCACACGGCCCCGACCGAGGCGTTGCCCGCCGAGCCCGCCGAGCCGGAGCGATGGGTACCCGAGGGCACCGTGGTCCCGACGCGTTTCACCAACCTCGCCGGCGCGGACGTGCTGCTGTTCCGTTCCGCCTGCGGCACCTGGAAGCACGCGGTGCTCTGCCTGGGCTGCGGCTATGCCAGCCGAGGGGAGGAGGCCCGCGAGAACGGCCGCCAGGGCGCCAACGACCACGCGTCCACATGCCGCGCCCAGCCCAGCCCCCCGCCCCCGGTCCCGACCGACACCGAGGCCGCCAGCCTGGTCGCGTACCGGCTGCGGTACTCCCAGGACACGACGGTTCCCAAGAACCTGCACCTCGAGCAGTTCACCGTCATGCGGCCGCAGCTGCGGCGCGACGACGCGTGGATCCACCGTGAACTCGCGGCGCTGGCCGACCGCGACCCCAGCCTGCTGACGGTCCGCATGAGCGAGCCGCAGGACGGCAGCGCCCCGCAGCCCCAGTACACGATCCAGCCCCGCCCCGCGCCCCCCGCCCCCATCCAGCACCCCAGCCCGTGGCAGCACACCACCTACTGACCCCGGCTCCGAGCAGCACCAGGAAGGATTCCTCATGCGCAGCACCACCCTGGCCGCCGCCGCCCTGGCCAGCGGCGCGGCCCTGGCCGTCGCGGTCGCCCACCGGCGGCGCCCCGTCCCCCCGCCGGTCGACCTGGACCAGGTCATCGCCGGGGCCCGGCGGATCGCCGACGCCCTGGAGACCGGTGACCCGATCATGCGGGGCCTGGTCACCCACGGCAGCGACCTGGTCGACGTCCCCAAGGACTTCGGCCGACTGCTGGCGGGCTTCGCCGACCCCCAGCCGGACAGCGCCGGCTGGTCCTCGCTGCCCATCGCCCCGCTGCGCGAGGGCGTCGGCTACCTCCACGACTGGCTCGCCAGCGGTACCGCTCCCGGCGATGTGCTGCGCGAACTGCGGGCCCAGGCCCCGGTCACCCCGATCGCGGACCTGCTGGCCGACATCGTGGCCGACCTGAACGCAGCCGAAGCCGGACCCTGGAGCGACCCCACCGCCGCCCAGCTGTGGGACGCGGAGCAGTCGCTGCGCCGGGCCGCGGTGAAGCTCGGGGAGGGCTGGTCGGATCCGCACCCGGACGACTGCCAGGGTGGCTGCCTGGGCACCGGCGAGGTGAACGGCGACACCCCCAGCGACCTGGTGCTCTGCACCGGGAACGCCCCGGAACCGGAGCCGGAGCCGGTGAGGCTGGACGGCGACGACCCCTGGGCTTCTGCCGCCGTGGCCCCGGCCTGGACCACCGACGAACCGCCGTTCTAGACCCCGCCCGCAGCAGCGCGACGCCCGCCAGGACACAGGTCCTGGCGGGCGTCGTCGTTCTCGGGCCGCGCACAGCCGGATCGGGCCTCGCAAGCTGACCGGCCGCGCGGCACCTCCCGAACCAATCAGAAGGAGATCACCAGTATGGCCAGTCCCGCCCTGCCCCGTCGCCGCAACACCAAGTCCCGCGCCCAGGCCGCCGCGCCCTCCCCCGTCCAGCGGCACCGCGCCGCCGCCGCGATGCGGGCGATCGGATACCGCATCGGCCGCCACCACGCCTACAGCTGCGACGTCTGCGCCGTCGGATGGGCCGGCCCGGAGAACGACTGCTGGAGCTGCGGGCGACCGGCGAGCGACTACTCCCGCCGCGCCTCCACCCTCCAGCTGCTGCTGCGCCAGGTCACCCCGGCCGCGAAGGCCGCCTGATGACCCGGCTGCCCGACCAGCTGGACCGGCGCCTGGCCGCCGAACTGGTCCCGGCCCGTCCCCGCCCGATCCCGCCGAAGTACAAGCCGGTCACCCCCGGCCAGGCCCGCCGCAACCGCGCGGTGCTCCTGGCGGCGCTGGCCGCGCCCGCCGACACCGCCACCAGCACGACCGAGAAAGGAAGCGCGGCATGAGCAACGAGATCGGCAAGACCTCCATCTGGCCCTCGCCGGCGGGGTCGTCGGCCCCGGCCAGGGCTGGGAGCGGACGATGAGCACCGCCGCCAGCAACGTCTCCGCCGTCACCAGCGACCCCCGCGTCCCCTTCCCGGCGGTCACCGAAGGCACGGCCTGCCGCACCCGGCCCGCGCGCTGGTTCCCCAAGCGGTACGGCGAGGACTCGATCGAGCGCCACCAGGCCGTGAACGCCTGCAAGCGCTGCCCGCTGGCGGAACAGTGCCTGCTGTGGGCACTGGCCAACCCCGAGCTGACCGAGCACGGCATCTGGGCCGCGACCACGCCCACCAAGCGCACCTACCTGCGCCAGGCCCTCCAGGCGCGGCTGGGAACGGACTGGGTCGCGGTGGTCGCCGCCCGCCGCCGGGCCCGCACCCAGGCCAGCACGGAGCGGCGCTGGGACACCCGGGTACGGCCCGCCGTCCCGCTCACCGCCGCCAACCCGCCCGCTCCGGTCCCGTCCGAGCCCCGGCACTGGGAGCCGGTCACCCCCGAACAAGCCGCCCGTAACCGGGAGACCCTGCTCGCGGCCCTGCGGGAAAGGCCGGCGGCATGAGCACCGGCATCCGCGCCCTGACCATCCGGCCGCCCTGGTCCGACCTGATCACGACCGGCGCCAAGACCATCGAGAACCGGCCCTGGGGAACCAGCTGGCGCGGGGTCCTGCTGGTCCACGCCGCCCGCCAACTCGCCCCCGACGCCCGCGAGGGCATCGCCGCGCTCCCCCCGGGCCACCGGATGGTGTTCGGCGCCGTCGTCGCCGTCGCTCGCCTGGACGCCATCCACGACGACGACGGACCCTGCACCCCCTGGTCCCGGCCCGGGCACCAGCACTGGGAGCTCCACGACGCCCAACCGCTGACCACCCCGGTTCCCTGCGCCGGAGCGCTGAGGCTGTGGCGACCCACCGACCAACTGCTCCAGGCCGTCACCGACGTCGCATCGCCGGGCGCGCTGCGCCTGCTTCGGGCCAGGTGACCGCGATGCCCTCCGACTCCGACCCCATCGCCCTGGTCAAGGCCGCCGAAAACCTCAACTACGAGCCGACCACCACCGACCAGGACACCGCCGCCGCGCGCACCACCGCGCGGAACGCCACCGGCAAGGACGACCTCACCGAGCTCCTGGCGATGCTCGCCCTGCCCGACACCGAGGACGACATCGTCGCCCTCCTGCCGCTCATCCCCTCCCCGGCCCCCGAAACCGGCACCACCGCACCCGACCCGATCGGAGAGATCCTCATGTCCGCTGACGCCCACCTGGCCGTGGCCACCTCCATGTACCGCGACGGCTACCCCCTGCACGAGATCACCGAGGCCACCGGCGTGGCTGCGGCCGAACTCGCCGACGCCCTGGCCCCGCAGGGCCACGTCGACCCGGGTCCGGCCACCGGCGTGGCCATCGACGTGCCAGTCACGGCCCGTCCCCTGCTCAAGTCGAAGTCCGCCCCGGCCCCGCTGGTCGGCATCGCCGGCGACCGGGAGGAACTGCTCGCCTGGGGTGAGGCCCACGAGTCCGCCGCCATCAAGGCCCTGGCCGCGCGCACCCGCAGCGGCCTGGTCGACCTGGCCCAGCGCCGGGGCAGCGAGCGGGCCGCCGAGCAGGCCGCCGCCGAGGTCGAGCAGCTGGAGAAGCAGCTCGCCGCCGCCAAGGCCCGCCTGCGCCAGGCCAGGACCGGCCGCATCCCCGCCCCGGCCACCCCCGTGGCCGCGCCGGTGGCGGTGCCCACCCCGATCCGGGTGGAGACCTCCGCCGGCCTGCCGCGCGAGCAGCTCGCTCAGATCCGCACCTGGGCCCGCGCCCACGGGTACGAGGTCGCCGACCGGGGCCTGATCCCGGCCGCCGCCCTGGAGGCGTGGAACAACCGCGACCAGCAGCTGGCCCAGGCCGGGTAGGCGATGCCGGTCACCGGCACGACCGGGCTGCTCTCTGGTGAGGGCCAGGTCCACCTGGTCCGCACCGGAGGCGGCGCCGGACCCCAATGGGGCGCGTACGCCGTCCTCTACACCGTGCGGTCCCTGGCCGACAGCACCCGCGAGTGCGTCATCGCCGCCGCACCCCCCGACCGGACCGCCCCGGCGCTCGGGCTGCAAACAGCCCGCCCGCACGGGCCCACCGGCTGCGCCCGCAAGCCCATGTGGGAGTACGCGGTCGCGTCCCTGCCGCCCAAGGCCAAGAGCGAGAGCGCCCTCGAGTACGAGCAGCGCCTGGCGCTGTTCCTGCTCACTGGCGCCCACAGCGCCCGGCTGACCGGACCCGGGCAGCTCACCCGCTGGGAGATGGCCACCGAGCACCTGGTCCCCCTGCACCTGCTACCCGGCAGCACCCGCGGCTACGCCGGATACAACGCCGTGCGGATCGGCCGCCTGATCACCGCGCTCCCCAAGGAACCGCCCACCACCGCATCCTGACGAAAGGACAGCAACCATGCGGCTCACCACCACCACCCAGGCCGTCCACGCCGACGGCTCGGTCTGCACCCACCCCACCGCCCCCACCGGCAAGCCCCGCGACCCGGCCACCTGCACCGGCCGGCGCGGCTACGTCGCGGCGTGCTCCGGCTCGCCGGACTGCACCTGGACCGGGGAGCGGCGCGGGATGCGCACCCTGGCCGACGACGACCGCAAGGCCCACCGCGACCACCACGCCCAGGCCCCGGCCCCGGCCACGGCCTGACCCGCCCCGTCCCCGATCCCGAGAGAGGAAACCCATGACCGACACTAACGAGGTCATCGAGCGCCCCTTCTACACCGCTGACGTGGTGTGCATCCGAGGCGACGAGGTCCTGCTGATCAAGCGGGGCTGGCCTCCGTACGAAGGCTCCTGGGCTTTGGCCGGAGGCCATTGCGACGCCGGCGAGACCTCCCGCGCGGCGGCGGCCCGCGAACTTTTCGAGGAGACCGGCGTTGTCACCGACGCCGCCGCGCTGATCCCGCTGGGCGTCTTCGACGACCCCGACCGCGACCCGAGGGGCCGGTACGTCACCGTCGCCTACCTGGCCGTGGTGCCCGCCGACACGGAGGCCACCGCCGGGGACGACGCCGCGGCCGTGCGCTGGGCGCCGCTCGACTCCCCCGGCGAGGACCTCGCGTTCGACCACGCGCTGATCCTGGACGCCGCCCGGCTCCACCTCGCCAACCACCACGTTTCGACGGGAGCACACGCATGACCGACACCGCCACCGAGCTGCCCTACACGATCCACACCACCGACGACGGCACTCCGCAGGAAGGGGTCTGGCAGCCCGTCGGCACCGACGACGCCCTCAAGAACGGCTTCGACTCCTGGTACGGCGTCACCCTGTGCGGGATCGGCCCCGAGGACGAACCCCCGGTCGAGTTCATCGCCCTGGGGCACGACACCGACCGCCGCGCACTGGTCGCCGCCGCGAACCGGTGGATGCGCACCTACTGGGAGTGGCCCAACCTGCTGGGCGACACCAGCCGGGCCGCCTGCACCGCGCTGCGCCCGCCGGTCAACGCCCACGTCGTCCTGCTGCGCGCCACCGCCGCCGCCGGGGCCTGGGAGGACACCTGGCAGGCCGTCACCGTCCCCGCCGACACCCCCGGCGCGGTCCCGGTCACCGTCCTGGACCTCAAGAGCGCGCTCGACAACCCGGTGCGGCTGCACGCCCAGGTCGAAGACCTCCAGGCCCGGATCGGCGCCTGGGGCCAGCGCCCCCAGGGTGGTGGCCATCTGCGGGTCGACGAAGTTCTGGGACCTGATGGCCCAGGCCAACTGGACCGAGACCGCGGCCGGGCGGATCGTCCTGGCCCCGGGGTGCGACCTGAAGGCCCCGGGCCTGGTGTGGTCGGACCCGCTCGAGGCCGAGGCGCTGAAGCGGCGGCTGGACCTGCTGCACCGCCACAAGATCACCCTGGCGGACGAGGTCCTGGTCGTCACCGACGACTCCGGTTACGTCGGCTCCTCCACCCGCGATGAGATCACCTATGCGCAGGCGCTGGGCAGGCCGGTGCGCTACACCGATCCCGCCCACCCCGACCAGCCGGTGATCCGCACCATCACCATCGACACCTGGTCGGTGGAGCTCGACAACGGCGAGAACCTGACCGACCTGGAGATCGGCAACAGCGTCGACCTGGACAGGTGCCCCGGCTTCGACGGGCTGTGGATCGCTGTCCGGTTCCACGGCGACTTCCGCGAGCAGGTCACCCTGCAACGCGCCGTCGTCGTCCAGGACTGCGCCACGAACCCCGCCATCGCCTGTGGCTGGTCCGGGCGGCAGCGCCACGCCCACCCGGTCGACCTGCACGGCACCGTGCAGCCGCTGCCCGACGGCAGCTTCTCCCCGGCGGCCACCACCGCCGCCTCCTGAACCGGCCCGGGGCAGCCGCCGGCCCCCGAACCCGGCTGCCCCGGGCCACGCACCACCACATCCCAGAGACGAGAGGCCGATGTGGACCTACGAACAAGTCGAGCACGCCCTCACCGTCGCCGGTGAGGCCTGGCTCGCCTCCGCCAGCGAACAACCGCTCCAGATGCACGCCCAGTGGGACGCCCACCCCTTCGCCCCCAGCACCCTGCCCTGCGGCCGCGCCTTTGACGTCATCGCACTGCCCGACCAGTTCGGCCGCCAGGTCCTGAACGAACTGCGGGACACCGGCCCGGTCACCACCTACGGCGGCGCCATCCACGTCTTCTGCGTACCCGGCACCGCGGAGCAGCTGCGGCAGCTGCTCGCCTGGAGGGAGTGGGACCACCTGCCGCCCGTGCACTGCTACGGGACCGGCGACACCGTCACCCTCCCGCCCACCCAGCGCCACCAGGACGACGACACCCCCGACCGCTGGCTCCGCGCCCCCGAAGACAGCCACCCCCAGCTCCCCCGCGCCAACGCCCTGCTCCACGCCTGCCTACGCGCCGCCCGCACCCAACCCCAACCACCGAAACGGACCCCGATGACGACCGACACCCTGACCAGCGACCCCCTCACCACGCTGCGCACCCTCGCCACCGCCCACCTGGCCAACCTCGACCAGCAGCGCCAGGCCGCCGCCGACGCCGCCCGCGAACGCGAGATCCAGCGCCTGCGCAATCAGGCTGACCGCTCCCACAAGAACGCCATCGACCGCGTCCGCGAGCGCCTGACCGCCACCCTCCACCAGGTCCTGGCCCCCGAGGACTGGACCGGCTACCCCTCCATGCCCGACACCGACACCCACACCGCCACCGCCCACCTCGGACAGGGCGTATGGGCGATCTACCACCAGGCCACCCAGCCCTACGCGGTCTACAGCGGCATCTACCTGCTGCTCCCCTGCCCCTGCGGGGACTACATCGAGACCGAGGTCCCCAGCGACGAACTGCTCGCCGAAACCCTGGAGAGCATCACCCGCTGGCAGGCCGACCCCGCCACCTGCACCGGTGCCTGCTCCCCCGCCACCTGGCCCACCCCCTGGACCCCCGAGAGCACCACCCCCGACTGGTGAACAACCGTCGGTGACCCGCATCACGCCGGGGCTGCCCACCCGTGGGCAGCCCCGGCCGGCGACCCAGGCCACCCTGAACCCGCCACCCCACCATCGCAGTCGCAGACACCCGGAGAGAAGATCGCTATGCCGCAGCACACCATCGAGCGCCTGGCCCTGTTCGGCACCCTGCTCGCCGCCTTCGACGCGCTTCACGGAGCAGGGGACCACTGGGCACAGCGCAGCCAGGACGCAGCTTTCAAGGGATTGCAGGGCAGTGACCTGGTCTACCGGGACGGCGTCCGGGTCGGTACCGAGACCGACGATCGCACCGGCCAGCCGACGATGACCGCCGCCCGTCTCGGATGGATCAGTGCAGCTCGACACGTCGCCGGCTACACCGCTGTCCAGCTCACCGGAACCCTGGCTGTCGCCCGGCTGCTCGGCTACCGCATCCCGCCCGCAGCGCTGCTCGCCGGCACCGCCATCAATAGCGGAACACACCTGATCCTGGACAGGCGCGCGCCCCTTCTCTGGCTCGCCGACCGGACCGGCAACCGCGGCTACATCACCCACTGCACCGCCGTCCGCGTCGACGCCGAGGGCGAGGTCACCACCGAACTGTCCGGCCCTGGAACGGCGCTCATGGAGCTGGACCAGAGTCTGCACCGGGCCATCGGCGTTGCCGCTGCCGCCGTCACTACCTGGCTGGCTATCCGCAGCAACATCAGGAATGGCTAACGCGACCGCTCACCCCGAAGGCCCGGCCCCGCCTCTTTGGCGGGAGCCGGGCCTTCTTGCGTTCGTGGCTCATCGTGATCGAAACGGCAAGGATTCTTTACGGCCGTAAAACTCCGACACGCCTGCACAGGAGGCGGCGGCCGAAGCTCGGGGCTGAATCTGGAACACTGTCACCGTCCGTAGTACCAGCTCCCTGGGAAACACACGGTGAACCCTATGCAGTCATCTGTTCTCGTCGTCTCCACCGACCCGCAGGGGTCCGTCGTCTGGTGGGCCGACCGCGTCGGCGATGCCCTCCCCTTCGACTTCGACCAGGCCCATGAGGACCCGTCGATACTGAAGACGCTTCGCGACCTCCCCGGCGTACGCATCCACGTCGTCGCAAACCAGAAGGGCGGCGTCGGCAAGACGACGCTCACGGTAAATCTGGCAGCTGTCGTCTACGACACCATCGGTGACGCAGCTCAGTACAAGCACATCTTCATCGACACCCCCGGCAGCCTTGAGGATGAGCAACTCCTCGCCGCATCTCTGGATATCGCGGACGACGTCATTGTTCCTCTCCCGCCGGAGCCCCTGGCGTTCGACCCGACCGCACGCACGATCAACCGCCTCATCCTGCCTCGCGAACTGCCGTATCGAGTGGTCGTCAACAACTGGGACCCGCGAGATGGTCGGGCCGACCTGGACGACACCAACGACTTCATCGACAACGCCAACTGGAGCCGTACGAAGGCCGTCACACGCCGGTACAAGCTCCATACCCGTGCCAGTGCCGACGGGAAGGTTGTAACCCAGTACGCCCGCAACCGCGTAGCCATGGAAGCCCGCGAGGACTTTTTCCGGCTCGCCCTCGAACTCGGTTACGGAGGTCAGTGATGGCCCGCGTCCGACTCTCGAGCATCAGTACCGTAGCCACGGAGGACAGGCCGGGCGCGAGCGCCACGGTCCTTGCACACCTGCGCGTGGAGAGCATCGCAGCCACGCCGGTCAACTCCCGACGAAACTTTGGCAGTGACGACGAACTGGCCGAGCTCGGCGAGAGCATGCGCCACCGTCAGCTCCAACCCGTCGTCGCGGTTCCCCGCGCGGCGTACCTCGCACTGTGGCCCGACCACGCCGACCAGATCGGGGACGCAGCTCACGTCCTGGCCAATGGCGAACGGCGACTGCGAGCAGCCCGACACGTTCAGCTTCCGACGATCGACGCGATCATCCGCGACGACATCGCAAGCACGCGCACCACGTTCCTCGACGCGGTATTCACCGAGAACATCCAGCGCCGGAACTTCGACCCCATCGAGGAGGCCCGCGCCGTTGAGGCACTGGTCGCCGAGTTCGGGACCGGACAGGCTGTTGCCGCACACTACGGGAAGTCAGGTGGCTGGGTCACTCAGCGGCGCATCCTGCTCAAGCTGACACCTGAGCTGCAGGACCTCGTCAGCGCTCGCCAGATTCCGTTGGAGACAGCCCGCGAAATCGGCAAGCTCCCCAGAGAGCAGCAACTTGACGCCTGGATTGAGAGCTCGGCCCCGAAACCCACGGCCGGGCATCAGGTGGAGGAGCTGCTCCCCGCCGCAGCTCCGGCCCCGACGCCGGCCCCGCAGGCTCCTCCACAGACTGCTGCAGCGAGTGCCACCGACGAAGCCGCTGCGTCAGGCGAGCGAGAGAGTTTTACGGCCGTAAAGCTCGGGGACCTGGAGTCAACTGCTCCTGCTGCGGCCCCCAGCCCGGTGATCGCGTCGGTTCCCACGACTGGCTCTGTGCCTGAGCAGCGGGAACCCGATCTTGCATCGACACCTGCTGCTGTGAAGGACTGGCAGGATATAGAGCACGTCTCCCAGGTCATCCTCGCATCCATGGAACCGAAGCAGGTCTACCAGCTCCTCGAGCTGATCGCCGACCGCCTCAAGGCTCTACGGCCCACAGCCTGACAGGTGGCGATTCTTTACGGCCGTAAAGAATCGCCACCCGACCGCGCTTGACCCTGGCCTCACCGCACCTGCGGTGGGGCCAGGTCCTTTCCTTGGGGGAGAGGGCGGCGGGACCGGTCCGGCTCGGTACCCGGAAACTGCATGGATTCTGCATCACGGCCCCGTCCCGGTCCAGGGAGTGCCGTGATTTGCCCGTCGGGGGGAGCGGGCGTCGCCCATGGGACTCCTCCAGGTAGTCCAGTGCGGGCGCCCGCACCGGCGAGGATGCTCTCCCTGGCTGCGCAGCGGGCGCTGGCAAGCACGGGAAGCCGACGCTGGCGTCCGGGCGGCCTGGACCGTAGCCCGATGGTCTCACAGCCTTCCGCTACACAGGGTTGACGGGTTGTCACCGTTAGGGCCATGGTCGTGGAACGTTGTGCAACCGGTTTGGTACGGGAGGCTCCCATGGCATTACGGTTCGTTGCGATCGACCCAGAGACACAGAACGGCGGCTCGCCGACGGTGTGGGTGGACGAGGACGTGAGGGAGATCGTCATCCAGGGCTGGAGTGCCGGACCGGAGCTGCGCGAGCGCATCACCGCGACGCTGACACCGGGCCAGGGCGTGATCCGCATCGCCGCGCGGCTGACCCCCATGCTGCGCCAAGCCTGCGCGGAAGCCGAGCGCTTCGGTGCCGACACCTTCGAGGCGCAGCCGGACGCCGGCTCGCTGTCGGTGTGGGTCGACGCGCAGGCGCGGGAGATCGTCATCCAGGGCTGGGCCGCCGGGGCGGAGCTGCGCGAGCGCGTCACCGCGACGCCGGCCCCGAACCACCTGGCGGGCATCCCGGACGGCGAGGACGTCGTCCGACTCCCCGCCCGACTTGCCCCGATGTTGAGGAAGGCGTGCGATGAAGCAGATCGACTGGGCTGAGCTGATCGGCTCCGCCCGGGTGTCGGCCGTCCACATGGAGATGCGGGACAGCTACGCCGTCAAGCAGGAGGCGGAGGAGTTCGAGCGCTGGCGCTCCACCGGCATCGCGGTCACCGACCTGGACTCCCCGGGCTGGGCGGACTGGTCCCGGATCATCCGCGACGCAGTATCCGCCGGCGTCGTGGTGCGCCGCACCCGCATCGTCTCCGAGCCGATCACCGAGTACGCCCGCTGGCTGCACGCCACCACCGGCGGCAACCTCGCCTCCGGCGAGCTGGTGCGCTGGCTGCCCCGCGCGCGGGCGTCGGACCTGGCGCTGCCCGGAAACGACTTCTGGGTCATCGACGACCACACCGTGCTGTTCAACCACTTCACCGGCGACGGCGACTGGGCCGAGGAACCCTTCGAGCTGCGCCACGACCCGGCCGCCATCAAGCTCTGCGCCACCGCGTTCGAGTCGGCATGGGAACGCGCCGTCGACCACGCCGACTACCAGCCCTGACCGGACCGCGACGCAACCTTGGCACGCTCATCCTCCTCATCCGCGCAGCAAGCCCGCGAACGCCTGGCGAAACGCCTGGGCGAGCTACGGCGCCAGGCCGGAATCAACGGGCGCGAGCTGTCGCGGCGCTGCTCCTGGTCGCCCGCGAAGACCTCCCGCCTGGAGTCAGCGACCACCGCGCCCTCCGACGCAGACATCTGGGCCTGGTGCCGGGCGTGCGGGGTGCCGGACCAGGTGGCGGACCTGATAGCGGCCAACCGGCAGGCCGAGGACCTGTACGTGGAGTGGCGGCGCAGGCAGCGGCTGGGGATGCTCCGCACCCAGGAGGACATCCTGGAGCTGCACGCCCGCACCCGCGTCCAGCGCGTCTACACCGGCAGCGGCATCGCCGGTTTCTTCCAGACCACCGCCTACGCCACCGCCACGATGACCGCGTTCACCCGCTTCCAGGGCACCCCCGACGACGTGGAGCAGGCCGTGGCCTCGCGCCTGCGACGTGAGGAGACCCTGCACCAGGGCGACCACCGCTTCGTGGTGCTGTCCGAGGAATCCGCGCTGCGCCACCGCATCGGCTCCGCCCAGGTCCTGCGCGAACAGCTGGAGCACCTGCTGGAGGTCATGCAACTGCCCTCGGTGGCGCTGGGCATCATCCCCTTCACCGCGGACCGGCCCCACATGTGGCTGGTGGAGCCCTTCTACTGCTTCGACCGCGAGCGCGTCATCGTCGAGACCCTGTCGGCGGAAATCACCATCACCGCCCCCGGCGAGATCGGCCTGTACGAGCGGGCCTTCATGGAGCTGGGCCGGATGGCCGTCTATGGCCAGGCCGCCCGCGACCGCATCAGCGAGGCCTTGGACGTCCTGCGCTGAACCCGCGTGCAACTCCGTGAAACATCCTCGCGGAACAGGCCCGGGGGAGAGGAACGTGACGAAGTGTCACCAGAGGTCCCTGGACCCGCGGCACACGACACGTCCGACCTGAGTGGAGCCACCCATGCCCGACCCCGTAGCCGAACTGCCTCTGCCCGAGGCGGGAGAGCAGCTGCCGTTCCGGATCGCGTTCGACGCCGACAGCGGCAAGGTGGTGCTGTGGGCGACCGTCGAGAAGCAGCGCCGCCAGGTGATCCGCCGGATCGAGATCCCGTCGTTGGAGGCGCTGACCCTGGCGGTGGCCGAGCACCTGCGGGAGAGCCGGGTCCACCGGCTGCTCGCGGAGGGCCTGGTGCAGGCCGCTACCGAGCACCTGGGCGTTGACCCGATCCGGATCTACTCCGCCGCTGCGGAGCTGACGGACCCGCAGAGCACCATCCCACTGGCCAGCCTGCTCCGCTGCCCCTCCAGGGACGCGTCGTGAGCCGCCGCACGCCCCGGCCCCGCAGCGGCAGCCAGCTGCCCGCCACCCGCCGGCCGCTGGCACCGCCGGCGGTCCGGGTGCAGGGACCGGCGGGCATGGGGCAGGACCTGGTGCGCACCATTAGCGACGCGACGGCCGCCGTCCGGTTCATCGACGCGACCGGCAGCGGCGCGGCGGACATCTCGGTGACCGCGCTGACCGCGCTGGTGTGCACCGGCGACACCGAGGCCGACGCCATGCAGGCCGCCGCCGACCTGACCCGCGAGATCGCCCCCAGGATGAGGATCATCAGCACGGCGTGGGCCGGGACGCCGGGACCGGTCGACGGGACCTGGCAGTGGAGTCTGACTCTGACCGTCGCCAGCCGTGACCCGCGCACCGGGGAGTACAGCGGCGAGCTGCACCATGCGCCCGCCTCACCCGCGCGGGAGCCCTCTACCGGGCAGTGACCGCAGAGCCGGATCAGTCCAGCGCTCGTCCTGCCTGCCTGATAGCCGCTCGCAGCCTGGAGCGCTGCCGCTCCTCTTCGGCGATGCGGGTTTCCAGGACGGCGCGGTCGATGTGCGGGGCGACGGCGGCCAGGACCAGGCGGCGCAGCACGACGGGGTCCAGTGCTTCGACTTCCCACTGCACCGGGCGGGCGGGATCGAGGTGGTGGCGGCGGGCGAACGCGGGCCAGCGTGGGTCGCCGGCCTTCCCTTCGGCCGGGACCAGGCCGTGCTCGCGGACCTGGTCATGGGTGAGCAGGATCCGCTCCACCGATGCCCAGCAGCCGGTGCGCTCCACCCAGTCCCGTTCTATGTCGGAGCCGGAGGCGTCGAAGTCCCCCAGGTAGAGCAGCTGGTTCGGACGCGGGTCGCGGGCGGCGCGCTGGCGTACGACCTGCACGTAGCTCTGGCTGCCGAAGCCGCGAACCACAAGCACGGGCACGCCGATCTCCTGGAGCCAGCCGGTCAGCTGAGCCCGCAGGGTGTCCTTCTCGCAGGCGACATAGAGTGCGGACGCCTGCCCCGCAGTGCGGTCCAGCGCGAACCAGTCCGCAGCCTCGCGCAGGAACGCTGTGGCGTCCGGCCAGGCGGGCGAGACGTGGACTTCGCGGAGCGGGTCGACCAGGTCGGGGAACTGCCGCTCCCGGCGGGCCTGGGCCAGCCGAGCGGACAGGCGCCGGTAGGCCGGCGCGGTGTGCGGGATCAGCCCCTCCGCCACGAGCCGGTAATACGCCTGGCGCAGCGTGCAGCCTCCGACCGCGTCGTAACCGGTGACGATGACGGCGGCCCGGTCCACGACCTGCGCCCAAGCGATCCTGCCCACACCGGTACATGTACCCCTTGGCCCCGGCCGCCTCCCGCAGGGCGAAGCGCGGTATGTGACTAGGTCGGGCGCTACGATGAACACGTGATCGAACAGGCATTCGAATATCTCGACAGAACTCCCATTCTGAGCGCCGACGCGGTGCGGCTGCGCCCGACCGACCCACCAGGACCGGACGCGGTCTGGTCGACCCGCGCCCGACCGGTGCTGCTCGCGGTGCGCGGCGGCGGGTGGGTACCGGCCTGGGTGCTGGCGTGGACGTGGAACCCCGATCCGGGGCAGCCAGTGAAGTGGCGGTGCGCGGTCGACCTGGGCGGCGAGATCGGCTGGTATGCCTACGATGTGCGCCTGCTGCGCCCGCTGGACTGGGCCACGGCCGGGCGATGAGCGTGCCGTGATCGACCGCACCGACATCGGCTCCAACCCGCCGCAGGTCACCGTGAAGCTCCCGGACGGCCAAGTGCTGCGGGCGTCGGTCCGCCAGCGCCGCCAAGAGGCCGACGGATCATGGTGGTTCCTGGTGATGATCACGTTGATCGTGAGGTTCCAGGGCGCCAACGGGAGGCTGACCGCCGAACCCGAACCGGCATCGTTCTGGGCACCAGCCGCCGACGGTGTGTGCACCCCGATCGAGGGCGAGGACTACTCCGCCGTCCCCACCTACCGCGACCCCGCCCTGCTGCGCCGGCAGGTACGCACCCGGGCGGCCGGACAGCGCCGCCCACCGCCGGACGACTGGGCGTAGCGGGCGAGGAATTACTGGGCGCGGACTGGTGGCACCTCATCTCCCAGCCCCCGACGCCCCGCAGTGCGCCGGTCGACCGGATGGGCAAGGGGTCGCGGTGACCGGGCAAGGGGTCCGCCGCCTGGGCAAGGGTTGTGGGACAACGGCTGTTCGAGTAGCGCGGCCCCTGTCAGCGCCCGTTACTAGCGCCTTGGGCGGCTGTGTGCGGGAATCGCCGGGGAGGGGACGCTCCGCGTACAGTTGCGGGCCGTGACTGAAGAGACCCATGAGGGTGAGGGCACGGAGCGGACCAGCTGGATCTTCTTCTGGGCCTGGTTCTGCATCGGCTTGTCGATGCTGCTGCTGGCAGACGCCGGCGACATGGCGTGGGGGTGGCAGCCCGTGGTGGTCGACGTGATGGTCCACGTCGGCGCGACGCTGCTGCTGGCCCCGCTGCTGCCGTTCGTGGAGAAGAGCCTGACGCGGCGGGTGGTCCAAGAGAACCGGATCATGGTCCAGAAGGAGACGACTGCCCTGCAGACGCAGGTCGACTCCCTGTCCACCCGGATCGGCGAGCTCCAGGGACTGCTCGGGCAGCAGGACGCGGAGAACACCCGGTCGCAGGACCAGACCATCGAGGCGCTGTCGACCGACGTCTCGTTCTGGACGGTGGCCGAGGCGATGACCGTGGCGAACCAGCTCCAGGGCCTCGCGGACGGCGCGGTCACCCTGACTGCCAGCACGGAGCCGCGCATCGACCTGACCTTCGCCTGGCAGACCCGTCTCGGTGACGGCCGGTTCTCCGAGGCGGGCGGGACGTTCCTCAGTATCGAGGCGCACTGCGCTCCCGACCCCGCAGGCGCCGGGACGCCGGTGATCCAGACGATCTGGAAGTCCACCGAGAAGGCGGAGACGGTGGCCGCGCGGCTCAACGAGCAGCTGCGCGTCCGCGACCGGTGGAACGGGCCGGGCACCATCGACTGGGACCAGGTCTTCCGCGACCTGCACCAGGCCCTGCGCTTGTCCGTCGCCTACAAGCGCCGCGACACCGGCGGGCCGTGGCAGCTGCACGGCGAGCTGTTCGAGCTCCACGGAACGGACTGGGCCATCACCAAGGCCGGCATCGAGTACCGGCCCGCCAACGAGGTGGTGCTGCCGGGCTTCGAGTTCCCCGAAGCCCACGAGCGGGGCGGTATGAACACCGACGCCGACATCCACATCCACGGCTGGAACCCTGCCGCGCCGCAGGGGGCCGACCCCGCCGAATGGCAGCACGTGCTGTGGCGCGGCCTGTTCCACCTGCCGGTCGAGACCGGCCCGCTGCGCAGCCAGCCGACCAGGTTCCCCTGCAAGAAGATGCCGAGCCGACCAGAGGCCGCGCAGCCCCAGACAGTGTGACGCCGACACCGCGCCCGCACGGAACGTGCCCCGCTGCCACCGCGCAGCGGGGCACGGCTGCTTCCTGACCCTGGAACGCGGTGCAGGAAAAATGCGACCACCTTCCACCCCTCGGAAGCTGGCCGCCTCCCCGCCGCAGTGGGCGCTGACGAGAGTTGACGCTCGCGGTCTGGTCTCGGGTCCGACGCTGGCGCGGCGTGTGTCCACGCGGGTTTCCCCGGGCCGGGGGAGCGCAGTGGTGGCGGCGGTCGTGCGGATCAAGGCGCAGCAGAAGGCGCGGGTGCGGTACTGGACGCAGGGGCACGGCGGGTGCACGACGGCCGCGGTGCTGGCGCGGGAGCCGGTGTGGGCCGGGGCGGGTCTGGCGGCGCTTGGCCTGCGCGCGGGGCAGCGGGTGGAGGCGGACCAGGCGCAGCGGCTGGTGGAGGGACGGCACCCGCTGACCGGGGCGCTGCTGCGGCCGCTGCGGATGGAGGCCCACCCGAGGGCGAAGCTGGACGGTGCCCCGTTCGCCGCCGCGCTGCGGGCGCTGGCGGCCGGGCGGGGCCTGGAGCCGGAGCAGCTGCTCGCCTCGGGGCGCAGCCGGGAACGCTTCGGCCGACTGGAGCGGGCCCTGGCCAAGGCCGAGGCCGACGGCGCGGACGGGAGCCGAAAGCGGAAGAGGAAGCGGGTCGACACCGCCGTGCCCTACATCGACCTGCGCCGCCTGGCGAAGGACACGGGGCTGCGCCTGGAGGACGTCTATGAGCCGGCCGCCCTGGAGTTCGCCCGCCTGCACCGCAACGAGCAGCGGTCGGTGGCGGTGGGCGCGCTCGCGCTGTTCGCGGCGTTCCCGAAGTCGCTGTCGGCGGCGGCCGCGCTGGCTCCGCCCAGCGTGGGGGAGGTGTTCTCTCAGGAGGTGCGTGCGACCGCGATGGAGACGGTGGCCGCGGGGGAGCTGCTGTGCGGGTACGCCTCGCGCGGCCGACAGGGCGGCGGCCTGCTGTCGCGGCACGAAGACGGCACGGGCCTGGCCGCGATCGTGCTGCCGCACGCCCTGGCGCGGCGCACCAAGCACGGCGAGCCCGGCGATCCGCACCTCCACGTTCACATCACATTCCCCACGGTCGTGCAGGGCGCCGCCGACGGGAAGTGGGGCGCGTGGGGGTCCGGCGGGCACGAGCTGTACCGGCACATCGCGGTCCTGGGGGAGTTCGCGAAGGCCCGGCTGCGGCAGCGCCTGGCGACGCGGCTGGGGATGCGGTTCGCCTTCGAGCCGCCCACCGGGGAGTGGGAGGCGGTCGGGATCCCCCTGGTCCTGCGCCGGGCATGGTCCAGCCGCCAGGACGAGATCTGGGCCCAGGCCGGACCCGGGGCGAGCGCGGCAGCCCGCCGCACGGCGTCGGCCAAGCTGTCCCGCCGCCAGCTGCGCGCGATCGAGTGGGAACCGGTGGTGCTGCTGGAGCGCTGGCACGCCTTCGCCGCCGGCCTGGTCGACGACGTCCCTGCGATGTTCGCCGCCGCCGTGCCCGGCACCCCGGCCCCGCCCGCCGCGCCGCTGACGGTGCAGGAGGCCACCGCCCGGCTGCAGCTGCCGCGCTGGGTGGCCGAGCGGGAGAACGGGGCGGAGTACCGGGAGGTCCTGGCCGCCGTCATCAAGACGTTCCCGGACAACCTGACCAGCCTGGCCGAGGCGCTGGCGATGACGGGCCAGGTGCTGGAGCACGCCGGGTTCCAGAAGCTGGCGTACCGCTCCGGGACCGGCTTCCGCTCCACCGAGCGCTACCGCGTCCCGGACGCCTTGGTCGCCGCCTCCCGCAAGCCCGTCGACCGGTCCGCCGCTGTGAGGAAACCCCGGGCTGCGAAGAAGACCGGCAAGCCGGTGGAGCAGGTGCAGCAGCCCCTGGCCCTGACGTTGCCCGCCCCCGTGCTGCCGCGCCCCCAGGGTGCGCCCAGTCCGGCGGCCGCGCTGGGTGCCCCGGCCGACCAGCTGCAGCTGGACCTCGCCTGGGACCAGAGCGCCGAACCGGGGGAGCGGGAGCCGTCGGAGCAGCTGAGCATCGAGGTGCCCGGGGAACCGGAGCAGGACCGCCGCTTCCGCCCGGTGAGGGACGCTGACCTGCCCGCCGCGCTCGCCGCCGCCGAAGCCACGCTCGTCCAGGCCCTCGCAGACACCGAGGCCCACGCCCTGGAGGCAGCCGACCTGCTGGCCGTTGCCCAGGCCGGGCGGGGCGCGGCCGTCGTGGCGCTGCGGCTGCGCCGGCAGCGACTGGAGCGGGCAGCGGTGATGGGCCGCTCGCACACCCGGATGCTGGATCAGGCCGACGTCGACCGCGACGCGGCCAAGGAGGACCGGCGCCGCGCGAAGCGGCTGCGCGAGCTCGCGGACGAGAAGGTCAAGAACCGGTTCGGCCGGGAGAAGAAGGGCTTCACCACCGCCCAGCGCACCGAGGCCCTGGACCTGGCGAGCACCCTGGACGGCGACGTCCGGGTGCGGATGGGCCGTGACGACGCCCTGCGCCTCGCCGACCGGCTGGGGGAGCGGGCCGACGACCAGCAGGAGGCGGCCACCGAGACCGAGCGCAAGGCCCGGCTGCTGTACGCGAGCGCGGCCGTGCTGGCGAAGCCGGAGACGGTGGAGCGCGCCGTCCTCGAGGACGACTGGCTGCCCGAGCAGAAGGCGGCCGAGGAACAGGACACGCTCGCCCGTGACGTCGCCGCTGCCGAGCAGGGCCGCCAGGTTCAGGAGGAGGACGACCGCACGGCAGTCGGCGCGGCGCGCGAAGCGGTCACGGGGCTGCGCGCGGAGCAGCAGCGGCGCGCGCGGCTGACTTCGGACGAGCGCGCGTTCGAGGATCAGCTGCGCGCGCTTGACGCGAAGTTTGCCGCGCGCGCAGCCGTGCAGACCCAGCACCCGGCGACCCCGACCAGGCGCGCGGCGCGCCCCAGCCAGCAGCACAACCCCGAGCAGCGTCCCGATGGTGCGAGCCGGAAGCGGTGACCGCACCGGCGCACCGCACTGGTGCGCACCGATCCCTGTGCGGTGCGCACCGCACGGCCGCACCCGGCGCACCCGTACGCGCACCACCGCACCGCACCGGGGTCCGGCGGCGCTGACCTGCCGGTGCGCCCGCACCCGGTCGCGCGCACCGGTCCGCGCGCACCGAACCCGTAGGTGGTGCGCGCCGCGCCGCGCACCACCCCCGGGAAGGTGTCCGCGCCGCGCGCACCCGGGGCCGCGCGAATGTGCGGTGCGGTCCGCGCGCACCGATCCCCGTGTACGGTGCGCGGCCGCGCGCTCGCCCCGGCCCGCGCGCGCGGACGCCGCGCGTCGGGCGCGCGCCGCGCGCCTGCCAGGCGCGCGTATCGACGCGCGCCGATAAGTGGATTCGGCGCGCGTGGATACTCTTCGCTGTATGGACGAGGTAGAGGCCGACGCGGCGGCCGGGACGCAGCTGTGCGAAGAGTGCGGCAAGCCGGTCCCGCCCCCGGACCCGGGCGCGAGGCCGGGCCGGCCCCGGAAGTACTGCGGCCGGGGCTGCCAGAGCAAGGTCTACCGGCGCAAGAAGGAGCAGGCCCGCCAGCAGCAGCTCCAGGACGCCCTGGCAGTAGCGCGCGTCGAAACCCACGCCGTCGACCCGGGCCGCGAAGCCGCCCAGCACCCGGCCAGTCCGCTGACCCTGGCTGCCGCCATGGCCGACGCCGGCGCACCGGACGAGGATCTGGAAGACGGTCTCGATGAGGACCTGGGCGACAACGGCGAGGCCGGGCCGGGGGAGGACGCGACGGCGCGCGAGCTGGTGCGGTGGCACGCGGACCAGACGGCGCTGCACGCCGGCTACTTCCTGCGGAACCTGGACGACGGCTACGACCCGGACCAGGACCGGGCCCTGCGCCACCTGACCTACTACGCCTCGGTCCACACGACCAAGATGTTCCAGGCCGCCCGCCAGGCCCGCGACGCGCTGCGCCCGCCCCGCCCGGCCGGGGCGATCGCCTCCTGGGCGGAGGGCCTGGAGGAGTTCGCGCAGATGGTGGCCTGGAAGGACCCGGCCGCGCTGCCGGACGTCCACCTCGCCCAGCACGCCGCCGCCGACACCGATACGCAGGAGCCGCCGTCGGCGGACCCGGTCTTCCGACTGGGCTACCCGACCTTGATCCTGCACCTGGCACCGGACCCGGAGCGCTGGGACGACTGGGACATCGCCGGGTGGAAGCTGGACCAGGACAACATCCTGGTGCGCCACCGCCGCCTGGTGGCCGGGCGGGCGGAGAAGGTCGGCACCCGCTGGCTCGCCGTGGTCGAACGCCACTACCTGCGCGAAGGACTCGGCAGTAGCTCCCACAAGCTCCGCTGGTTCGACACTGCCCTGGACGCGGCCGCGGCCGTCGCCCTGTGGCACCAGGCACAGTGGGAGGAAACCGACCCCGTGCTGACCTGGCACCGACGGTGAGCGACGCCTGAG
>Ga0302314_10001137_pt1 | contig 49589 bp, 44 predicted proteins | sample III_Palsa_N2_3_FD_200533 | JGI IMG/M metagenome (GOLD analysis project Ga0302314, IMG submission 200533) | Peat permafrost microbial communities from Stordalen Mire near Abisko, Sweden - III_Palsa_N2_3 | ecosystem: Environmental > Terrestrial > Soil > Palsa > Peat permafrost | place: Sweden... | reverse complement strand
CGACAACGGCATCCTGCTGTGCCGGTACCACCACATGCTCATGCACCACAACGGATGGGAAATCATCCGCGACACCGGACAAATCGACGGACACGGCAGTTACTGGCTCAAACCACCCACCAGCCACGACCCAAACCGGCAACTCATCGAAATGCCCACCAAAAACCCCCTCATCGCCGCACTCCAACACACCCACAATGCCAACGCCGCATGACCGCCAGGCAGCGCACGCTCGGTGGCGCAAGAGGTGGCGCTGCTCACCGACACCGGCCGGCTATTTGGTGGTTCGGGGAGGGAATGGGGTTGTGATGAAAAGCAGCTCAGGCACAAGAGCGTCGATTTGCTTGCTCCACTCAGCGGGTGCACGCCGTGAGGCTCGACTCGGCCCGGCCTCGGAGAGGAAGTCGATGAGCGAGCGGATGTCGGACTCCCCCAGCTCGAGACTCTCGCGAGGATCGATCCGATCCAGCCAGCGGTCGCGTGCGGCCCGCCATTCGGCTGCGGAGCCACTGGCCCCACGAGGGTGATCTGCGGCGCGCAGGAGGCCCCTGATGCGCGTGGCGAGGTGCTCTGAGAGGGCTGCGGTCACCACTCGAGGTTACCGGCAGGCGACACGCCGTTGAATGTCATTAGCAATTGACACAATCGAACGTATGTTCGAATATGGGAGCATGAGCCTGGCGGCAGTAGCGACCCTTCCTGAGGAGTTCCCTGCCGACCTGCGCTCCGCCGACCACGACCTGGCCGACCACGACCTGGCCGACGCGCACTCAGCCGACGCGCACTCCGCCAACGAGCACTCCGCCAACGCTGGGCCGAGCTCGGTCATCGACGAACTGCAGCAGCGCATCCGATCGATGCAGGCTACCAAGCTCGACAGCAAACTGCTTCCGACCCATCCTGCGCTGGCCGAACTGTTGCCCGGCGGTGGCCTGAAGCAGGGTGCGATGTATTCGGTCGAGAGTTCGGCAACCCTCCTGCTGGCTCTTCTGGCCGGGCCTTCTGCTGCGGGCTCCTGGTGCGGGGTGGTCGGTGTACCGGAATTCGGGATCGAGGCAGCGGAATCCTTCGGAATCGACCTCGAACGGCTGGTGCTGGTGCCGCATCCGGGCGACCAGTGGCTGGCAGTGACGGCAGCGATCGCGGATGTGCTCACCGTGGTCGTTGCTAAGCCACCACGGCAGGCCTCGGAGGGCAGCCTGGCGAGACTTGCCGCACGACTGCGCCAACGGGGATCAACCCTCATCGTGGTGGGCTCCTGGCCGCAGACCGAAGCGATGCTGAGTCTTTCGCAGAGCAGCTGGACCGGAATCGGCGAGGGCTCGGGCCACCTGACGGCACGACAGGTCACCGTCACGGTGTCGACACGGCTGGGCGGGCGACCGCGCAGCGCACGCCTGTGGCTGCCCGATCCCGATCTGCAGTTCGCACGCGTCGAGGCGGAGTCGCGCCCCGAGAGCGCACCGTTGAGGGCTGTCGGATGAGCCCGATCACACGCAGCATGGTGCCGTTGAGGTGCGAGAGATGAGCCCGATCACACGCAGCATGGTGCCGTTGAGGTGCGAGAGATGAGCCCGATCACACGCAGCATGGTGCCGTTGAGGTGCGAGAGATGAGCCCGATCACACGCAGCATGGTGTTGTGGGTGCCGGATTGGCCAATTCTCGCGTCGCTGCGGGTGACGCCGCTGCTGCCGGCGACGACGGATGCTCCGCTCGCGCTCATCGACAAGGGCATCGTCTTCGCGTGCTCGGCCTCGGCCCGCATCGAGGGTGTGCAACGGGGGCTCCGTGTTCGCGAGGCACAGGCGCGCTGTACCGATCTCGTGGTTCGCCCCTACGAGCAGCAGCTCGATTCGCGAACGTTCGAGACCGTCGTGACAGCCATCGAGGAGCTCATGCCGGGAGTCCAGCTCGTACGCCCCGGCATTGCCGCCGTGCGTTCCCGAGGGCCCGCCCGCTACTACGGCGGTGAGCAACCCGCCGGGCTCGCCCTCGTGGCCCTGCTCGACGGGCTGGGAATCCCCGGTGCACGTGTCGGCATCGCCGACGGCCCCTTCACCGCGGAGCAGGCGGCACGCACGGCCACGAGCGCACACCGGGTGCGGGTCGTGCCCGAGGGAGAATCGGCGCAGTTTCTCGCCGGCCTGTCGGTGAGCCTGGTCGAAGACCCGGTGCTCATCACACTGCTTCGTCGGCTCGGCATCGCCTCGCTCGGCGAGTTCGCGGCGCTCCCTGCAGCGGATGTGCTCGGTCGGTTCGGGCCGGAGGGTGCGCACCTGCACGCCCTTGCCGGTGGTCTCGACTCGCGACCCATCGTCGCCCACCAGCCGCCCGACGAGCTCGACGTGATCGTCGCCTTCGAACCCGCACTCGACCGCGTCGACCAGGTGACCTTCGGGGTGAGGGCTTCTGCAGACGATTTCGTGCAGCGACTCGTCGCCGCAAAGCTGGTCTGCACAACGTTGCGGGTCGAGATCGAGACAGAGCTGGGCGACTATTCGGAGCGTAGCTGGCTGCATCCGCGGTCCTTTACAGCGGCCGACGTCGTCGACCGTGTGCGCTGGCAGCTGCAGGGCAGCGGCGAGGTCGACTCCGGGTTGCGCTCAGGGGTGAGTGCCGTACGGATTGTTCCCGAGAGTGTCGATGCGATCGGCAACCACGAGGTCGGCCTGTTCGGTGCGGGGCCAGATGAGCGCATCCACAACGGCCTCGCCCGGGTGCAGAGCATGCTCGGTCACGAGGGGGTGCTTACCGCGGTGGTGAGCGGGGGCCGAACCCTCGCCGACCGGGCGAAGACGGTGCCCTGGGGGGACCGCGCGCTGCTCCCCCGCTCCCCGCTGCTGCCGTGGCCTGGCCAGCTGCCGAAGCCGCTGCCCGCCACCATCTTCGCTGCGCCGCATCCCGTTTTCGTCTACGGGGCAGACGGTTCGGATGTCGTCATCGACGAACGCGGCAGGTTCTCGACAGCGCCGGCCCGGTTCTCGCCCGCAACGGGTAAAGACCAGCGGCAGATCACGGCGTGGGCGGGGCCATGGCCGATCGCGGAACGCTGGTGGGACGAAGATGCCGCGCTCAGCGCCTCCCGATTCCAGGTCGTCGACGACCGCGGTGTTGCGTGGCTGCTCGTTCTGACCCGGCGGGCGACGGGCTCCAGCTGGGCCGCCGAGGCGAGGTACGACTGATGGGCACCGCAAGACCTCCTATTTGTGGCAAACCCGCCTGCGCGAACAGGCGAGTTTGTCACAAACGGGCGAAGTATCTCGAACAGGCATCCGCGCGGGGCGACCATGGGCTATAGCAACCCGCCGATCAGCTGGTCGGAGTTCGAGCGTGCCCTCTCGACCGGGCGTCGCCCCGGTGCGCCACCCGTCGGGGCCGACGGCGGCGATAGCCCCGCCTGGTCGCACAAGCGCATGCCGTACGTTCCGCCGACCATCGAGCAGCCCACCGGAGGGGACCCACCCGGTGCTGTGCCCGCTGCGAAGGTGGTGCCATACGCCGAACTGCACGCGCACTCCAACTTCAGCTTTCTCGACGGCGCCTCCTCGCCTGAACAGTTGCTGGAAGAGGCCCAGCGCCTTGGCCTGCATGCGCTCAGCCTCACCGACCACGACGGCTTCTACGGCATCGTGCGTATGGCGGAGGCGGCCGAGAGCTACGACATCAAGACCGTCTTCGGCGCTGAGCTCTCCCTGGGGCTGAGCAAGCCGCAGAACGGCGAGGCCGACCCGGAGGGCAGCCACCTCGTGGTTCTCGCCCGCGGTGAGGAGGGCTACCACCGGCTCGCGGGAGCCCTGACTTCTGCACAGCTGGCGGGCCAGGAGAAGGGCCGCCCGGTCTACGACCTCGACGAGCTGTCCGACCGAGCCGGAGGGCAGCTGACAGTGCTCACCGGATGCCGCAAGGGGCGGGTGAGGCAGGCGCTGGCAAGCCCTTCGACGGGTTCAGGCACCGGAGCAGCGGCAGCCGGGCGGGAAGTGGATGCCCTGATCGACCTGTTCGGGCGCGACAACGTGCTGGTGGAGTTGTTCGACCACGGCGACCCCCTCGCGAGCAGCTACAACGACGCGCTTGCTGCCATCGCGCGTCAGCGGGGGCTGCCCCTCGTCGCCACCGGCAACGTGCACTACGCGACCCCCTCCCAGTTCCGGCTGGCGACCGCGGTTGCGGCGGTGCGGGCCCGCAGGAGCCTCGATGAACTGGATGGCTGGCTGCCCGCATCCGGAAGCGCGCACCTGCGCAGCGGCGCCGAGATGGCGGCACTGTTCGCGCGCTACCCGGGCGCGGTCGAGAACACGGTCGGCGTCGCCGACTCGCACGCGTTCGAGTTGCGCCGAGCCAGACCCGGCCTTCCCAAACAGGATGTGCCCGACGGCCACACCCCAATGAGCTGGCTGCGCAAGCTGGTCTGGGATGGCGCAGCCGAACGCTACCCGAACCTCACAGGGAAAGACCGGGAGCGCATCGAGCGCGAGCTGCGGGTGATCGAGCAGAAGGATTTTCCGGGCTACTTCCTGATCGTCTGGGACATCGTGCGCTACGCCAAGAGCCTCGGCATCCTCTGCCAGGGCCGAGGTTCTGCGGCGAATTCGGCGGTCTGCTACCTGCTGAAGATCACGGCGGTGGACGCGATCTTCTACGATCTGCCGTTCGAGCGCTTCCTGTCGAGCATGCGTGACGAGGAGCCCGACATCGACGTCGACTTCGACTCCGATCGACGCGAGGAGGTCATCCAGTACGTCTACGCGAAGTACGGGAGGCAGAATGCGGCACAGGTCGCCAACGTCATCAGCTACCGGCCGAAGAATGCGGTTCGTGACATGGCGAAAGCGCTCGGGCACAGTCCGGGCCAGCAGGATGCGTGGTCGAAGCAGGTCGAGCGCTGGGGTGCGTTGACAGAGAGCAAGGACCACGACATCCCCGACGCGGTCGTCGACCTCGCACACGAGATCCTCAAGTTCCCCCGGCACCTGGGCATCCACTCCGGCGGCATGGTGCTCACCGATCGCCCCGTCGGCGAGGTCTGCCCGATCGAGCACGGCCGAATGGATGGTCGAACGGTACTGCAGTGGGACAAAGACGACTGCGCCTGGATGGGCCTGGTCAAGTTCGACCTGCTGGGGCTCGGGATGCTCGCTGCGCTGCAGTACTGCTTCGACCTGGTGCGTGACCATGTCGGCGAGGAGTGGACGCTCGAGACGATTCCGCGTGAGGAGGCCGGCGTCTACGACATGCTGTGCCGCGCCGACTCGATCGGGGTGTTCCAGGTCGAATCCCGAGCGCAGATGGGGCTGCTCCCCCGGCTTCAGCCGCGTCGCTTCTACGACCTCGTGGTCGAGATCGCGCTGGTGCGCCCCGGTCCCATCCAGGGCGGTGCCGTGCATCCCTTTGTGCGGCGCAAGCTGGGGCAGGAGCCGGTCACCTACCTGCATCCGAAGCTCGAGGAGCCACTGGCGCGCACCCTCGGCGTTCCCGTTTTCCAGGAACAGCTGATGCAGGTCGCCATGGCGGTCGGCGGATGCACGGGAGAAGACGCCGACCTGCTGCGGCGGGCCATGGGATCGAAGCGCGGAATCGAACGAATCGAGTCGCTACGGGAACGGCTCTACGAAGGGATGGCGAGCAACGGCATCGAGGGCGATGTCGCCGACGAGATCTACGGCAAGATCCAGGCGTTCGCGAACTTCGGTTTCGCCGAAAGCCACAGCCTGAGTTTCGCGTTGCTCGTCTACGCGAGCTCGTGGATGCGCCTGCACTATCCCGGTGCGTTCCTTGCGGCTCTTCTGCGTGCCCAGCCGATGGGGTTCTACTCGCCGCAGACTCTGGTTGCGGATGCGCGGCGGCACGGCGTCACTGTGCTGCGGCCCGATATCCAGTTGTCGGGGATCAGTGCCGGCCTTGAAGCGGTTGGGGGTCTCGATACGGCCGCGGGCGGCATACTCGACCGCCGACCACCTGGTGGTCGAGTAGGCCGCGACGAAGGAGCAGCCGTATCGAGACCCCATGCCCACCCGGGCTCCGACGACTGCCTCGGGGTGCAGCCGCCGGTACCGCCGTTCGACGGGCGCGTCCCGTTCGACTCCGACGACCACCGTCGAGACGCCGACTTCGCGGTGCGGCTCGGCCTCGACGAGGTCAGCGGCATCAGCACGGCCCTGGCAACGAAGATCGTCGACGAGCGTGCACGTGCGGGCGAATTCGCGAACATGAACGATCTTGTGCGCCGTGTGGGCCTTTCGACCGCCCAGCTCGAGTTGCTCTCTGCGGCCGGCGCCTTCGACACGTTCGGGCTCACTCGCCGCGAAGCGATGTGGAATGCGGGCAATGCCGCCCAGGATCGGGCCGAGTTCCTCGAGCACACCATCGTCTCCGTGCAGCCGCCGCTGTTCACGATGCCCTCCGAGGTGGATGAACTCATCTCCGACCTCTGGGCAACGGGCCTGTCGGCCGACAATCATCCGGTGCGCCACCTGCGCGCCCAGCTCACCGAACGCGGGGTCTTCAGCGCTGCCGGCCTGAAGACGGCCGAGCCGGGTCGCCGGGTCGAGGTTGGCGGAGTGGTGACCCATCGTCAACGCCCGGCGACGGCGAGCGGCATCACCTTCGTCAACCTGGAGGACGAGACCGGGCTCATCAACGTCATCTGCAGTATCGGGGTCTGGAATCGCTACCGGCGCATAACGAGGGACGCGACCGCACTGATCGTGCGAGGGGTTCTCGAACGGTCGCCGGAAGGAGTGACGAACCTGCTCGCCGACAAATTCGAGGTGCTGAGGATGGCGCCCCAGACTCGGTCGCGCGACTTCCGGTAGGCAGCCACCGCGGCATCGCAGCATCGCGGCATCGCGGCGCCGCAGTTCAGCTACCGGAAAGGCTCAGGCACCCTCCAGCGAGCCAACCATAGGGTCTAAGCATGTCGAAGGAGTCTGCGCGCGCCAGCGCCGAACACCGCCGGGCCGTCGTCGCTGCCGCGAAGAAAGCGGAGCAGCGCCGCCGCCTCGTGTCGCGAGTCATCGTCGCAGTCGTCGCGGCGGTCGTGGTGGCCGGGATCGTGGCCATCGTGCTCGTGGTCACGCATCCGAGTGCGACCTCCGCGGGCGCCAGGAACGGCACGACCAGACCGAATGCCGCCGGGCAGATCATTCCCGCCGCCGCATCCGGTCCCACCACGGTCGAGCAACCTGTGACGCCCGTCAAGGACACCTCCGGTATCGCCGGGGTTCTCGCCTGGGACACCACGGGCTGGCCGGGTGACGGCACAGCACACGCGGGTGCCCTCGAGCACGACCACGTCACCGGGCCGGTCACGTACTCAGTGCTTCCCCCGGTGGGCGGCCCCCACAACGCCATCTGGATGAATGCCGGCGTCTACACGAAGCCGGTTCCGACCGAGCGCGCGGTGCACAACCTCGAACACGGAGCGGTCTGGATCACCTACGACCCGAAACTGCCTGCCGCGGAGGTCGCGCAGCTGACGGAGTTCGTCACGAAGCAGTCGCTCATCGCCGAACCCGCCAGCGAGATCGGCATCAGCGGCGACTCGAACCGCTACATGGACCTGTCGCCGTGGGCCAGCAATTCTCTCCCGAGCCCGATCGTGATGAGCGCCTGGGGCCACCAGTTGCGAGTGACCAGCCCGACCGATCCGCGACTGCAGCAGTTCGTCGACACTTTCCGGCATAAGCAGAAGTACAGCCCGGAGTTCGGCGCAGCGGTCGATGGAATACCCGTGCAGACCGGTGGTCGACCTGCCCTGGACGGCGGAACGCAACCGAACCCGGCTGGCTCGGCGGGCTAGGCGCGCTCAGGCGGCCGCCCGCTCCGCCTGGGCGAGCAGGATGCACGTGCACAACCCGTCGATGGCGGCACGAAGGTCGTCGATCGAAGGAAAACTCGGCGCGATGCGGATTGTCGAGTCCCGTGGGTCGTCGCCGTACGGGTACGGCGCTCCGGCCGCAGTCACCGCGATTCCGGCCTCTTTCGCGAGGGCGATCGCGCGGGTCGCGCATCCTTCCCCTGCTTCGAGGCTGATGAAATAGCCACCCAGCGGGCGCGTCCACTCGGCGGCCCCCACGAGTCGGGCATCCAGGATTTCAAGCGCTGCGTCGAACTTGGGAGCGAGAAGTGCGCGGTTCTGCCGCATGTGTTGCCGCACACCCTCCGAGTCTTTGAGGAACCGCACATGCCGCAACTGGTTGATCTTGTCTGGCCCGATGTTGCGCGCGAACGAGTATTTGCGAAGCCAGTCGACCGTCGCCGCGGAACCGCCGACGAAACCGACGCCGCCGCCGGCGAACGTGATCTTCGAGGTCGAGGCGAACACGATCGGTCGATCGGGATGCCCGGCCGCCGCGGCCAGGGCGAGCACGTCGATGACCGGCAGCTCGTTGTCCGTCAGATGGTGCACCGCGTAGGCGTTGTCCCACATCAGCGTGAAGTCGGGCGCGGCGGTCGGCATCTCGACGAGCGCCCTGACCTCAGCTTCGGTGAAGCTGTAGCCGGTGGGGTTGGCGTACGTCGGTACGGCCCAGAGCCCGCGGATGCTCGGGTCGCTGCCGGCGAGCCGACGAATGGTTTCGAGGTCGAGGCCGCCGTCGACGAACGGAACAGCGATCATCCTGATGCCGAGTGCTTCGCAGATCGTGAAGTGGCGGTCGTATCCGGGCACGGGGCACAGGAAGGTGACGTTCGGCACATCGCGCCAGGGGCCGTCTCCGCCGGGGCGGCCGTTGAGCAGCGCGTTGACGACCGTGCCGTGCATGATCGGAAGTGTTACGGCGTCCAACGCGAGCAGCTGCTCGGTCGGGATGTGCAGCAGCTCGCCGAAGATCGCTCTCAGCTCGGCAAGACCGTCGGGGCCGCCGTAGTTGCGCAGGTCCGTACCGTCTGCGCCCCTGTAGTCACCCTCACCCGGCAGGGTGAGAAGCGCATTCGACAGGTCCAGCTGAGCCGGCGACGGCTTGCCGCGGGTCAGGTCGAGCGCTAGTCCCCTGGCGGAGAGTTCGGCGTGCTGCTGTCTGAGCTGGTCGATCGAAGTCACCCGACAACGTTAGCGCGAGCGCCTGTGCGCCAGCGCTCACCCCCCGGCGTGGATGCGCTTGCGCAGGTAGTCGATGCGGTCTTGTAACTGGCTCACCGTGGCCTGAGCGACCGCCGGTCCCCCGCAGATGCGACGCAGCTCGGCGTGCACGTGGGCGTGCGGTTCGCCGCTGAGCTTGGCGCGTACGCCGACAAGGCCGTTGAGCACCGACCGCTGCTCTTTCAGGTTGCGGTAAAGCGGTTTGTCTTCGGGCCGTTCGTGCTCGGGCCCGGCGCTCGAGCGACGGGTCTCGGCCCGCCGCGACTGGCGCGCTTGCCGAGCGTGCAGCAGGTCACGCACCTGGTCGGGCTCGAGAATGCCGGGGATGCCCAGAAAGTCGAGTTCCTCGTCGCTGCCGACGGCGGCGGCGAAGCCGAACTCGGCGCCCTCGTAGAGCACCCGGTCGAAGTTGGCATCGGATTCGAGCGCCTGCCAGGTGAACTCGTCTTCGAGTTTCTCGCTGGCAGTCTCCTCGCGATTCGCCTCGTCGAGCAGCCCGTCATCGAGCAGCTGGTCTGGTTCTGTTTCGCGGTCGAGTGCGTGGTCGCGTTCGAGCTCCAGCTGCGACGCGAGTGCCATCAGCATGGGCACGCTCGGAAGAAAAATCGATGCCGTCTCGCCGCGACGGCGGGCGCGCACGAACCGGCCGATCGCCTGGGCGAAGTAGAGCGGCGTCGCCGCGGAAGTGGCGTACACCCCGACGGCGAGGCGCGGCACATCCACGCCCTCCGACACCATGCGCACGGCGACCATCCACCGCGACTCGCTGCCGGCGAACGTCTCGATTCGCTCGCTGGATGCGCGTTCGTCAGACAGTACGATCGTCGGTGCCTCGCCGGTGAGTCTCTGGAGAACGGTGGCGTATGCGCGTGCCGTCGTCTGGTCGGTCGCGATTACGAGACCGCCGGCGTCAGGAATCGAGTGCCGCACCTCGGTCAGGCGACGATCGGCGGCGGCGAGGACCGCCGGAATCCACTCGCCGTCGGGCGCAAGCGCGGTGCGCCAGGCCTGGGCCGTGACATCCCGCGTGTCTGCCTGCCCCAGGCGTGCCTCGAACTCCTCGCCCATCTTGGTGCGCCAGCGCATTTTGCCGGCGTACGCCAGAAACAGCACGGGCCGAACGACACCGTCGGCGAGGGCCCGGCCGTAGCCGTAGTTGTAGTCGGTGCGCGAGAGGCGGATGCCCTTCTCGTCGCGCAGGTACGTGACGAACGGGATGGGTGCGGTGTCTGAGCGGAACGGTGTTCCCGTGAGCGAAAGCCGACGAGTAGCCGGTTCGAATGCTTCGCGGATGGCATCGCCCCAGCTGAGGGCGTCGCCGCCGTGGTGCACCTCGTCGAGGATCACCAGTGTTCGTGCACCCTCAGTCAGCTGCCGGTGCAGAGCCGCACGAACGGCGACCTGCGCATAGGTCACGACGATACCGTTGAACCGACGGCCACCAACGCCCTGGCCGTTTCGGTACTCGGGGTTGAGGCGGATGCCTGCGCGGTGCGCAGCATCGGCCCACTGGCGCTTCAGGTGCTCGGTGGGCGCGACGACGGTGATTCGGTCGACCACCCGGCGCGCGAGCAGCTCGGACGCGAGCCGGAGCGCAAACGTGGTCTTGCCCGCGCCCGGAGTGGCGGCCGCGAGAAAGTCGCGAGGTTGCGTCTCGAAATAGACGTCGAGCGCCTCGGCCTGCCAGGCGCGCAGCTTGTCTGCTGTGCCCCGGGCAGCCCGCTCGGGGTATGAGGGCGAGAGATGCTCTGCCGCGAACGTGCCGATCGGCTTCGCACCGGTCGCGTCCTCCAGGTTCCCCACTTGATAAGACGATACCGGGCCGCACTGTCACCCGGGCGACCGACCGGCCGCCTGTGCAGAGTTGCGAGCTATCTGGCCAATTGCACGAACAGGACAATCGCGACCACCGTCGCGATGAAGATCATGCCAACCAGGGTCAGTGCCCGAATCCGTACGCTCATGAGTGCCCCCTCGCGGAACACTCTATTGGTCGGCGGGAGTTTTATGTGGGATTGCTGTGAGGCTTGACAAACGCGGCGGCGATACGAGCGACGCGGGTCGTACGAGTCCCCGGCCGAAGCGATCCGACACCGCGTCGATGGCATCCTCGGCGTCACGCCAGCCTTCATCGGGATCCCACAGCCCGACCGTGGCGCCGGCTGCCGGGACGAGCTGTTCCATGCGTACGCCGACCAGACGGATGCGGGCATCCGACCGTTCGACGCCCGCATAGACGTCGATGACCTCTTCGTAGATGCGGCGGCCGAGGTCGGTCGGCTCGTCCAGCTTTCGCGAACGGGTGATCGTGGTGAAGTCGCCGTAGCGCAGCTTCAGAACTACGGTGCGACCCATCAGCCCCGCTCGGCGCAGACGCACGCCCACCTGGTCGCTCATGCGCAGCAGTTCGCGGCGCAGTACTGCGGAATCGGTGACGTCGTACTCGAACGTGACCTCGTGGCCGACACTCTTCTCCTCGCGTTCTGTGCTGACATTGCGCGGGTCGCGCGCCCAGGAGAGATCGAAGAGTTTCTGCCCCGCTGCGGCCCCCAGTGCCTTCGTCAGGCTGCTGAGCGGCGTGTTGGCGACATCGCCGACAGTGCGAAGGCCGAGTCGTTCGAGCTGTTCTGCCGTCTTGGCGCCGACGCCCCAGAGGGCCGAGATAGGCAAGGGATGCAGAAACTCCAGCGTGGCATCGCCGGGGACGACGAGAAGTCCATCGGGTTTGGCCAGGCCCGAGGCCAGCTTGGCGATGAACTTGGTGGTCGCGACCCCGATCGAGCAGGTCAACCCGGTCTGCGAGTAGACCCGGTTGCGCAGGGCGGTACCGATCTCCCACGGTGCGCCGAGCAGCTTGCGGGCGCCCGCGACATCGAGGAAGGCCTCGTCGATGCTGAGCTGCTCGACCAAAGGCGTGACGTCTCCGCACAGCCCCATCACGACCGAAGAGAAGTGCCGGTAGCGCTCGAAGTGCGGCTCGAGCACGACGGCCTTCGGGCATCGGCGCAACGCGATCGACATCGGCATCGCCGAATTCACCCCATACTTGCGGGCCTCGTAGGTCGCGGCGGTCACAACCGAGCGGCCACCACGCCCGCCGACGATGACGGGAAGCCCACGCAGCTCGGGGCGTTCGAGTAGCTCGACCGAGGCGAAGAACGCGTCGAGGTCGAGATGCATGATGGTGGCGGCGGGGTCGTCGACGGGCTCGGCAGAGACCTGCCTGCCCCGACCATCCTGCTTGCTCACGGTTCCAGTCTCTCAGGTGCTACCGACTGGCAGCAGGCCGGGTCCGACGGTGATGGGCGACGGTGCATCCCTCCGAAGCGGCCCGAGGTTCGGTGCGAAGATGGTGGCATGGCCGCGCATCCCACCTGGAAACGCTACGTCGCGATCGGCGACTCGTTCACGGAGGGCATCGGCGATCCTGAGCCGAAAAGCCCGGGCGGGTTTCGGGGCTGGGCCGACCGAGTCGCGGAGGTGCTGAGCGCCCGCAGCGACGACTTCGCCTACGCGAACCTCGCAGTGCGCGGCAAGCTGATGCAGCAGATTTTCGACGACCAGCTCGAGCCGGCTCTCGCGCTGGAACCCGACCTCATCACGATTTCTGCCGGAGGCAACAACATCCTTCGTCCTGGCAGCGATCCCGACTGGGTGGCCGGCCGGCTCGACGAAGCGGTCGCCCGCCTGCGGTCCGACGGCGCGAAGGTTCTGGTGTTCACGGGGCCGGATGTCGGCACGACACCGGTACTGGGACGAGTGCGCGGGAAGGCGGCGATCTTCAACGAGAACGTTCGGGCACTCGCTGGCCGCAACGGGGCCATCGTGGCCGACATGTGGGCACTGCGTGAGCTCGCAGACCCGCGGATGTGGGCACCGGATCGACTGCATTTCTCGGCGATCGGCCACAACACGATCGCGCGGATGGTGCTCGATACGCTCGGTGTCGAGAACGACCTCCAGCCGTTCAACCCGGAGCCGATGCCGGTCATCCCGTGGCGTCAGGCCCGCGCCGAAGACCTGACCTGGGCCCGCACCCACTTCGCGCCATGGGTGGGGCGCCGGCTGCGCGGGCGGTCGTCGGGCGACCACATCCAGCCGAAGCGGCCGACCTTCGGCCAGCCGTAGGTGTCACGCGCCCGACCGTCGGCCAGCCGGAAGTCTCGACGGAGCGCGGGTTCTCAGCGCCCGAATTGCGCCGCTGCGGGGCAGTCGAAGGGATCCCGCGCGGCGAGACCCACGCGGTTGAAGTAACGGATGACGATGCCATACGACTCGAAAGCTCGCACGCTGGTGTACGGCACCTCGCGCGCCGCACAGTATTCGCGTACTAGCTCGCTGGTTCGCCGCAGGTAGGGCCTGGCCATGCTGGGAAACAGGTGGTGCTCGATCTGGTAGTTGAGGCCACCCATGAGCGTCGTGCTGCCCGTGCTGTGGATGTTGCGACTGGTCGTTACCTGCCGGCGCAGGAAGTCGATGCGGGCATCCGCGGGGATCTGCGGCATGCCCTTGTGGTTCGGCGCGAAGGAGGCGCCCATGTAGACCCCGAAAACCGCCATCTGCACGCCGAGGAATGCGAATGCCATGCCGAGCGGCAGAAATGCGAAAACGACCGCGAGGTAGCCGATGTTGCGGATGAGCAGCAGCACAATCTCGAGGGCGCGCTTGTCGACCTGGCCCGGTGAGAAAACAGTGCGGAACGCCTGCATGTGCAGGTTCATGCCCTCGAGGGTCAGCGCCGGGAAGAAGATCCAGCCCTGCCGGGGCGCAAGCCACTTCGAGATGCCCCGCAGCTCACGAGCCTGCTTCTCCTGGAACACCAGGAAGTCGCGCTCGATGTCGGGGTCGCGATCGACCGTGTTGGGCGAAGCGTGGTGGCGTGAGTGCTTGTTCATCCACCAGGAGTAGCTCATGCCGACGAACAGGTCGCACAGTATGCGGGCAGTGAAGTCGTTTGCTGCGGGCGAGGCCCAGACCTGGCGGTGGGCGGACTCGTGGCCCATGAATGCGTACTGAGTGAGCAGAAACCCGATGACGGCGGCGATGGCCAGTTCGTACCAGCTGCCGCGCAGCAGCGCGAAACCTACCCAGCAGGCGGCCATCGCGATTGTGACCGCGACGAAGTTGAGCACGTAGAACCGGCGGTGGCGTCGGAGCAGGCCGGCGTCGCGCACCGTCTTCAGCAAGTCCGCGAAATCCGAAGTCGGATTGCTCAGTCCGCGAGGCCCGGTGCGCACAATTCGAACACCGCTCGCGTTCGTCTGTGCGCTGCGATGTTCGGTTGTCGCGGCACCCGATGTCGCGATCGTTTTCAGTTCGTTGGCTGAATCTTTGGTTGAAACGCTATTTGTGACAGAAAAAGTGGTCACGCTACCCCTAGCCGGCTCGATATCCCAGTTTCGAGTCGGGCAAGTGCCCGAATGGATTTCCACAGCCTATTGCGCCCACGCGCCTTTTCGGAGTTTCCACAAAATAGTTGACGAATTGTTTACATTCCGGCTTCGAGCGTTAGAGCAGGCTCCCCGGATGCTCGAGACGCCAGGTTCCGCCCGGTCCCGCGACTTTTCGATCGAGTTCGAGCGGAACCGATGCCCTGGTCGGGCCCGCGGTGAAGGTCGCGGTGCCCACCCGGGTCGATCGCGCCGCCGTCGTGAGAGTGCGCGCCGTGGCGTGTTCGCTGATGGTCGTGCCGCCCCAGACGACCATCGAGACCGACCGCGAGGCGACCGCGCTGGCCCTGCTCCCCCATTTAGTCGTGTATGCGGCGAATGCCTGGCCTTTCGTTGCCACGGGAACGACGTGGAATCCCGCACGGGCCTGGGCTACGAGCGCCTGGATGGCAGCGTCGATGATGGGATGCGTCGGCCCGTCGAGCACCACCCCGATGAGCACGATCACGTGGCCGCCGATGGTCAGTCTGCTGGTGAACAGCAGCGACGCCATGGTGAGCGTCCCTGTCTTGATGCCGTCGATGCCCTCGACGCCGAGAAGCTGGTTGGTGTTGCTCACGGTGCCCACGATCGGCAGCGTGACCGACTTGGTGTTGACGAGTTCGGCGATCACGGGGTTGGCCAGCGCGAGTTTGCCGAGCGCGATGAGGTCGGTCGGCGTGCTGGTGTTCTGCGGGTTGAGGCCGATGCTGTCGGTCAGGGTGGTCGAGGTGAGGCCGTTGGACTTCAGCCACGCGTTGGCGACAGGCAGGAAGGCCGCCTCGGAGCCGTAGGCCCAATCGGCCAGCGCCCGCGCATAGTTGTTCGCCGAGGGAACGAGCGCGATCGTCAGCACCTGGCGCTCGCTGAGGGTTGCTCCGACCTTGATCGGGTACACATCGCCGCCTCGTGCCCGGTAGGACTCGCGGATCGCCTCGTCCGCCTGGGTGAACAGGATGCCCGGACCCTGCTCGTCCCCGGTCAGCGGATCTTTCTGCAGCACGACGAGCGCGGTGACGATCTTGGTGATGGAGGCGATCGGCAGGGGCGTCGTTCCGCCACCGGAGGCGAGCAGCCCGGGATATCCCACTGCCGCGATCGCGCTGTCGCCGTAGGTCGGCATCGTGATGGTGGGCGCCGTAGTCACTGGAGCCGAGTACTGGCCAATCGCCGAAGCGGTGTGCGGGATGGGGGCGAGCAGAGTCAGCGGCAGGTAGAACGCGATCGCCAGCACGATGATCGCCGAGCCGAACACGAGAACCCGTCGGCGCCGGTAGACCTGACTGCGGGTTGGCACCCGTCAAGGATAGGCCGCCGACTCGCACCGCACCCCGAGTGCCGCGCGGAGGGGCCTGCGGTACCTCGGCAGCTCGGTGCGTCAATGCGTCAATGCCTCAGTGCCTCAGTGCCTCAGTGCCTCAGTGCCTCAGTGCCTCAGTGCGTCAATGCCTCAATGCCTCAGCGGCGGAGGAGCGCATACAACGCAACGGCGCTCGCCGACGCGACATTGAGTGAATCGACGCCGTGCATCATCGGGATGGTCACCACCGTATCTGCCGCTTCCAGTGCCGCGCGGCTCAGCCCGTCGCCCTCCGTGCCGACCACCAGCGCGATCTTCGCCGGCGGGTCTGCTGCGTACTCGTCGAGCGTCACAGCTTCGGGAGACAGTGCCAGCGCTGCAAGGCTGAAGCCGAGTCCGGCGAGCACCGTCTTGCCTTCTGGCCAGTCGGGCAGTCGCGTCCACGGGATCTGCAGCACCGTGCCCATGCTCACCCGCACGCTGCGGCGATACAGCGGGTCAGCGCAGCGCGGTGTGATGAGCACGGCATCCGCCCCGAGCCCGGCCACGGAACGGAAGATGGCGCCCACGTTCGTATGGTCGACGATGTCTTCCAGCACGATGATGCGGGACGCGCCCGCGACGGTCTCCTCGACCGATTTCAGCTCAGGACGATGCATGGATGCAAGCGCGCCGCGATGCAGGTTGAAGCCGGTCAGCGATTCGAGCAGCTCCGCCGAGCCCACGTACACCGGCAGGTCCTCGGCCTGGTCCGCGACCAGGCGCTCGATCTCGGGCAGCCACTTCTCGATGGTGAGCACGGAACGTGGCCGGTGTCCGGCGCGGAGAGCGCGCTCGATGACCTTCGACGACTCCGCGATGTAGAGGCCGCCCGCAGGTTCGGAGAGCCGGCGGAGCACGACGTCGGTGAGATCGCGGTAGTCGCGCAAATCATCCGAATCGAGGGTTTCGAGTCGAGCCAGCCTCACGTGTCTCAACTCCTCGGCGCGCGGGCGCCAGTGCGCCCGGCCTCAATCCTGCCAGCGTTCGGAAACATAACCGAAAACTGCGTTGTTTAGTCTGTCGTACAGGCGTTACGAAATCGGGCGCGCGAAAGGAGGCGATATGGCGCAGCCTCTCGCCCCTGCCGTGCAGCCTCTCGGGCCGGCGATCGAGTCACTCATCGACCAGGCGACCGAGATCCTTCGCGGCAAGCGCATCGCGGTGCTCACCGGAGCCGGTCTCAGCACCGATTCGGGGATTCCTGACTATCGCGGTGCCGGTGCGCCCGTGCGCACCCCGATGACGTTCACCCAGTTTCTGAATGATGCCGAGTACCGCAAGCGCTACTGGGCGGGTAGCCAGCTCGGCTGGCGGCGGTTCGACAGTGCGGAACCCAACGCGGGCCATCGCGCACTCGCTGCGCTCGAGGTGCGCGGCGGCGTGAATGGCGTAATCACGCAGAACGTCGACGGCCTGCACCTGCGCGCCGGCTCGATGCGCGTTGTAGACCTGCACGGCACGATGGACCGCGTGCGCTGCCTGCGCTGCGGCCAGCTCTACGCGCGCACCGACATTGCGGCACGACTGGATGCCCTCAACCCCTGGCTCGCCGACCCCGAGTCAGTCCAGCTCGGCCCCGACGGCGACGCCGAGATCGCGAATGTCGCCGATGTGGATGTGCCCTCGTGTGGTGCCTGCGACGGCGTGCTGAAACCCGACATCGTCTTCTTCGGCGAGTTCATCCCTCGGGAGAAGTTCATCGAGGCGAGCGCCCTCGTGCAGAAGGCGGATGCGCTGCTGATCGCCGGTTCGTCGCTGGTGGTGAATTCGGGCATCCGCCTGCTCGACCACGCGACACGCCGACGACTGCCGGTCATCATCGTGAACCGAGGGGTCACCAAGGGCGACCCGAGGGCGACTCTGAAAATCGACGCCGGCGCGACCGAGACACTTGTGGGCCTGAAGGATCGCCTGCTGGGCTGATCGCTCGGCTATCCCGGTGAGGCTGCGCTGTGAGCCTTCGCTGTGAGCCTCAGCCGTGAGCCTCGGCCGTGAGCCTGCGCGACTCGTCCGCACTCGCCGAGCGCAAGCCCGCCTCCCCCGAAATCGGCGTCGTGTCCCTCTAAACTGGCGCGATGACATCGCTGTACCTCGTGCGCCACGGCGAAACCGACTGGAACGCACAGCGGCGAATCCAGGGCAGCACGGATATCCCGTTGAACCAGATGGGCCGCGAGCAGGCCGAGACGACGGGTCGGCTGCTCGCTCGCCGCGACTGGGACGGCGTCTTCTCGAGCCCGCTGTCGCGCGCGTTCGAAACGGCCAGCATCATCGCGCAGGAGGTCGGGATCGAAGGTCCTCAGACCATCGCCGCGCTCGTCGAGCGCAACTACGGCGAGGCCGAGGGGCTCAACTGGGAGCAGGTCGAGGCGCGGTTTCCGGGCGACACCCCGGTTCCCGGCAGGGAGAGCCACGCCGAGGTTGCCGAGCGCGTGCTGCCCGCCCTCGTCGCTCTCGCGAGTTCGCGCCCCGGCGAATCGCTCATCGTGGTGTCGCACGGTGGTGTCATCCGTTCGGTGCTGAATGTGGTCGACCCCGGCGTCGCGCACGGTTCGATCACAAACGGGTCGATCCACAGCTTCGAACTGGTGGATGGCTCGCTCGAGCTGGTCGCATTCAACGACCCGATCGACGAGTTGTCGCTGGAGTGCGGCACCGAAGACCTTGACCAGCAGAACGCGATGGAGTCCCGCGAGAGCCTCCGCCGCTAACAAACTCCCCCACTAACAAACTCCCCCGCTAACAAACTCCCCCACTAACAAACTCCCCCGCTAACAAACTCCCGAAAGGTCACGAACGACCCTTCATTTGGCTCGGGAGGGGTCGGTTGCGACCTTTCGGGGAGTTTGGGCGCGGGACTCGACGACCGCCGTGAGCGCCTCGAGCAGGGCTGCGGCCGACTTGTCCCAGCTGTAGCGGGCGGCAACGACGTGGCTGCGATCGGAGCGGCGCTGCCACTCGTCGTCATCCTCGAGCCGGCGCACCGCCTTCGCGAACGCCTCGGGCGACCTGGGGTTGAAGAACAGGGCTGCATCGCCACCGATCTCACGGAAGATATCGATGTCGGAGACGACGACCGGTGTTCCGCCTGACATGGCCTCGATCAATGGAACGCCGAATCCCTCGTTAAGCGACGCGGAGACGAGGGCGGTCGCGCTCGACAGCACTTCGGCGTACTCCTCGTCGCTGGCGCCCTGGTGGAAGTGCAGCGACCCCTCCGGCGCGAGAGCGGTGAGCCTCCGAACGGTGGCGTCGTCTGCCCGGCTCATCAGGTGCAGCGTGTAGCCCGGCAGCAGGGCCATGGCGCCGGCCAGCAACTCGACGTTCTTGTACGGCATGAACGAACCCATGTAGACGAGGTCCTGCGTCGGCGCGATGTCCCGAGCGACGATCGACAGGTCGACCGCGTTGGGCACGACCGTGATCGGATGCGTCGTCAGCTTGTGCCGCAGCATCAGGCGACGGGTCGTCTCCGAGACCGTGGCGTGCGCATCCGCTCGCGCCAGCAGCGACCGCTGCGGGCCCCACGACAGGTGGTACAGCCGCCAGACCAGACGGATGGGCCAGGCGAGGTCCCGCGGCGGTGTGCGGTTCTCGTAGTAGATGAGGTCGTGCACGGTGGTGACGAGCCCGAAGCGTCGACCGAACGGTCCCATGGTCTGCATGGGGGTGAACACCACATCCGGCTGGTACCGGTTGAGCCGACGTGACACCATCGGCTCGGCAACTGAGGTCGGGGATGGCGCCATCACCCACGGCAGGTCGGGCAGCATCGTGAGCTGGCGCTTGTCGGAGATCACCATCGTCACCGGAACCAGTTTTGCCAGGGCGGTTACCAGCCCGGCCGTAAACCGGCTGATGCCGTCGTGGCGGGGAAATCGCGTGTAGCGGCAGTCGAAGAGGATTTTCATGGGGCCGGCTTCCGGCGGGGCTTCTGCGCAGTTCCGGGAACCTGTGCACCGAGTCCGCGCTCTGTCACGAAGCTCTCGATGAGCGCCGCTGCCTCGGCAGGCTTCTCGTAGTGGATGAGGTGGCCGACGCCTTCGATGACGTGCAGTTCGGAGTCGGGCAGCGCATCCGCGAGTTTCTGCTCGTCGGCCACGGTGGTGATCTGGTCCTGGTCTGCGGCGATGAGCAGGGTGGGCACGTGGATATCGGCGGCATACTCCGCGACCCAGTGCACAGTGGATGCCCGGAAGGCATCGCTCAGCATGTCGCGGTTCGCGAATCGGCTGAAGTAGGTGGTGTGCTGCTGGTGGATCCACCTGCGCAGACCCGGATCTCGCGTGATCGCCATCTGCACGGTGACGAACCGGGTGATGAGCGAGCTGCCGAGCAGTGCGTAGCCGACGCGATTGGGCAGCGCCGCACCCAGCCGGTAGTAGAACGCGGTCAGACCCGAGACGAACGCCTTCGGGCCTTGGAGCGCCGGTGCGGCGATCGGGTTCACGAGAATGAGCGCCGTGGTACCGAGACCGCCCGCTACGGCCGCTGACGTCACGATGGAACCGAACGAGTGGCCCAGGATGATCGGCTGCTGCGCGAGCCCGAGGGACTCGATGAACAGTCCCAGCCAGCGCGCATAGCCGTCGACATCCTCTTCGGCCTGCGTCATCGGCGTGGATTCGCCGAAGCCCGGCAGGTCGGGATTGAACACTCGGATGTCGTGCAGGTGTGCGATCACGGCTTCGAGGCCGTGGTGCTCGCCACGGAAACCGTGCACCGCGATGATCGTGACCGGCGCATCGACTGCGCCGTAGGTCCAGTAGCGGGTGGAGCTGCCGAGGACCTCGACGGTGTCTTCGCGCACCGGCATCGCCGCGACCAGCGTCGCATAGGGATTCGGAGCAGGCATCGACTGATTGTACGCAGCCGCCACACCCTTCGAGGGGACTGTAAGCGCTTGCACCCCGCCTCTAGACTAGGCAACGTGACTTTCACCGCGCCCATCCAGCTTCCGGGACTCGCACTCGACAACGAGTGGTATCGCCGGGCGGTCTTCTATGAGGTCATGGTGCGCAGCTTCGTCGACAGCAATGGCGACGGGTCCGGCGACCTGGGCGGGCTGATCTCGCGGCTGGACTACCTGCAGTGGCTGGGCATCGACGCGCTGTGGCTTCCGCCGATCTACTCGTCGCCGCTGCGCGATGGCGGCTACGACGTCGCCGACTTCCGCACGATCCTGCCCGAGTTCGGCACGGTCGAGGAATTCCGCGAGCTCGTGCGCCGCGCCCACGAGCGGAACATGCGCATCGTCATCGACTACCCGCTCAACCACACCTCGGATGCGCACGACTGGTTCCAGCAGTCCCGGGCCGATCCGGACGGCCCATACGGCGACTACTACGTGTGGAGCGACACCGACGAGAAGTACCCGAACATCCGCATCATCTTCGTCGACACCGAGGAATCCAACTGGACCTTCGATCCGGTGCGGCGCCAGTTCTTCTTCCACCGTTTCTTCTCCCACCAGCCCGACCTGAACTTCGAGAACCCGGCCGTGCGCCAGGAGGTGCTCGACATCATCCGGTTCTGGATGGACATGGGCGTCGACGGCATCCGGCTGGACGCGATTCCCTACCTGTTCGAGAGCGAAGACGGCAACGGCGAGGGCGAACCCGCAACGCACGGCTTCCTGCGCGAGATCCGGGCCATGGTCGACCGCGACTACCCGGGGCGCATCCTGATCGCCGAGGCCAACCAGTGGCCGCAGGAGGTCGTCTCGTTCTTCGGCACCGAGGAGGAGCCCGAGTGCCACATGGCCTTCGACTTCCCGGTCATGCCCCGCATCTTCTACTCGCTGCGCGCCCAGCAGTCGGGTGAGCTGATCCGCATCCTCTCGGAGACGACGGATGTGCCGCCGGGCGCCGGCTGGGGCGTGTTCCTTCGCAACCACGACGAGCTCACACTCGAGATGGTGTCGGAGGAGTACCGCCAGGCGATGTACGGCTGGTACGCCTACGACCCGCGGATGCGCTCCAACATCGGCATTCGCCGTCGCCTCGCTCCCCTGCTCGACAATTCGCGCGCCGAACTCGAGTTGGCGCATGCCCTGCTGTTCGCGCTCAAGGGCAGCCCGTTCCTGTACTACGGGGATGAGATCGGCATGGGCGACAACATCTGGCTGCCCGACCGGGACAGTTCGCGAACGCCAATGCAGTGGAACCCCGACCGCAACGCAGGGTTCTCGAGCGCCGATCCCGGCAAGCTCTACTCCCCCGTCGTGCAGTCGCTCGTGTACAACTTCGCGCTCGTCAACGTCGAGTCGCAGTTGGCCCAGTCGCGTTCCCTGCTGCACTGGATCCGCAACGTCGTGCATGTTCGCAAGGCGCATCCCGCGTTCGGGCTGGGTGACCTGACAATCGTGCCGACGAACCACGAGTCGGCGCTGGCGTTCGTGCGTGACTACGCGGGCTCGGGCACACAGTTCGGCGATGCGCCCGAGAAGATCCTGTGCGTGTTCAGCTTCTCGCACAACCCGGTTTCGGTGACAGTCGATGCGACGCTGATCGCGGGCTCGACCCTCACCGATCTGTTCGGCGGAAGCCCGTTTCCCACGGTGCCCGAAGACGGCCAGCTGACCCTCACGCTGGGAACGCAGGACTTCTTCTGGCTGCGTGTCGACTGAGCCGGTGACGCCCCCGACCTGGTTCGAAGAGCGCGGCCTGGCGGACGCCGTGCTCGATGTGGTGTTCGACGGCGATCGCAAAGGGCGGTTCGTCAAGGGGTTCGCGCCGACCGGGCAATGGATTCCCGTTGCGCTCAAGCCGGCCGCGTCATCGCCGCATCCGTGGGACTGCCGCCTCGTCCTGGATGGCATCGATGCGGCGCCGCGCGTCTCATACCGACTCGACGGCTTCTTCCTCAGCCCCGACCTGGCCAGAACGGCCTTGCCGGTCGGATCGGTTCTCACCGTGTTTTCGGGCGCCGCCGTGGGGCATGCCACCCTGGTCGAGTGGCTCTAGCCGGGTTCTGTCGCTCGCTCGTCGTAGGGTTTTACGCATGAGCAACTCCTGGTTCGACACCCTCGCCGTTTTCGATCTCGAGACGACGGGCATCGATGTCGAGACCAGTCGCATCGTCTCCGCCCACGTCGGCGTGCTGGATGCCACGGGCCAGTTGGTCGAGGAGTGGAACTGGCTCGCCGACCCGGGCGTTGAGATACCGGAAGGTGCGAGCAACGTCCACGGCATCACCACCGAACGCGCTCGCGCCGAGGGGCGCCCCGCACCCGAGGTGGTGCAGGAGATCGTGGATGTGCTGACCTCGCTCTTCGCCCGCGGGCTCGCCGTGACCATCTACAACGCCCCCTACGACCTCAGCCTGCTGCACCACGAAGCGCTGCGGTACGGCATCGAGCCGCTGGTCACGCCCGCGCCGATCATCGACCCGCTCGTGCTCGACAAGGCCGTCGACCGCTACCGCAAAGGCAAGCGCACGCTGGAGGCGGCCGCGGTCGCCTACGGGGTGAGCCTCGTGGATGCCCACGACGCCAGCGCGGATGCGGTCGCGGCCGGGCGTGTCGCGCAAGCCATGGCGCGAAAGTACCCCGAGCAACTGGCCATCGAGGTGTCGATCCTTCACAACCAGCAGGTCGAGTGGTGCGCATCCCAGTCGGCCGACTTCCAGGACTACATGCGGCGCACCCACAACCCGCTGTTCACGACCTCAGGGCTCTGGCCGATTCGGTGAAGCTCGCTCGCCCACGGCTCCTGGTTTTCGCTGCCGCTGCCGCGGTGGCTCTATTCGCACCGGCAGGTGCGGATCCGGCATCAGGCGCGTCGTCGCCAGTTGCAGCGCTGACAGTTACAGCGCTGCCAGTCACAGCGCTGACGTCCACTCGGCTGCCCAGTATTGCACTGCCACCGACCGGCTCCGGTGTGGATGTGTCGTTTCCGCAGTGCGCTGCCAAGTCGCACGTCGACCTGCCGGCCAGCGTGCCGTTCGCGGTCGTCGGAGTCAACGGCGGAGTCGCCAGCAACAGCAACCCCTGCTTCCTGAGCGAATTCAACTCGGCCCTGCTGCTGGCCGGCTCGGTCGACCAGCCGCACGCCGCGCTCTACGTCAACACCGGCAACCCGTCGCTCGCCGCCACTTGGTGGCCCTCCGACGACACGACCCAGTCGGGAACCCGGGTGTCGAACCCGAACGGCGCGTGCACTCACCTCGCCGGGGCATCCTGTGCGTACATCTATGGCTATTCGATGGCGCAGGCCGACTATCGTCGCGCGCGCACTGCGCTCGTTCGGGTTCCGCGGATGTGGTGGCTGGATGTCGAAACCAGTAACAGCTGGCAGCCCGATGTCGTTGCGAACTCGGCCTCGCTCATCGGAATGGTCGACTACTTCGAGTCGAAAGGACTCGACGTCGGCATCTATTCGACGTCGTACCAGTGGGGCATCATCGCCGGCGCTACGCTACCCGCGAGTCACCTGGCCGGGCTGCCGAGCTGGCTGGCCGGCGGTTCCGCCGTCGGAGCACCCGTCGACTGCGAGAAGAACCCGCTGACGCCGAATGGGCGTGTCGCGATGGTGCAGTACGTCACCAATCTCGACAACGACTACGCGTGCCAGTCGTTCGCCGTCGGCTCCGCGACGATCGCACCGCACGCCCCGTCGGTCGTCGGCACCGAACTCACGGCCAGCGCCGGCCACTGGGGGGCGCGTGACATCCAGTACGCGTACCAGTGGAACGACGATGGGGTCGCCATCCCCGGTGCCACCGGCTCGAGTTACGTCACTGGCCCTTCGGATGTCGGCGCGACCGTCTCGGTCACGATCACCGGCACGAAGCCGGGTTACAGCCTTGCCAGCCGCACCAGCGACACGGTGTCGGTTCTCGGCGAGCTGGCGCCAGGCGTAGTCACGATCACGGGAACGGCGTCCGTCGGACAGACGCTCACGGCGACGACGGTCGCCTGGGGTCCAGCCCCGATCACACTGACCTACCGGTGGTATCGCGGCAGCAAGCTGGTGTCATCGGGACCAGCCGCCGCGACCTTTCCGCTTACCGGCGCGGACGCCGGAAATACCATCACCGTCAGAGTCACCGGTTCGGAGCCCGGCTACGCGAGTGCCAGCGAGTCCGCCACGACAGCGGTCGTCAGTGCTGGCTAAATCAGGCCGCCGACAATAGCTCTGAGGGAGAGCTGCTACTTGCCGAACGCCTTGTAGCGCGAGTTGAACTTCTCGACGCGACCAGCGGAGTCGAGGATGCGCTGCTTGCCCGTGTAGAACGGGTGCGATGCCGACGAGATCTCGACATCGATCACCGGGTAGGTGACGCCATCGAGCTCGATCGTCTTGTCGCTGGTCGCAGTAGAACGCGTCAGGAAGGTCTCACCGGACGCGAGGTCGCGGAAAACGATCGGCGCGTAGGTCGGGTGAATGTCTGTCTTCATGGCGAATCCTTGGTTGTTTGGCCGGTGACCTGGCGTTTCTGCCCGGCATGGCTGGTTTGACGAAATATCGAAGCTTCAGTGGCGAGAGCAGAAAGCCCTCAGAGCCGACTAGTCAGCCTACCAGAACGGGATCGAACCGGCGAGTCAGGATGCTCGCGCCGCGAACCGGCCCTTCTTGCTGGTCAACTCGAGTGGTAGTCCGAACGTGTCGCTCAGGTTCTTGGCTGTGACGATGTCGTCGAGCTTGCCAGCCGCAACGATTCGGCCCTTCTTGAGCAGCAGTGCGTGAGTGAACCCTCGCGGGATCTCCTCGACATGGTGCGTCACCATGACCATTGCCGGCGCACGTTCCGACTTCGCGAACTCGGACAACAGCTGCAGCAGCTCTTCCCGGGATCCGAGATCCAGGCTGGCGGCCGGCTCATCGAGCAGTAGCAGCTCCGGATCGGTCATTACGGCCCGCGCTATCAGCACCCGTTTTTGCTCGCCGTCGCTCAGGCCGCCGAAGTTGCGATCGACGAAGCGGCCCAGCTTCCACTCCTCGAGCACTCGGCGGGCACGATTGACGTCGATGTCTTCGTACTCCTCGTTCCACCGCCCAGTGACCGAGTACGCCGCTGTCATCACGACGTTCAGTACCGTCTCGTCACCGGGGATCCTGCGACTCATAGCTGACGAAACGAACCCGATGCGCGGGCGCAACTCGAAGACATCCACTGCTCCGAGCCGGTCGTCGAGCAGTTTCGCTTTACCTGACGATGGATGGATGAGCGCGGCCGCGATCTGCAGCAGCGTGGTCTTGCCGGCGCCGTTCGGACCGAGGATCACCCAGCGCTGGGCTCCGTCAACGGTCCAGGTGATCTTGTCGAGGATCGTGTTGCCGTCGCGAACGATCGACACGTCGGTGAACTGGAGGGCGGTTGCCATGGTGCATCAAGACTAGATCAGTGGACTACGTCAGGGACTCTGAGTTCGTCAACGACTCTGAGTTCGTCAACGACTCTGAGGTCGCCTGGGACTCTGAGTTGGCCTGGGACTCTGAGCTACTCGGCGAACCTGGCGTGGTCAGCGAACCTGGGTTAGTCAGGGACTCGTAGATCTCTTTCGTGCGCTCCGCGATGCGATCCCAGCTGAACAGCTGCTCCGCGCGCGCACGCCCCGCTGCACCCATTTTGCGCGCCGACTTCGGGTTCGAGACGACTGCGGCGAGGGTTGCCGCGAGATCAGCCACGAACTGGTCGGGGTTGACCGGGGTTCCCGTTCCGTCGGTGGCCTGCTCGATCGGCACCAGGCGACCCGTGACGCCGTCCTCCACGACCTCGGGGATGCCGCCCGTCGCTGTTCCGACGACGGCGACGCCGCACGCCATGGCCTCGAGGTTGACGATGCCGAGCGGTTCGTAGATCGAGGGGCACACGAACGTCGTCGCGCTGGTGAGAACGGCGCGCAGCTCGGTCTGGCTGAGCTGGCGGTCGATCCATACCACGCCGGTGCGCAGCAGCTGCAGGGCAGCAACACCGTCGCGCACCTCCTCGAGGATTTCTGGAGTGTCGGGTGCGCCTGCGCAGAGCACGACCTGAACGTCGGGCGGCAGCAGGGCGGCGGCACGCAGCAGGTAGGGCAGGCCCTTCTGGCGGGTGATTCGTCCTACGAACACCACGGCTGGACGGTCGGGGTCGATGCCGAGCTCCCGCTGCAGGTCGTGGTCGGGATTCGGAGTCCAGGACTCGAGATCGATGCCGTTGTACACGACCTCGACCTTCGACTCGTCGAGCTCGGGATACGACCGCAGGATGTCGCGGCGCATCCCCTCGCTGACGGCGATGATCTTCGCCGCGCCCTCGAAGGCGGTCTTCTCCAGCCAGCTCGACAGGCGGTAGCCGCCGCCCAGCTGCTCGGCCTTCCAGGGGCGCAGCGGTTCGAGGCTGTGCGCCGTGACGACGTGCGGGATGCCGTAGAGCAGGGATGCCACGTGGCCCGCGCCGTTGGCATACCAGGTGTGCGAGTGCACGATGTCGGCGCCCTCGACATCTCGTGCGATCTGCAGGTCGACGCCCAGAGTCGCAAGGGCAGGGTTAGCGCCGGCGAGCTCCGGAGGCACCAGGTACGACGAGACGTCGGCCTCGTCGCGGTGCAGCCCGAAGGCGCGAACGCGAACATCAACCTCGTGCTTTCGCAGCGAACGCACCAGTTCGGCGACGTGGACACCTGCGCCGCCATAGACCTCTGGTGGATATTCCCGGCTCAGAAGGTCGACTCGCATCCTTGAACGCTAGTACAGGCCGGGGTGAGGTCATACTCTGGGGGTTGTGGCGTCAAAGAAGATCTTCGGAATTGTTCTTGCTGGTGGTGAGGGTAAACGACTCATGCCGCTCACCGCCGACCGTGCCAAGCCGGCGGTTCCGTTCGGCGGTGGGTACCGCCTGATCGACTTTGCGCTCAGCAATCTCATCAACTCCGGACTGCGCCAGATCGTCGTACTGACCCAGTACAAGTCCCACAGTCTCGACCGCCATGTCTCGCAGACGTGGCGGCTCGATGGCATCACCAGTTCGTATGTCGCCTCGGTCCCGGCGCAGCAACGGCTCGGCAAGCGCTGGTTCGCGGGCTCGGCGGATGCGATCCTGCAGAGCCTCAACCTGCTTCGGGATGAGCGGCCCGACATCGTCGTCGTGGTCGGCGCCGACCACGTCTACCGCATGGACTTCGCGCAGATGATCGAGGCGCACATCGAGTCGGGTGCCGGTGTCACGGTGGCCGCGATCCGCCAGCCCATTTCGCTCGCCGACCAGTTCGGTGTGATCGAGCTCGACAAAAAGGACCCGCGCCGTATCAAGGCGTTTCACGAGAAGCCGAAGAACGCGGCGGGTCTTGCCGATTCGCCGAACGAGGTACTCGCCTCGATGGGCAACTACGTTTTCGACGCCGAGATCCTCATGGATGCGGTCATCCGCGACGGTGAGAACGCCGACTCCAACCACGACATGGGCGGCGATATCGTGCCCGACTTCGTCGCCCGCGGTGAGGCGGCCGTCTACGACCTCAACCGCAACGATGTTCCCGGTTCCACGGAACGGGACAAGTTCTACTGGCGGGATGTGGGAACGATCGATTCGTTCTTCGACGCGCATCAGGACCTCATCTCAGCACTTCCGATCTTCAACCTGTACAACCGCGAGTGGCCGATCTTCAGCCAGCAGCTCAACTCGCCACCGGCCAAGTTCGTGCGCGATGCCAAGGGCGACCTGGGAACGACCATCGACTCGATCGTCTCGCTCGGAACCCTTGTTTCGGGAGGCCATCTCGAACGCAGCGTCATCGGGTCGTGGTGCGTCATCGATTCGGGAGCAGCAGTAGTCGACACTGTGGTCTTCGACCGGGTGCGCATCGGCGCCGATGCTGTCGTGCGCCGCGCCATCCTCGACAAGGATGTCGTCATTGGAGCCGGCGCCACCGTCGGTGTCGATCACGACGACGATCGTGCGCGAGGATTCACGGTCACCGACTCGGGAATCACTGTCGTTGGCAAGGGCGTTCACGTCGACTGACGCCGTAGTTCTGCGCCTCGAGTCCTCGAGAGCTCGAGTGCTCGAGGGCTCGATTTCTGTAGTTCTGTATTTCTGTAGTTCTGTAGTTCTGTAGCTCTGCATGTTCACAACTCTGCGGCCAGCTGTAAACGTGACCGGCGTTGTTCTGGTGCAGTGTGGGCTCGCGGGTTTCGTAGACTTTGATGCAGCGCACTCGCGCAGTCTTTTCTTTCGCCTCGCGGCATCCCTCCACAGAAGGCCACCCCTGAAATGGCGCGCTTCCTCGTTGTGCTCGACGTCGATTCGACCCTCATCGAGAACGAGGTCATCGAGCTGCTCGCCGAAGAGAACGGCACTCTCGACCTTGTGGCCGCAATCACTGCGGACGCGATGAATGGTCTGCTCGACTTCGAGACGAGCCTCCGGTCGCGAGTCAGCGCGCTGCAGGGCCTGACGGTTGCCGATTTGGACGTCGTGAGATCGAGGATCCAGATCACCAGGGGCGTTCCCGAAATGATCGCGGGCGTGCATGCGGCCGGTGGGCGAGTCGGTGTGGTCTCGGGCGGCTTCCACGAGATCATCGATCCGATCGCCGAAGAGCTGGGGCTCGACTATTGGCGCGCCAACCGGTTTGCATTCGCTGACGGGGTTCGGCTGACCGGGTTGAGCGGTCCCATCATCGACGCCCAGGCGAAAGCGACCACACTTCGTGAATGGGCAGCAGACTTCGGTATCCCTCTCAGCCAGACCATCGCTGTGGGTGACGGGGCCAATGACCTCGCCATGATGGCGATCACGGGCCTCGCAGTCGGGTTCGACGCGAAAGCCCCGGTTCGCGATGAGGCCAACGTGATCATGGACCGCCGCGACCTCGCCCAACTGCTTCCGCTGCTGGGCTTGCGAGGCTGATCTGTGCGGGCTGGTGTGTGCGGGCTGGTGCGTGCCGGCTGATCTGTGCGGGCTGGTGCGCGCGGGCTGATCTGTGCTGGCTAGTGCGCGCGGGCTGGTGTGTGCGGGCTGGTGCGTGCCGGTTGATCTGCGGGCTGGTGTGTGCCGGCTGATCTGTGGGCTGGTGCGTGCTGGCTGATCTGTGCTGGCTGGTGAGCGGTCTCGCGAGCGGCTGATCTGCTCCGGCTGCTCTGGCTGCTCGGGCCCTAGTGGCCCATCCCTAGACCCCCGTCGACCGGGATCACCGCGCCCGAGATGTACGCGGCGTCGTCGCTGGCGAGCCATGCAATGACTTTTGCCACCTCGGTTGGCGTAGCGAATCGGCCCGCAGGAATCGACTTCTTGTAGTCCGCCTGCTGCTGCTCGGGCAGTTCTGCGGTCATGTCGGTCTCAATGAAGCCGGGCGCCACCACGTTCGCTGTGATGCCGCGGGAGCCGAGCTCCCGGGTAACCGACCGAGCCAGTCCGATGAGCCCACTCTTCGATGCCGAGTAGTTCACCTGACCGGCAGACCCAAGCAGGCCGACAACGCTCGAAACCAGAATGATTCGACCGAAGCGAGCCTTGAGCATTCCTTTCGAGGCGCGCTTGACCACTCGGAACGCCCCAGCGAGGTTGGTGTCGACGACAGAGGTGAAGTCGTCGTCCGACATGCGCAGCAGAAGTGTGTCGCGGGTGACGCCGGCGTTCGCGACCACGACCTCGACCGGGCCCAGCTTCTGCTCGACCTCGGCGAATGCGGCATCCAGGCTGTCGCCGTCTGTGACATCCGCTCGAACTGTGAGTGTGCCAGCCGGTCCGTCGCCTGATCGTGCGGTCACTGCCACTCGATGCCCGAGGGCGAGGAATTCTTCTGCGATTGCGAAACCGATGCCGCGGTTTCCGCCGGTGACCAAAACGGTGCGCTGAGTCGTCATGGCTCACAAGCTTATTGGGCGCCTCTGCAGCCGGATCGACGTAGGCTGGGGGTGCCGATGAAGAAGCAGCCGATCCAATCCGCTACAGCGCTACCGCCGTCGCCCGACGAGGAGCGCCGCGGACGCATGATCAAATACACCATCGCCATGAGCCTTCGTTTCGTGTGCTTCTTCGTCGCTCTCGCAATGTCGTTTCCCCCCACCTGGTGGACTCTGATTCCGATTGCCGGGGCGGTCGTTCTGCCCTATGTCGCCGTTGTACTCGCGAACACGGTTGTTCACCCCAACGTTTCGGCCGTTGAGCGGCCGGGCAGCCTCGTTCCGTTGTCGCCCTCTCCCCTTGGCCGCCGCCACGGAGCCGACGGATGACCGGCCCGATCTGCTCACGGGCCGGGTGCTCCCAGATGGCCACCACCACCGTGAACTGGCGCAATCCGCGCATCCACACGCCTGAGCGGGTCAAGGTGTGGCTGGCATGCGACGAACACGCCGACTACCTTCACGACTACCTGGCCGCGCGCGACTTCCCGGTGATCAATGCCCCGCTGGGAGTGCCGGTCGAATCGGTGCCGTCGGTGGCGCCTGCAGCACGGTAGGCGTGCGCGTGAGCAGTTTCGTCACCCGCTGGCGTTTCGCGGTGCAGGGCAGGTGGTTCACCTATCTCGGCATGGCGATCGCGTTCGCCATCGCCTGTGGCTTCCTTTCGCACTGGCAGTTCGGCCGCAATGCCCAGACGCTCGCCGCGAATTCGGTCGTGATCCGCAACTATGACGCCCCGGCTGTCGCGCTTTCTGCGGTGCTGCCGTCGAAGTCGTCGTATGTCGCCACTGCGGAGTGGCGCAGGGTTTCGATGACGGGCCGGTATCTGACCTCGAAGCAGCTCCTGGTGCGTGACCGCGTTCTCGGGGACAACCCGGGCTTCGAAGTACTGGTGCCATTTCTCGAAACCAACGGTGATGTCTTCATCGTCGACCGAGGCTGGGTCGCGATCGGAACCAAGCAGACCGCGCCCGACTACATTCCGCCAGCGCCAACCGGGCGCGAGAGGGTTGTCGCCCGACTTCAGCAGAGCGAGTCGGTTCTGCCGGGTCGCGTTGCGCCGTCCGGTCAGATCTCTGAGATCAACCTGCCTACGGTTGCGCGCATGACGGGACTGCGCAGGGTATACACGGGTTCCTACGGGCTGCTGCAGAGCGAATCGCCGAAGCCGGCCCAGCGTCCGATCGCTCCGGCCAAGCCTGTTCTCGACAACGGACCATTCTTGTCGTACGCCTTCCAATGGATCCTCTTCGCTCTTGCCGGCTTTGCCGGTCTGTTCTGGGCGCTGCGCCAGGAGTACCTGGCTCATAACAAGGACGACCCGGTCGAGATCGAGCGCGCTGCCGAACGCGCTCGAAGGGCCAGCCGGCGCCCCCCGTCGGATGCTGACATCGAGGACGCCCAGATCCGCGGCGACGCCGAACTCTCCGGCGCCAAGCGCTAACCGCTCGGGGCTTCGGGCGGTGAGCCCGATCCGTTCGCTGTGGCGCGAGTCCGTAGTCGATCAGTTGGCGGCTCTTGTCGATCGCCGTAGGCTTTGCCATCGATCTCGGCCTGGAGGTCGGTCATAGTGCGGGTTTTGGGCTTCAGCTCCCGAGGCGTCTGGTCGGGGTCGATGTCTTTAGGTGGATGGAGCCAGTAGCGGCCCTCGTCATCACGGGTGATTTTCCAGCCGTTGTTGTGAAACAGGAGATGGTGGTGTTTGCAGAACGGGATCCCGTCGGCGACATCCGTTTTGCCGCCATCTTTGAACCACTCGTTGATGTGATGGATTTCGGTCCATGACAGGGGCGCGGCGCAGCCGTCAGCGGCACAGCCTCCCCATTTCACTCCGATGATGGCGCGCTGCGCGGGGGTGTAAAGGCGTTGTTCGCGGCCGATGTCCAGTGGCAGCAAGTTGTCGTCGTAGATCATGGCGGTGATGCCGCCGGTGCACTCGAGGCGTTTCAGGGACCGCATCGAGAACAGGGCCGAATGCCCCTCGACGCGAACGATGCCATCGCCGGACTGCAATGCCTTCAAAGTGGTGGTGACCCGGATCTGTGGGGCCCCGGATCCGAGCAGGAAATCGGGGTTTGCTCCGGCACCGAGCAGCAATAGTCGTTCGAACGCGTCGGAGCCAACCTGTGCGGCCGTGCGATCGTCGGCGAAGATCACATCGGCTCTGGCCTGTTCGTCGGGGTCGAAGAACCGCACCGCTTTCAGCTTCGGCGATACCGCCCGGTCGAGAATCTGCTTGACCAGCACGAACGTCTCCGGGTTCAGGTCCCAAATGGCTCGCCCCATGCCGTTGGGCAGTTCGAAGAGCCGGATTCCCCGGGCCGCATACAGTTCGTCTTCGCGAATCTGTACGGAGGCGAGATCCAGTTCCTCCCGACGCAGCCGTGCAAGCCTGACAAGTTGGTCGACATCCAACCCTGCAACCCCGTTCGGGCGCACCCGGCTCGCCGCCACCAACTCGGCCACCAAGGCGCCCAACTGTTCGGCCGACACCGCGGAGTTCGGTGTGCCGACCCCGGCGCGGATCGCCGCCCCCGCCTCGACGGACAGCTCGCCAGCGCGGATCGCCGTGGTCAGCGTGGCGAGCCAGGGCTGGCTGGGGGTCGCCACTTCGCCGGTGTCGACGTTGAGCGTTGCCGCATCGGCGGCCTCCCCCAGCATCACCCCAGCGCGCACTGAGTTCACGGCCTCGCGCCGACTCGTGCCATTGGTCATCGTGATGAACTGCTCCGGGGTGCGGTGACCCTGCCGCTGCGCCAATCCCTGCGACCCCAACTCCGGGGCCGAACGCCGAGCCACCTCACCCGCGATCAGCGCCCCCTGGCTTTGGGACAGCCGAGTCGCCTCCGCATTGAGAGTGTTCAGAACGAGCAACACCGACTCCCCGACCGCCCGATACTGGGCCACATCGGTGGGCACCATCCGCAATGCCTCGACCGCAGCCCGCAACAGGCAGGCCAATGAACTGTCGACCACACCTGAACTGTCGACCACACCTGAACTGTCGACCACGCCCTCCTGCGCAGCTGCAGCAGCCCGAAACGCGGCCGTCGTGTCGATTGTGTCCACGACCCAATTATCGAACATGCATTCGAATGTTGGGGAAGCCCAGTCCCACTCTGTGGACAACGAAATTCGCCCACTGCCGAGTGACCACAGGCGTCAGGCCACGGCGCTCGACGCGTGGCTTACGCCAGCGAGATGAGCTCCGCGTAGTCGGGGTTCCAGTGGTCCTCGACGCCGTCTGGCAGAATCAGCACCCGCTCGGGGTTGAGCGCCTCGACGGCACCCTCGTCGTGCGAGACCAGCACTACGGCGCCGGAGTATCCGGCCAGCGCATCCAGAATCTCGAGCCGTGACGCGGGGTCGAGGTTGTTGGTGGGCTCGTCGAGCAGCAGCACGTTGGCGCCGGAAACCACGATCATCGCCAGGGCAAGCCGCGTTTTCTCGCCGCCGGACAGCACTCCCGCGGGCTTGACCGCGTCGTCACCGGTGAACAGGAACGAGCCGAGCACCCGCCGCGCCTCGGTCTCTGTCAGGTTGGGCGACGACGACACCATGTTCTGCAGCACGGAGCGCTTGACGTCGATGGTCTCGTGCTCCTGCGCGTAGTAGCCGATACGCAGCCCGTGCCCCGGCTCGATCTCGCCGGTGTCGGGCTTGTCGACGCCGGCGAGGATGCGCAGCAGCGTCGTCTTGCCGGCACCGTTGAGACCCAGCACGACCACTTTCGAACCGCGGTCGATGGCCAGGTCGACGGCGGCGAAGATTTCGAGCGAGCCGTAGCTCTTCGAGAGGTTGGATGCCATCAGCGGCGTACGACCGCAGGCGACGGGCTCCGGGAACCGCAGCTTCGCAACCCGGTCGGTGGTGCGCACCTCATCGAGTCCTGCGAGCAGTTTCTCGGCCCGCGCGACCATCTGGTGCGCCGCCGCCGCTTTCGATGCCTTAGCCCCGAACTTGGCCGCCTGCGTCGTTAGCACTGCGGCTTTCTTCTCAGCGTTTGCGCGTTCCTTCTTGCGGCGCTCCTCGTCGGCCGAGCGCTGGGCCAGGTAGTTCTTCCAGCCCATGTTGTAGATGTCGATGGTCTGGCGGTTGGCGTCGAGGTAAAAGACCTTGTTGACGGTGTCTTGTACCAGTTCGATGTCGTGGCTGATCACGATCAGGCCGCCGGAGAAGCTTTTCAGAAAGTCGCGCAGCCACACGACCGAGTCGGCGTCGAGGTGGTTGGTCGGCTCATCCAGCAGCATCGTGTCGGCCCCGGAGAACAGGATGCGCGCGAGTTCGATGCGTCGTCGCTGGCCGCCGGAGAGGGTCGACAGGGGCTGGCTGAGGATGCGGTCGGGCAGGCTCAGGTTGCTGGCGATGGATGCTGCCTCCGCCTCGGCCGCGTACCCGCCGAGGGCGGTGAAGCGTTCCTCGAGGTTGCCGTAACGCTTCATCGCGGCCGCGCTGACGGTCTCGTCGGGACTGGCCATCTCTTCCATCGACGTCGACATGCCGATGACCAGCTGCCCCAGTCCGCGGGCATCCAGGATGCGCGTGCGCGCGAGGTCGTCCGGGTTGCCGGAACGCGGGTCCTGCGGCAGGTAGCCGATCTCGCCGGTGCGGTCGATCTTGCCCGCGGCCGGGTTCAGTTCGCCCGCGAGCGTCTTGGTGAGCGTCGTCTTGCCGGCGCCGTTGCGACCCACGAGACCGATTTTGTCCCCGCGGTCGACGCGAAAGGTGACCTCGTCCATGAGCAGTCGTGCCCCGACACGGAGTTCGAGGTCTTGCACAGACAGCACAGGCATAGTCCAGTTCTTTGGGCGCGAAGCTACAACGCAGAAGGAGGGGTACAGCCAGTTAGTCTACTTTCATCCCCCTTTGACCGCTGCGAAGCACAGGAGTATCTATGTCATCCCCCTCAATCGCGTTCGGACGCCCGACCCTCGCCGATCGCATCTTCTCCCGCGGTCTCGTGACAGACCTCATTCTCATCGCTGCGGGAACGGCCTTGACCGCGGTGCTTGCGCAGATCGCGATCCCGCTCTGGCCGATCCCGATCACGGGCCAGACTTTCGCTGTGCTGTTCGTCGGCGCCACTCTCGGGGTGACGCGTGCGGCGCTCTCGATGGTGCTTTACATCGCCGTCGGGCTGTTCGGCCTTCCCGTGTTCGCGCCGCAGGCAAATGGCAGTCACATCACCGGTCTCGCCGCCTTGCTCGGACCGACCGGCGGCTACCTGATCGGTTTCGTTCTCGCCTCCGCTCTCGTAGGGTGGCTCGCTCAGCGCGAGTGGGACCGCAAGTGGCTGCGCACGCTGGTTGCGTTCGTCGCCGGCACCCTGGTGATCTACGCGATCGGCCTGCCGTGGCTGTACGTCTCGCTCAGCAACCTGCACGTGCCCAACACGCTGCAGGCGACGCTCGCAGGAGGCCTTTACCCGTTCCTCATCGGTGACGCGCTCAAGGCCATTTTCGCGGCCGTCCTGCTGCCCGTCGTCTGGCACTTCACCGGTGGGAAGAAAAAGCCCGTCTCGGAGTAGTTTCGAAGCATGGTCGATGCGGTCGGAAGCGAGATCCCCCAGTTTCGACCCAGTTTCGCTGAATCCGATTTTGCGGCGGTCAGCGACCAACTGGCGACCGGGATGGTGGCTCGCGGCACAGCCGCACGACTGTTCGAGCAGCGCATTGCCGCTCGAGTCGGCGCCGAGACTGCGCTGGCGACCTCGAGTGGCACAGCGGCCTCATCGCTCGCGTTTGCGGCCTTGGGCGTCGGGCGCGGGGACGAGGTGCTCACACCGTCGCTGACCTGTCTCGGTGTCGTCAACGCCATTTCCCGCGCGGGCGCGACACCGGTGTTCGTGGACATCGATGCCGAAACCCTGACACTCGATCCGGATGCGGCGGCCGCGGCCGTGACGGACCGCACGCGGGCCATGGTCCCTGTGCACTATGCCGGGCATCCGGCCGATCTGGATGCTCTCGCGACGCTGGCCACCGAGCGCGGCCTGCACATCGTCGAGGACATCGCGCACGGCCTTGGCGCGACCTATCGGGGACGACCTCTGGGCTCCAGTGGCAACCTCGGCATCCTGAGCTTCCACGGTACGAAGATCATCACTACCGGGGAGGGCGGCGCGCTCGTCGGCCCAGGTGCGCTGCTCGATCGCGCACGCCTCGATACGAGTTTCGGCGTCGTAGCCGGCGAGCATCCATCGGGTTTCCCCGACGAGGATGTTGCGGAGCCGGGACTCAAGTTCGGGATGTCCGACCTCCAAGCCGCCCTCGGTACCAACCAGCTGGGCCGACTCGACGAGCTTCTGGGGGCCCGCCGGCGAACGGCCCAGTTCTACAACGCGCGATTCGCGGGACATCCGGCGCTGCGCATCCCCGTCGTTGGCGACGATGTCACGAGCTCGTGGCACGTGTACACGCTGCGACTGCGCCCGGAGGAGACCAATGCGACGGCCGAGCAGTTCATTCGGGCCATCCGCTCGCACGGCGGCGCGGCGGCTCACCAGTTTTTTCCCGTGCACCTCACACCGCTGTATCGTGACGGCCAACCTGCCCTTCCCGTAACCGAGCGGGAGGCGTTCCTGATCGTCTCGCTGCCGATCTTCCCAGGCCTTACCGACGACCAGCTCGATCGGGAGGCGTCGGCGGTCGAGGCGGCCCTGGCCGACCTCTAGCGCAGCAGCCCCGGCAGATCGTCGACCCAGGCGATCGCATCCACCGCAGACAGGTTGGGGATCCAGGGCAGCGGTCCGCGCGGGTACGGCGTCGGCTCGAAGTCTGACCAGTCGAGCTGAACCGGCGAGCACGACCAGCGTTCCAGCTCGATGTAAGCGTGGCCTCCCACGCCCGAGAGGTAACGGTGGCAGGCGTAGTGTGCGGAAAGCGAGATCAGCCGGTCGTTCGGATTGTCGAATTCCGGCAGTGCCAGGTCGCTCTCGACGACGACCTCGGCGTCGATCTCGAACAGGCGCAGCATCCATTCGATCGTGGCCAGGTTGATGACCGCGAGCGGCTCGCTACGGTTCGCCTGGTTCAGCTCGTGCAGTTCTGCGAACCGGTCGACGTGCGGGGCGCGGGCGTAGGCGTTGTCGAGAAGACGCCGGTGGGTACGTACCCAGGTGTCGTCGGCCGGGGTCACCGTCGCGAAGGTGGACGAATTGTCGCGATGCACGGGAATGGTCAGCCACTTCCACCCGTCTCCGTCGCGGATGCGGTTGCGATTGCTGACCGAGTCTTTGACGTACCGCAGGTCGTCCTGCACGATGAAGACGTCGCTGCGCGCGATCTTGTGCAGCAGGCCCAGGTAGGGCAGGTAGGTGGGCTGCTGCGCCACCAACGTCCTCTGCGCCACCGACGTCCTCTGCGTCACCGACGTCCTCTGCGTCACCGAACACTCCCCCCGAAGTTCTTCTCTCTCCAAGCTACTCTCGGCTGGCGCGATCGGGCCGTAATCGATGTGATCGGCCGAGTCAGAGGTCGAGTTCGACGTAGGCGAGAAAATGGGTGCGGATCGCGTCGACCAGATTGATTTCGGTGGGAGCCAGCAACCACTGCAGATTGAGCCCGTCGCGCACCGCCGCGGTCTGCAGCGCGGCGAGATGCGGCGGAATTGTGCCGAGGTAGAGCCCTCGGTGGTCCAGGTCGGTGAACGCTTCTTCCAACCGGTCGCGGATTGTGGCATACCAGCGGGTGAAGTACGCGTGGGCCGGATGACTCGGCGTCGTCGATTCGGCCGCGAGCTTGGTGAACAGCGCGATCGTGGTCGGGTCCGAGACATCGTGGTGCGCGACCTGCACCAGGGCGCGGATGAAGGTCTCTCCGTCGCGCGAGTCGAGCGCGAACGATGCTGTGGCCCCGGCGAGGCGGTCGTCGAGCACGGCTTCGAGCAGCGCGATCTTGTCGGCGTAGTGGTGCAGCAGGCCGGTGTGCGACATCCCTGCCCGGGTGGCGACATCACGCAGCGAGGTGCCGTTGTAGCCGAACGCCGTGAACGCCCCGACCGCCGCATCGAGGATTTCGCTGCGTCTCTGGCGGGTTGCCGCCGCCTGGATGCCGTCGCTCCTCCGAGACGGTTCGCCGTTGCTCATCGGCACACTCCGGTCCATCGCATGACGGTACTTTACCGGGCGACCCGGTTTGCCTAACAAGTGGTCGGCAAAGTGTTAGCATCCTCGGGACAACGACGTGAGAGAGGGCCAGGATGACCGACAATCTGTTTCCCGACGACTTCCTGTGGGGCGTAGCCTCGGCGGGTCACCAGATCGAGGGCGACAACCTCGACAGCGACACCTGGTTTCTCGAGACGGTCTCCCCCACCATCTTCGCGGAGCCGTCCGGCCGGGCGACCGACGGTTGGAACCGGTGGGAAGAAGACCTCGGCCTGGTCGAGAACCTGGGCCTGAATGCCTACCGGTTCTCGGTGGAGTGGGCCCGGATCGAACCCGTCGAGGGCGAATTCAGCGAGTCCGCGCTCGACCACTACGAGGCGCTCGTCGACGGATGCCTCGCCCGGGGCATCGCCCCGGTGGTGACTTTCAGCCATTTCACCTCGCCGCACTGGTTCGCCAAACGGGGGGCGTGGCTCGATCCGGCATCCGCTGCGCTATTCGCGCGGTACTGCGCGAAGGTCATGGACCGATTCGGCGATCGGATTGCGATCGCGGTCACCTTCAACGAACCGGACCTGCCCGAGATGCTGTCGTGGGTCGACTTGCCTCCGTTCGTCAGCGAACTGGAGCGCGCCACCCTGGAGGCCGCAGCTGCTAAGGCGGGCGTCGAGCGCTATCGCGCCGGAAACGTGATGCTGCACGAGGACTTTCCGGGGATGCGCGCTGGCCTGACTGCCGCGCACAGAGCCGCCACGGCGGCGATCAAGGACCGTCGACCCGACCTGAGGGTCGGGCTCAGTATCGCAATCATCGACGACGTCGCTGCTCCGGGAGGCGAGCAGCTCAGGGACCGTAAACGTGCGGAGGTCTACCAGCACTGGCTCGAGCTGGCGCGCGACGACGACTTCATCGGTGTGCAGAACTACGAGCGCGCGATCTATGGGCCGGATGGTGAGATTCGTCCACCCGCGGGAGCTGTTCTGAACGAACAGGGCACGGCCGTCGAGCCGGATTCCCTCCGTGGCGCGGTCGAGTGGGTGTACTCAGTCGCCCAGGTTCCGGTGATCGTCACCGAGCATGGCATCAGTACCCCGGATGACCCGGCGCGGGCCGCTTTCATCGAACCGTCGCTCGTCGGGCTCGAGCAGGCGATCGCCAGTGGCGTACCCGTGCTCGGCTACTTCCACTGGACCCTCATGGACAACTTCGAGTGGATCTTCGGCTACTCGCGCCAGCTCGGTCTGTACTCGGTCGATCGCACGACGTTCGAGCGCACCCCAAAGGCCAGTGCCGCGGTCTTCGCCGCGGCGGTTTCGGCACGACGGCGCCCGAGCCAGTCGTTCGGTCTGACGATTCAGAACGGATCCCCGGCAAGATCGAGCTAGTCCCGGAACGCGTGAATTGGGCTGCGGAGCCGAGCTACATCGAGAAGCCGAGCGCCCGCATCATGTCGCGACCGTCATCGGTGATCTTCTCGGGGCCCCACGGCGGCATCCAGACCCAGTTGATGCGGAACTGGTCGACGATCCCGTCGAGCGCCTGTGCGGTCTGCTCCTCGAGGACGTCGGTCAGCGGGCAGCCGGCCGAAGTGAGCGTCATGCTGATGATGAGCGCGTCGTTCTCGTCGTCCCACGACAGGTCGTAGATGAGCCCGAGGTCGACGACGTTGATGCCGAGCTCGGGGTCCATGACGTCTTTCAGCGCCTCTTCGACAGCGTCGAAGAGCGTGGGAGCCAGTGCCGTAACCATGGGCCTAGCCTACGCTCGCATCGGTCAAATAGCGGTCGTAGCCCTCGTTTTCGAGGCGCTCGGCGAGCTCGGGGCCGCCCTCTTCAGCCACGCGGCCGTCCACGAAAACGTGCACGAAGTCGGGGTGGATGTAGCGAAGGATGCGAGTGTAGTGCGTGATCAGCAGCACGCCCAGGCCCGTGGTCTCGTGGGCGCGGTTGACGCCCTCCGAGACGATCTTGAGCGCGTCGACGTCGAGGCCCGAGTCGGTCTCGTCGAGAACGGCGAATTTCGGCTTGAGCAGCTCGAGCTGAAGGATCTCGTGACGCTTCTTCTCACCGCCGGAGAATCCCTCGTTGACGTTGCGCTCGGCGAACACCGGGTCCATGCGCAGTGCCGCCATCGACTCCTTGACCTGCTTGCTCCAGCCACGAATGGCCGGCGCCTCGCCGTCGATGGCCGTCTTCGCCGTGCGAAGGAAGTTCGTGACGGTGACGCCGGGAATCTCGACCGGATACTGCATGGCCAGAAAGAGGCCGGCGCGGGCGCGGGCATCCACGGTCATCGCAAGCACATCGTCGCCATCGAGCGTGATCGTGCCGCCCGTGACGTGGTACTTCGGATGACCGGCGATCGTGTAGGCGAGGGTCGACTTGCCCGAGCCGTTCGGCCCCATGATCGCGTGGATGGAGCCCTGCTCGATTGTCAGGTCGACGCCCTTGAGGATCTCTTTGGTGCCGCCTTCGATATCGACCGACACCTGCAGGTCCTTGATGACCAGTGTTGACATGATGGTTCCTTAAAAGTGCAGCGGTTTAGACTGCGATGGTTTCGGAAGGGTCTACGTATACGTCGCCGTCGACGATGGTCACGCGGTAGACGGGCACCGGCTCGTAAGCGGGAAGCGAGGTGGGCTTGCCGGTGATGAGCGAGAACTTCGAGCCATGGGCCCAGCACTCGAGCGTCTCTCCTTCGACAAAGCCCTCGGACAGCGAGATGTCTCCGTGCGTGCAGGTGTCACCGATGGCGTGAACCGTTCCCGACGAGTCTTTGACTATCGCGATCGAAAAGTCGTCGACGTCGACGCGCAGCGCTTCGTCTTGTCCCAGCTCGTCAAGCGCGCAAATGCGGATGGCGGTCATTCCTGCCCCTCGGAAATCGATACAGCTGCCAGTTCGGCCTCGATGGCCAGTTTCAGACGGTCCTGCAGTGCGCCGCGGTCGACCTTCTGCACGATTTCGCTCAGGAAGCCGAGCACGACCAGTCGACGCGCCTCACGCTCGGTGATGCCGCGTGCCTGCAGGTAGAACAGCTGCTCGTCGTCGAAGCGCCCGGTCGCACTCGCGTGCCCGGCGCCCAGGATGTCGCCGGTCTCGATCTCGAGGTTCGGGATGGAGTCGGCGCGAGTGCCTTCACTCAGCACCAGGTTGCGATTCTGCTCGTAGGTGTCGGTGCCGGCGGCGCGGGAGCCGATCAGTACGTCCCCCACCCAGACGGTGCGCGCGCCCATGCCGTTGAGCGCGCCCTTGTAGTTCACGCGGCTCTTGGTCTTCTCAGCAACGTGCTCGACGTAGACGCGCTGCTCGATGTGCTGGCCCGCATCCGCGAAGTAGAGTCCGAACAGTTCTGCGTCGCCGCCGGGGGCGATCAGGTGGGTGGACGGGTTCAACCGGATCACCTTGCCGCCGAGCGAGACCACAATGTGACGGAATCGCGCATCGCGCCCAACAGTGGCGAAGTGGCTCGCGAGATGCACGGCGTCGTCGTCCCACTCCTGCACGGTTACAAGCGTGAGCTGCGCACCGTCTCCGACGATGATCTCGACGTTCTCGCTGAGCAGAGCGGAGCCGGTGTTCTGCAACACGAGCGTCGTGGCGGAATTCGGTTTGGCGTCGATGACGGTGTGTGCGCCTCGAGCGCCGGAGCCCAGCCCTGAGCGGGTGACCGTGACGTCAACGTGCTCGTCGGAGTCGAGCGTGACGAGAAGCGCCTTGTCGAAGGCGGCCCAGGCGTTGGCCGATGCCTTCTCTTCGGGCCTGCCGGTCGACCCGATGCGGGAATCCGAGCGGTCGACCCAGGTCGGGGTGGCGCCGACGGCGGAGAACTCGTAGACGGAACCGTCGAGCCGATCGTTGATGAGCGGCAGAACCGCCTTGAGGGGCGTCAGCTTCCATTCGGCCTCGAAGCCGGTGACGTCCGGGAAGTCGCCCGGGTCGGTCGAGGTGAAACGCTCTGAGCGGGTCTGGACCGGTACAAGCGCCCAGCCGCCGTCGGAGTGCGCCTTGTTCCCGTGTTCGGTAGTCGAAGTGGGCACAGCGGTGCCCGCAGGTGTTGCAGCAGCCACTAGCCGACTGACCCTTCCATGCTCATCTCGATGAGCTTGTTGAGTTCGAGGGCGTACTCCATGGGCAGCTCGCGCGCGATGGGTTCGATGAACCCGCGCACGATCATCGCCATGGCCTCGTCTTCGGGCATCCCCCGCGACATCAGGTAGAACAGCTGCTCCTCGCTGACCCGCGAGACTGTTGCCTCATGGCCGAGCTGCACGTCGTCGACGCGGATGTCGATGGCAGGGTAGGTGTCGGACCGCGAGATCGTGTCTACCAGCAGCGCGTCGCAGCGAACGGTGTTCGCCGAGTGGTGCGCTTTGGCATCGACCCGCACCTCGCCACGGTAGCCGGCGCGACCGCCGCCGCGGGCGATGGACTTCGAGACGATCGACGACGTCGTGTATGGCGCCATGTGGATCATCTTTGCGCCGGCATCCTGGTGCTGGCCGGGGCCCGCAAATGCCACCGACAGGGTCTCACCCTTGGCGTGCTCCCCCATCAGGTAGATCGACGGGTACTTCATGGTCACCTTGGAGCCGATGTTGCCATCGATCCACTCCATGGTCGCGCCCTCTTCGGCGATCGCCCGCTTGGTGACCAGGTTGTAGACGTTGTTCGACCAGTTCTGGATGGTCGTGTAGCGAACTCGGGCGTTCTTCTTCACGATGATCTCGACCACCGCGGAGTGCAGCGAGTCGCTCGAGTAGATGGGCGCTGTGCAGCCCTCGATGTAGTGCACGTACGAGCCCTCGTCCGCGATGATCAGCGTGCGCTCGAACTGGCCCATGTTCTCGGTGTTGATGCGGAAGTAGGCCTGCAGCGGGATCTCGACGTGAACGCCCTTGGGAACGTAGACGAACGAACCGCCCGACCAGACGGCCGTGTTGAGGGCCGCGAACTTGTTGTCGCCGGCCGGGATGACCTTGCCGAAGTACTCGTCGAAGTACTCGGGGTGCTCACGCAGCGCGGTGTCGGTGTCCATGAAAATGACACCCTTCGCCTCCAGTTCGGCGTTGATCGAATGGAACACGACCTCGGACTCGTACTGCGCGGCCACACCCGAAACGAGCCGCTTGCGCTCGGCCTCCGGGATGCCCAGCTTCTCGTAGGTGAGGCGGATGTCTTCTGGCAGGTCTTCCCAGCTCTGGGCCTGCTTCTCGGTGGAACGGACGAAGTACTTGATGTTGTCGAAGTCGATACCCGAGAGGTCGGCACCCCAGGTGGGCATGGGCTTCTTGCGGAACATCGAAAGACCCTTGAGACGGTTCTTGAGCATCCACTCGGGTTCGCTCTTGAGGGCGGAGATGTTCTCGACGACCTCCTCGCTCAGGCCGCGGCGCGCAATCGCGCCTGCAGCGTCGGAGTCGGACCAGCCGAACTCGTACTGCCCGAGGTTCGACAGCTCTGGTCGATCGATGAGTACGTCAGACATGTGATTCCTTCTTCCTGCCACCGACAACCGTTCGGAAGTTGGTGACATTCCCGCGCACAGCACAACTGCAGTTACGAGGAGAGTGTCGGTGCAGCCGCTATCTGGACTGCTGGCCCAAACTAAACTGGGCCACAGAGGCCCACGGACCTTCGTCGTCGTTGACTCCCTGGCATGGGCGGTGTTCATAGAACCCCTCGATTCTACAGGGGATGCTGCGAAATAGTAGTGAAAGGCACGTACGCGTGACGCAAACCCCCACCCGGCCGACTAATCCCCTGCGCCGACTCTGGTCGTGGCTGCCGACATCGGTGACTCGTCCCGTGCGCGTTCTGGCGTGGCTCTCGCTGGCGCTTCAGATCGTGCTGGTCGGCACCGGTGGCGCGGTGCGGTTGACCGCGTCGGGGCTGGGTTGCCCGACCTGGCCGCAGTGCCAGCCGGGGTCGTTCGTCACGACACCTGAGCTGGGCATCCACGGCATCATCGAGTTCAGCAACCGGATGCTGACGATCGTGCTCTCGATCGTGGTTGTGCTGGTCTTCCTGGCTGTCCTGCGCATTCGCCGGCAGCGCCGGGACCTCTTCGTGCTGACTCTCGTGCAGGGCCTCTCGATTCCCTTCCAGGCTGTGCTCGGCGGCATCACGGTGCTCAGCGGGCTGAACCCCTACGTGGTGGGCTCGCACTTCCTGGTGTCAGTGCTGCTGGTCATCCTGACGACGATCCTGGTGTACCGCGCCTACAACGGCCGGCGCGGTCTCGATCGCCTGACGCCGAGCTGGTACCGCTGGCTCTCGGTCATCACGGCGGTGTTTGTTGGCATCACCGTGGTGCTCGGTGTGCTTACCACGGGATCGGGCCCGCACGCCGGCGACAACTCGAACGCGAAGGCGCTCGCGCCGCGCAACGGGCTAAACCCTGCCCTGCTACAGCAGATCCATAGTTACCCGGCCTACGTCACGTTCGCACTGACTCTCGCGCTCGTTCTCGCGGTCTACATCGTGGGTACCGTGAGCGGAACCCGGGGGCGACTGCGGCGCGTTCGCTTCTCTGCGGTCGGACTGCTCGGTGTCGAGTTGGTTCAGATCATCGTCGGAATCACGCAGGCCAAGGAAGGACTGCCCGTGGCGCTGGTCAACATCCACCTGGTGCTCGCGGTCATCCTGGTTTCGGCGATGACGGCCCTGCTGCTCGCCCAGCGCGACACGCGACTGGTCGTCTGACCGGGAAGAGTAGGCCCGCCCACAAGCCGCGAAGTGCCTAGAAGTGGAAGATGTGCAGCGCCGGCACCAGCGGGTCGACCCCGACGGCCACGAAGATCAGCGTGAGGTAGGTGATCGAGCTGTGGAAGACGCGCATCGGCTTTACTTCGCCGTGGCGGATCGCCCGACCGTACAGCCGGTGTGATTCGTAGATGAACCAGCCGCCCGAGACAACCGCCACCGCCGTGTAGATGAGGCCCATATGGGCGATCGGGACGAGCAGCAGCGAGCACACGATCGTGGCCCACGCGTAGAGCACGACCTGCAACCCGACCTGGGTACGCCCGCGAACCACCGCAAGCATCGGAACCGAGACTGCCTGGTATTCGGCGCGATACTTCATCGAGAGCGGCCAGTAGTGCGGCGGCGTCCAGAGGAACACGATCCCGAACAGGATGAGCGGCGCCCAGCCGAGGGAGCCGGTGACGCCGGCCCAGCCGATGAGCACGGGCATGCAACCCGCGGCACCGCCCCAGACGATATTCTGGGCCGTGCGGCGCTTGAGCAGCAGTGTGTAGACGAGAACGTAGTAGAGCACGGCGACGACCGACAACGCGGCGGCCACCCAGTTGACCAGGAACCCGAGCCAGAGCACGGATGCGACCCCGCTGGCCCACGCGAACGCCAGGGCCTCGCGATCGGTCAGCTCCCCCGTCACCAGCGGCCGCTTCTTCGTGCGTTCCATGATGCGGTCGATGTCGCGGTCGATGTAGCAGTTGAACGCGTTCGCGGAGCCGGCGCTGAGCGTGCCGCCGATCAGCGTGCCGAGCACGAGCCACAGGTTGGGAATGGGCGAGTTCGGGGTCAGCGTGTGCTGGGCCAGGATCATCACCGGCGCAGTCGTGACCAGCAACAGCTCGATCACGCGCGGCTTGGTCAGCGCAACGTAGGCTTTCGCCTTTCGCAGCACGCCGATGCGCGAACGGGTTTCCCCGGGCGACAGCGCAACGTTCATGACTCCTCTAACTGGTTCGAGCGGCGCTCTCGATCCTAAGCGATGCCGACCGGGTGCTTTCCGCAAGCCCCCTCTGCGCACGGGCGTCCCGGGGTCGCGTTCTCTATACTTATAGGTGCTTGCCAATCGTGGCCATCCACTTTTCCCCCGCCCCATTGGCGGGCGCTGTGGTGCCGCGAGAGCACTCGAAGAAGCTGACGCTTTTTCGAGTCGCCATGCCGATGATGTCAGGGCAGCTACCACCGCACGGTGCTGTCGGCTCGAAGCCGACAGCCCGACGTACTAGAAGGGTCATCGCTTCAATGTCAGCTATCCAGTGGGATCCGATTGACGCAAAGGCCGTTGATACGGTTCGCGTACTCGCAGCAGATGCAGTGGAGAAGGTGGGCAACGGTCACCCGGGAACGGCGATGAGCCTCGCGCCGGCCGCCTACCTGCTGTTCCAGCGCATAATGCGCCGCGATCCGAGCGACAGCACCTGGATCGGCCGCGACCGCTTCATCCTCTCGGCAGGCCACTCGTCGCTCACGCAGTACATCCAGTTCTACCTGGGCGGCTACGGACTCGAGCTGGCAGACCTCGAAGCTCTGCGCACCTGGGGCTCCAAGACCCCGGGGCATCCCGAGTACGGGCACACTGACGGCATCGAGATCACGACCGGGCCGCTGGGCTCCGGCTTCGCGGCAGCGGTCGGTTTCTCGTACGCGTCGCGCTACGAGCGCGGCCTGTTCGACCCGGATGCCGCCCCGGGCACCAGCCCGTTCGACCACTTCATCTACGTGATCGCCGGCGATGGCGACATGGAAGAGGGCGTCACCAACGAGGCCGCCTCGCTCGCCGGCCACCAGGAGCTCGGCAACCTGATCGCGATCTACGACTCGAACCAGATCTCGATCGAGGACGACACCAACATCGCCTTCACCGAAGACGTGCACGCGCGATTCCTGGCGCTCGGCTGGGATGTGCACGTAGTCGACTGGAAGAAGACCGGCGAGTACATCGAAGACGTGCAGGAACTCAACGACGCCATCGAGGCGGCGAAGGGTGTCACCGACAAGCCGTCGATGATCATCCTGAAGACCATCATCGGATGGCCGGCACCGCACAAGCAGAACAGCGGCAAGGCCCACGGCTCGGCCCTCGGCGCTGAAGAGGTCGCGGCACTCAAGCGCGTGGTCGGCTTCGACCCCGACAAGAACTTCGACGTCGACCCCGAGGTTCTCGCCCACACCCGCGAGGCTGTGGATCGCGGCAAGGCCGCACATGCCGAATGGAACGTGCAGTTCGATGCCTGGGCGGGCGACAACCCCGACCGCAAGAAGCTGCTCGATCGCGTGCTGTCGGGCAAAGTGCCGGACGGTATCGAGGCCGCGCTGCCGGTGTTCCCGGCCGGCAAAGACGTGTCGACTCGCGCAGCATCCGGCAAGGCGATCAATGCGATCGCGCCGATCATGCCCGAACTGTGGGGCGGCTCGGCCGACCTCGCCGAGTCGAACCTCACCACGATCGAGGGCGGCGGCTCGTTCGTGCCCGAGAAGTGGTCCACCCACGAGTGGAGCGGCAACCCGTACGGCCGCGTGCTGCACTTCGGTATCCGCGAGCACGCGATGGGCAACATCCTGAACGGAATCGTGCTGCACGGCAACACGCGGCCGTTCGGCGGCACGTTCCTGACCTTCAGCGACTACATGCGCCCGCCGGTGCGTCTCGCCGCGCTCATGAAGGCTCCGGCCATCTACGTCTGGACGCACGATTCAGTCGCGCTCGGTGAAGACGGCCCCACGCACCAGCCGGTGGAGCACCTCTGGGCGCTGCGCGCCATCCCGGGCCTCGACATGGTTCGGCCGGCCGACGCCAATGAGACGACCTACGCGTGGAAGACCATCCTCGAGCGACGTGAAGGTCCTGCAGGGCTGGCGCTCAGCCGACAGAACCTTCCCGTCTTCGAACGCGGTGACGGCGAAGCGAGCGGAGACACCTTCGCCTCCGCGAAGTACACCTCCAAGGGCGCCTACATCCTGGCCGAAGCACCGGGCGGCACGCCCGACGTCATCTTCATCGCAACCGGCTCCGAGGTGCAGATCGCCGTGGAGGCCCGTGAGGAGCTGAAGAAAGAGGGCGTCAACGCTCGGGTCGTTTCCGCTCCCTGCCTCGAATGGTTCGCCGAGCAGAGCGATGCCTACCGCGAGTCGGTGCTGCCGAAAGCCGTCAAGGCGCGAGTCTCGATCGAGGCCGGTATCGCACTGGGCTGGCGCAACTACATCGGCGACGCGGGCCGCAGCGTTTCGATCGAGCACTTCGGTGCCTCGGCCGACTACAAAACGCTGTACGAGAAGTTCCACCTGACCACAGAGCACGCCGTCTCAGCCGCCCACGAGTCGCTCACAGCGGCACAGGCTTAGCCCACACGCTCACACTGAGACAGAAGAAGAGAAGAAGCTAAAGAAATGACCGATACCACTTCCCCCACCGCGGAACTCTCCGAGCTCGGCGTCAGCATTTGGCTCGACGACCTGTCGCGGGAGCGCATCGCCTCCGGCGGCCTGCAGAAACTCATCGACGACCGCAACGTCGTCGGTGTGACCACCAATCCGACGATCTTCGCGGCAGCACTGGCCAAGGGCGATGCGTATGACGCCCAGGTCGCGCAGCTGGCGAAGGCCGGCACCAGCGTGACGGATGCGGTCTTCGAGATCACGACGCACGACGTCTCCGACGCCTGCGAGATCTTCGCGCCGGTCTATGCGAAGTCCGGTGGCAAAGACGGCCGCGTCTCGATCGAGGTCGAGCCGGGTCTTGCGCACGATTCAGACGGCACGTCCGCCGAGGCCAAGCGACTCTGGGCCAAAGTCGACCACCCGAACGCCATGATCAAGATCCCGGCGACGATCGAGGGTCTCGCCGCCATCACCGAGACCATCGCAGCGGGCATCAGCGTCAACGTGACCCTGATCTTCAGCCTCGAGCGCCACCGCCAGGTCATCAACGCGTACCTGACCGGGCTCGAGAAGGCCAGGGCCGCCGGGCACGACCTGTCGAAGATCTACTCGGTCGCGTCGTTCTTCGTGTCGCGAGTCGATACCGAGATCAACAACCGC
>Ga0302314_10001136_pt1 | contig 49589 bp, 42 predicted proteins | sample III_Palsa_N2_3_FD_200533 | JGI IMG/M metagenome (GOLD analysis project Ga0302314, IMG submission 200533) | Peat permafrost microbial communities from Stordalen Mire near Abisko, Sweden - III_Palsa_N2_3 | ecosystem: Environmental > Terrestrial > Soil > Palsa > Peat permafrost | place: Sweden... | reverse complement strand
TTATATGCATGACGGCAGCGTAGCAACGCTGGATGAAGCTATTGATAGGGAAGTCTATTACCGGAGCCTTCAGACTGGTCATCCACTGAACCTGTCTGTTCAAGAGAAACAGGATCTGAGGGCCTTTCTGGAGACACTCTGAGCTGTGGCAAAAAGGCCACGCGTTGACCTCATGAGATATGAAAAAGGCCACAATCCTTGGTTATCACCAAGTTTGCGACCTTTCGGATGAGGCTATACAAAGATCTGGTGCCGGAAATAGGAATCGAACCTACGACCTACGCATTACGAATGCGCCGCTCTACCAACTGAGCTATTCCGGCGTAAGAACGCGAATTCTAAGGGCGGGTGGGGCATGGCGCAAGCCGGTGGCCTGGCTTTGTTCCGTTGTAGCGTGACGGCGCGGCAGTGATTCCGCTTAGCGCAGGCGTTCGCGCAGGCCGCCCTGGCGCTCGATCGGGCGTGCAATGGCGGCGCGCATGGCTTCGGGGCTGGTCCATAGCTCGGCATGTTCGCGAGCGCGCGATACGGCCGTGTACAGCAGTTCGCGGCTGAGCACGCGCTGTGCCGGGTCGGGCGGCAACAGCACGGCCACGTCGCGATATTCCGAACCCTGGCTGCGATGGATGGTGATGGCCCAGGCGGTTTCGTGGGCAGGCAGGGCGCGCGGCGTATAGCTACGCAAGCCCTCTCCTTCGCGACTATTCGTTTCGAACCATACCCGCAGGCCGTCCCGGCCATGCAAAGCGATGCCGATATCGCCATTGAACAGGCCATGCACATAGTCGTTGCGGGTAACGATCAGCGGGCGTCCGTGATACCACGGGCGGGCGACGTCGAAATCGAAGCGTGCGGCCAGCAGGCGGGTGAGCACGGCATTCACGCCGTTGGCGCCAAACGGGCCTTCGCGCAGCGCGCACAGCAGTTGCATTTCGCGCAGGGTACGCAGCGCTTCGGCGGGTGCGATGCCTGGTGCGAAGACGCGCTCGAAGTGCGCGAGCTGGCGTTCGAGCCATGCCTTGCAGCGGGTCTCGACATCGTTGCGGTCGACGCAACTCAGCAGGTGCAGGTCGCCATCGACACCTTCGGCAAGAAGGCGCTGCAGCCATGCCTCGCTGTCGTGTCCGCGTAAGGCTTCGATGCCGCGCTGCAGACCACCGCCGGCGCGCCAGCCATGAGTCAGCGTCAGCACATGGCCGCTCAACGGCGCGCCTGCATCGGCATGCGCGACCGGTTGCGACAATAGCGGCGTGATTCGTTCGGCCAGCGCGGCAGGCAAGGTGTTCGTTGGCACGCTGGTGACGATATCCGCCAGCACCGAGCCCGCATCGATTGACGCGAGCTGGTCCGGATCGCCGAGCAGAATCAGCAACGTCTCGGGGCGCAGCGACTCGACCAGCTGACGCATCATTGCCAGATCGATCATCGAGGCTTCGTCGATCACCACGATATCGGCGGCCAGTGGATTGCCGACGCCATGCGCGTAGCGATTGCCATGCGGATTGAAGCCGAGCAGTCGATGCAGGGTGCTGGCCTCGGCGTGCGGTATCCGTTCGAGCAGATCGGCGAATTCCGTATCGCCGGCGAGTCGTTCGCGCAATGTCGCCTTGCCGTGTGCGATCGATTGCGCCAACCGCTGCGCGGCCTTGCCGGTCGGTGCGGCCAGGGCGATGGTCGGACGCGCCGGCAGGCCGCTGGCCTCGGCGCGGCGCAACAGCATCAGCAGCATGCGCAGCACGGTGGTGGTCTTGCCGGTGCCCGGGCCGCCGGTCAGCACGAACAAACGAGTACCGGGCACGAGTGCCACCGCGGCACGCTGCCATTGGGTTGCTTCGCGCGGCGTACCGGCGAACAGCAGCTCGAGATCGGCGGCCAGCGCAGCGTGGTTCAATGCTTGCTCTTGCCGGCTTACGCGTTCACGCAAACCGTCCGCAAGCCGGGTTTCGTGTTGCCAGTTGCGCCACAGGTAGAAGCGCGCCTGTGCATCCAGCACGAAGGGTGTAGGTTGTACGCCTGCGCCGACCCAGGCGTGTTCGCGCAGGGCGGCGAGTTCGTCATCGTTGAAGACATGGCCCAGTTGCGCGCAGGCATGGCCGTGACCTTCCGCCACGCTGGCGAAGTGCGCGGCGCGGGCCAACAACGGCGAACCGGTGCGCGTGAGTACCCAGCGAGCCAGCGTATCGTCGATGGCGCGATGTCCGTCGTTGCTCTGCTCGATTGGATGCGTGTTGTTGTTCATGCGGCGACTCCGGCGTTGCCCGCAAAGGCATCGTCGATCGCCTCGATCAGCGCCACCGGCCAGCGTTGACGCCAGATGCCCAGTCCCGGGCGCAAGCCGACCCCACGCACGAACAAATACCAGCTATCGCCAAGCTGATCTTCCGCCGTATAGACGTCCATGCGCTGACGCAGATAGCGGTGCAGGGCGACGGTATAGAGCAGCGCCTGCAACGGATAGTGATGCACATCCATCGCCTGTTGCAGGCCGCGCCCCTGATAATCGGCGAGCCGCGCACCCAGCCAGTTGGTCTTGTAGTCCAGCACGTGATAGCGGCCCTGCCAGTGGAAGATCAGGTCGGCAAATCCGGTCAGCATGCCGTTGAGCAGGCCGACAGACAGCCCAGCGGGCACCAGCGCTGGAAAGCCCTGTTCAGCGCACAGCTGGCGCAGCCGGGCCACCGAGGCGCGGTGCACCGGAAACTGGAACTCGAATTCGGCGACGCATGCGTCGTCGGCCAGCGCGCCGAGACTCAGGCCATCGGCCAGCTCGGCGCTGCGCACGCGCTCGATCAGCCGAGCCACGCGCTGCTGCGCTTCCTCACTGCTCAAGCCAGGCGCATGCAGACCCTGGGCATTCAATTCGGTACTTAGCAGACGGCGCTGCGCCGGCCATAGCGGACCCGGCTCGGCGCGTTCGAGGATGCCATGCACGGCATTGCCGAAACCCGGGCCACGCAATGGATACAGCGCAAGCAGGGTCGGGTCGTCGGTCTGTTCGACCGGTTCGCCAAGCCCGGCATCGACCAGCGACTCGTCGACGAGTGGTTCGACTTCGTCGTCGGCCGCACCGCCGGCCAGGGTCAGCGGCCGATCGATACGCCGGGTGAGGCTGCTGAAGCTGTGCAGCCATTGCGGCATGCGTGGTGCCGGCCACGGCGATTGCGCCGCGCGTGGCGCCTCGGGCGGCAAGGCGGGTCGATAACGTGCCAACGGTTCGCGCACGGCATCGAACAATGCGAGTCCTGTCGCCGCCGTCACCAACGACGGCAACCCGGCCTCGCCTGCTGGCAACTGCTGCTGAGCATTCGACAGCAGAAAGTCGATGGCAGGCACCTGCCAGGCCAGTTCGTCCGCACCCAGGCGCACCTTGCGATCGACCCAGTACACATGCACCGCATGGATCGCGCGGGTCAACGCAACGTAGAGCAGGCGCAGGCGCTCCTGCAGGTCCTCGCGGAAATGCCGGCCACGATGCAGGGGAAACTCCGCCGAACCGAGGTCGATGCTGGCCTGGCCGTCGTCGGCGTGGAAGCGGAGCAGCTTCGGATCGCGCGGCGCCCGGCGATCGCTGACGCGCCACGCCAGCGGCAGGAACACGATCGGGAATTCCAGGCCCTTGCTGGCGTGGATGGTCAGCAGTTGCACCCGACGGCTATCGCTCTCGATGCGCAGTTGACGCTCGTCGGCGGCCTCACTGTCGCCTTCGGCACCTTCGCGGCGGGCCGCAACGTACCACGCATACAAGCCTTCAAGGCCTTGCCGCGTTCCCGACTCGGCAGCCAGCAACTCGCCGAGATGGCGCAGATCGGTGAGCAGCCGCTCGCCATCGGGGCGTGCAAGCAGGGCGCCAGCACGCTGGGCCAGCACGGCTTCGATCAAGGCCAGCACGCCGCGCGTCCGCGTCAGCACGCGCCAATCCTCGAAACGTTCCAGCTCGCGCTCGAATCCTGCAGGCTCGGTCCGCCACGCGGCGATCTGCGCGAGTTCGACGCCGAGCAGGTTCGTGGCTAACGCTCCACGCACGGCCTGGTCGTCCTCGGCGTGCAGCACGGCATACAGCAGCAATTCGAGCTCGGCGGCCATCGGTGTGTCGAAGATATTTCCACGGCCGTGGCCGATGCAGGGCACGCCGAGCGCGAGCAGCTTCGTGCGCAGCGCAGCGATCTGTGTATGGGTGGGCAGCAACACGGCGATATCGCCGGGCGTGATGCGATGACCACCGATGCTTTGCGCATTGTCTTCGAGCAGTTCGACGATACGCAGCGCGCAATCGTCCAGCGCCGATTTTTCAAGTTGCTCTACCGTCGACAATATTCCACTCTGTTCTTCATGGAAGCGGTGGATCGCGAACGGCTGAGCCGGCGGAATACCGTTCACGAGATAGGGCTGCGCGTCGGCTCGCTCGCTCGCAGCCACCGCCTGATAGCGGATCTGCGGATGATCGAAGCCGCCGTCGGCGTAGCGATAGAGCGAGTTCATCGCCGCGACCAGTGCGCTGGCGGAGCGATGGTTGGTGGCGAGCGAATAACGCTGTGTGGTCTGCGCGCTGGCGGCCAGGTAGGCAGCGATATCGCCGCCGCGGAAACCGTAGATCGCCTGCTTCGGGTCGCCGATCATCACCAGCGTACCGCGGCCACGATAGATGCGCTCGAAGATCGCGTACTGGCGGGTGTCGGTGTCTTGGAACTCGTCGATCAGCGCGGCTGGAAATGCCTCGAACAGGCGATTGGCCAACGTGGCATCCGCCTGCGGGCCGCACAGCCGCTGCCATACGTCGTCGATCTGCATGGCGAAGGTGACCACCCGGCGCGCGCGTGCGCGGCGCGGCATTTCCTCGCGGCAGTAACGCGCGGCGTCGGCCAACACGCGGCCGCGTACGAACGCCGTGCGCAGTTTCAGCAAGCCATGCAGCTGCTGTAATAGCTGGATCAGCGCGTGATCGTTCAACGGCTCGCGCACGTCAACCGGCTGCTGCTCGATGACTTTGTCAGGTTTGAACGCATCGTCGAGCCGTTTGGCCAACACGGCATCGACATCCGCACCTGCGTCAAACGCCGCCGCGATATCGCGCAGGCGTTCCTTCAATGCCCGCTTCGCCGGGGCGTACAGACTCTTGTCATTCGCCAGTCGCTGCAGTTCGGCAACGGCTTCGGGTTCGGCGAGCTGTGCGATGAGCTGCGGAATCGCCACAAGACCATCGGCCTCCAGCACGCGCGCATGGCCGGTGAACAAGCCGCGCAGATCTCGCAGCAGGCCTTGCGGTCCGGCCTTCAATATCGCGGCCGCTTCGGCGGGATCAATGGCGTCGACCAGATAGCGCCGTCGCCAGAAATCCTCGACGCACTCGCGCAACAGCTCGGCTTCGTCGAACAGTGCATCGGGTGCGAAGGCGGCGCCACTTTCCAGCGGGTAGTCGCGCTGGATGCGTTGGCATAGCGCGTGGATGGTAGCGATCGGCGCACGATCGAGCCCGGCGCGCGCCAACTGGATGCGCCGCAGCGCGACCGGCCTGCTCGCCGGGTCGCCGAACAAGTCGGCGAGATAGGCGGACAGGCTGGCCTCGACATCGCCGGCTGCAGGCGGCGACTGCAGCAGCCGTTCGGCTTCGATCAGTCGGCGACGTAGGCGTTCGCGCAGTTCCTGCGCGGCCGCATCGGTGAAGGTGGTGACCAGGATCTGTTCGACACGCAGTCCACGCTCCAGCAGCAGGCGCAGGTAGATCAGGCCGATGTTCCAGGTCTTGCCGGTGCCGGCGCTGGCCTCGATCAGCACGCGGCCCGTTAATGGCATCGTGCGCCAATCCAGTACGGGTAGCGCCGTTGCGTCCGTGGGCATGAGTTCGCTCATGGCTCGTCCCCTGCGGCGGCTGGGTCGAGGATCGCCATGACCTGCCGCGCCGCCGCGATGAACTGTGCATAGGCCGCGCCGGCCGGATCGAGCAGGTCGATGCCGCGCGTCAGCAGCGCGGCATAGCCGGGTCCGTAGTCGCGTTCGCCGATGCTGTTGAAGGCATCGCCTTGCCAGGTCTGGCGCGCCTTGTAATCGCGCTTGTCGTCGCCGGCATGGATCCAGCTCCAGGCGGTTTTCGGGAAAAACAGCAGCGGCTGTTCGGCGCTGTCGGCGCTCATCGCGATCAGCTGGCGCAGGCCCACGCGCAGTTGTGCTGGGGTCTGCGTCAGGATCGCGTCCAGCTGCGGCGGCGTGCCGGGCAGGGTCTTCGCGTGTTCGAGCAGGCAGCCGTGAATCGTGTCGCTCAGGGTGAGTCGCAGCGCGGCCCAGTCGATATAGAACGGCAGCAGTTCCTTGAAATCCGCCGCGCGGTTCGGCTGCACGTCGAACAACCAGAGCCGGCCATCGTCGGCGCGGAATACCTGCTCGATCGTGCCGAGCAGGCGCAATCCCGTGCCGTGCTCCGGATCGCCAAGCTCGAGATCGATCGCTTGTGGCATGCGGACAATGCGTTCGCTACCGAAGCGTTCGCGTGCCGCAACCAGCAAAGTCTGCAGCGGTTCGCGCACCTCGGCATAGGCGCGTTCGCCGACGGCACCAGCCGCCAGTGAGCCCGAGCGCGCTAGCCAGGCTGGCGCCTGTTCCGGTATCGGGCCGCCGCTGTCCAGCGCATCGAACAGCAGCCGCTGCTCGACCCGCTCGCGCCGATCGAGCAGCGGCTGTAACGGCTCGCGATCCGGCCATTGCGCAGCGTCCTGCGCTTCGAGGCTGATGCCGCGCTCGCGCAGCAGCTGATGCCTGGCCGGGTCGCGCCAGAAGCGTTTCAGCGTGGTCAGCGCAATTTCGTTGGAGACGGCCGGTGCCGCCATCGGCAACGATGCCGCTTGCGTTCGTGGCACATGCGGCTGTTCCAGCCATGCGCGTTCGTAGGAGAACAGTCGCGGATCGTGCAGCGGTCGACCCTGCGCATCGCGCTCGTAGTAGCGCGTGTCGAATGGCTGCAGTGGATGCTGCACGAGCCAGGGGCGCGGTTGCCGGCCTTCCTCATCGAGACCGTATTGCTCGTCGAGGAATTGCAGCAGCTCGCCCAACGGCGCGGCAGGGTTGCGCGGCTTGCCGTCGCGCACGCCTTCGCCGATGTAGCTGATGTGCAGCGTGCTGCGCGCCGACATCAGCGCCTCGAGGAACAGGTAGCGATCCTCGCTGCGTGTGTCGCGGTCGCCGCGGCGCGGCTGCGCGAGCAGACGGTTGAGTCCGGCGTCGCTGCTCTGGCGTGGAAATTCGCCTTCGTTCATGCCGAGCAGGCAGACGACCTTGAACGGGATCGAACGCTGCGGCACCAGGCCGCAGAAGGTGACACCGCCAAGCAGGAATGGCTGTCGTTCCGGCACTTGTTCCAGCCCGCCGTGCAACGCCTCGCGCACCACGCTCCATGGCAGCGGTTGGGCCTGCGCGGTTTCGCCGGCCTGCTGGCCGAGCGTGGCGATTAGCCGGCGCAGGCTGTCCAGCGCGGCCTGTTCGCTGTCGTCGCGCGAATCGGTTTGGAACATCGCATCGAGTCGTTCCAGCAGCCATTGCGCCCAGCCAGCCAGTGGGCGCGGCTGCGAGAAGGCCTGGCGCCAGCGACGCAGTTCCTGCAGCAGCTGGTCGAGCTGGCCGAGCGCCTCGACCGCATTGCCGGAGACGCCGGGCAGCGGCAGGATGCCGTCGAGGAGTTCGCTGCCGTCGTCGCCGTGATGGCTGCCGTCGTGCCCGGTGATCAGGCCGGCGTACATGCGGTCGAGACCGAACTGCCACGAGTTCTGGTCGATTGCCGCGCCGCCGCTGGCCACCTTCATCGCGGCGTCTAGTCCCCAGGCCACGTGCGCCTGCTGCAGCCAACGTTCCAGTGCCGCGCGGTCGCCGGCGTCGAGCATGTAGCGGCGCGCAACGGCGGGTACGTCGAGCAGGTCCATCACCTCGCTGACCTCGCAGCGGCTCTCCGCCAGCTCGAGCAGGTACCCGAACGCGCTGATCAACGGGTGCGCGCGCGCCAGCCCGACGTCGGCGACATGCCACGGGATGTGCGAAGGCTCGTCGCGGTATTGCGCCGGCGCGCCGAATACGGCGGGCAGATAAGGTGCATACGCGGCGATGTCCGGTGCCATCACCACGATGTCCCGATGCTGCAGGCTCGGATCGTCGGCGAGGCAACGCAGCAAGGCGTTCTTCAGTACGTCCAGTTCGCGCAGGCGGGTGTGGCAGCGGTGGACGCGCAGGCTGGCGTCCTCGCGTTGCGCGAGCAGTGCGGCATCGAAGGCTTCGCTGTCGTCGTCCTGTACAAACGCGCGGATCGGTGCACCCACCCAGTCGGGTTCCATGCAGCGGATGCTCGACTGCAGGCGCGCCAGCAGCGACGCGTCGTCGCGCTCGCTTTCCGCTTCGTCCTGCGCGTCGCGCTCGTCCTCGGCATCACAGGCTTCCAGGCTCAGGCAGAAATCTTGCGCGACGCGGCCGAGTGCGACCAGTAATGGATGGCCGATCTCGAAATACAACGCGTCGGGATCGTCCGCATGTTCCAGCAGGTAACGGCGGCTGCGCAGATATACCCAGTGCTCGCGGCAGGGATCGGGAAAATACAGGTGCACCTCGCGCTGCTGCGCCTCGGCCTGCAGCGCGGCGAGCAGGTCCGGCGGCAGATGGCTGACGCCGAAGACATGCAGCGGGGTCTGGTCGATCGCCGGTCGTTGCGCGAGTTCGGCGAGCAGCGCCGCGCCACGTCGTGCGCGATGCGGTTTCTGGATGGTTTTCGCCAGCTGCCGCCACAGCGTGATCTGCCAGTCTTCGCCGGCATGTGGCGCGGAGCCCTCCCAGCCGAGGATCCAGTCCGGCCGGTAGATCAGGTATTGCGTATAGAGCGCGGCCAGATGTTCGGCCAGTTGGAAACGACGGCGTGGCGCGTCCTCACCGACTAGATAGGCGTTCACTTCCGGCGCGCCGAGTCGGCCGAGCGCATCGAACACGCGCCAGCGCAGCATGTCCTGCCGCCACACGCCGCCGATCAGCGCCTCGTCGCCCAGCCGCTGGCGCGCCATGCGCTCGTACCACTGCCAGGGCAGGATCATGTCGTAATTGGCGGCGATACCATGGCCACGCACGGAGCGCCGCGCGAGACGTTGCAGCAGCCACGACTTCAGTCCCGGATGTGCGACCAGCACGGTCTGCGCGGCCAGCGGATTGGCCGGGCGCTGTGCCTCCAGCCGGCGCGCCAGTTCGTCCGCCAGATTTTCGGTGCGGCTGCCGCGATGCACGAGCAGGCCGGCCGGGTTTTCCATCATGCGTTCCGCTCTCGCTTGCGCCGTGTCGTCGGCGAGGGTCGCCGATGCGATTCGCCAGCCTCGCATCTTCGCATCTCAGGCACCGCGACGGCGGTCTAGCGTGCAGGATCGGGCTTGCGCGCCCACACGATCCATACCGGCGGAAACATCAACAGGATCGGCCAGCTGTGGCGCACCTCCAGCCCGGCTGCGCGCAAGCTGCGGGCATAGGTGGGCGTGTTGCGGAAGTCGAGCAGGGCGAGCCGGCCGCCGGGCTTGAGCACGCGCGCGATTTCGCTGACCGTCTGGGCGCGTTCCACGGTCGAGGGCAGGTTGTGGATGGCCAGGCTGGAAACGATCGCGTCGAAGCTGGCATCGGGGTAGGGCATCGCGCGCATGTCGCCGGTGTCAATGCTGATCCGCGCCGCGACGCCGGCGATTTCGGCATTTCTCAAGGTGGCCGCCGCCGCGTTGCCGGATTGGTCGCGGGTGCTCCAGAGGTCCAGCCCGACTGCGCGACCGCTGGGCAGATGGCGCGCCACTTCGAGCAGCAGCAGGCCACGGCCGCAGCCGACGTCGAGCACCTGTTCGTCGCCGCGCAATGCGAGCTTGGCGATCATCCACCGCGTCACGATCGGCTTGGTGACCAGGCTGCACACCAGCATCAGGCCGCTGCAGATGGTGAACGACAGGGCGGGACTGAGCGCAAGAGTCATGTCGGGCTGGTGCAGCAGATGGCCCAGCCCGGCCACGAGAAACAAGGCGAGGCCGATCAGCGCAAGATTGCGCACCACGCCGGGTGCGTCGATACCGAAGCTCGGTCGTGTGGCCATGTCCCCATCCTGTTGAGTCGCTGTGCGTTGGCGCTCATTGTCGCTGGTCGCTGCGCCCCTGCCAGTGACAACCGTCAGCTGGTTGTCATTACGCGCACGGCTTGCCCGTGGAGACCGACGTCAGCGCTGCAGGACGGGAAGGTACTGCTTGTGATCCCCGTAGCGCCTTCCCTTAGTATCCACGTTCGCGCACAGCTGGCCTTTTTCGCAGACAACCACATCGGCGCTGTTGTAGGCCTTCATCAAGTTGGCATCGAGCTGATTTTCTTCGATCACCTGGGTGTAATGCAGCGTCAGCCAGATGCCGCCGGCCAGCAGCAACAGGAAACAGGCCGCCACCGCACCGAACGTCTTCCAGACCAGGTTGCGATGCAGCTTCTCAAGTCGATTGATCTGCTGGGCGAGCACGCGGGTGCCGTCGCCGACCTCGCCGATGGATGAGCGCAGGCGTTGCTGATAGTCGTTCATCGGGCGATCCAGCCCGTCTTTCACCTGGCTGGCTACTTGGCCGGGCAGGCTCAGCAGCGAGCCATCGGCCGATTGCTTGACCACGGCAGGCAACTGCTGGGTGAGGTTCTGCAGCACCTGGGCCAGTGCTTGCTGCCGCTGCTCGATGTCTTCGCAATGGCGGCCGAACTGCTCGACCAGCACCGAGGTCTGGCTGATCAGCGCCAGCAAATCATCCTGCTGCATGGGTGTTCGCTTCCTTCCAGGCTCGATGATGGGCGGACGGACTTAGCGGCCGGGGTGTGCCTGCGGGGCGGGTTGTTGGACTTGCTGTGCCTGCTTCGCCTGCGCGGTCAGGCTTTCCTGCGCGACCTGTTCCTGCTTGTTCACGGTCGCGACGGCTTGCGTCTGCAGGTTACGGCCGGGGTCCATGTTCGCGAATTCGTGCACGCCCTTCTGGAAGGCCTGCTTGTCGCCTGCGTTGAACGCGTCGGTCGTCTGCTTGAGGCGGTCGAGCAACTCGTTGGTCGGTGCGGCCGAGGACCCGGCGTGCGGACCGCCCGGGATGGTTGGCGTCGCCGGCTTGCTTTCGAACCATGAGCCGGGGTGAGTCAGCGTATTGAATGCGTGCGAGGCCTTGTCTTCGGCGGAGTGCACCACACGCGACGTTTCCGTGGCGACTTCGCCCGCCGCATGCTTTACCGCGTTGAAGCCTTGCGACACTTTTTGTTCGGTGGCGTGCACGCCTTGCGAAACCGCGCTGCGGGTGGCGTCGTAGGCATGCTGCGCCGCCTGCTCGGTGGCATGAATGCCTTGGACGGCCTTGTCGCGCGTGTAGTCATAGGCCTGGTGCACGCCGCGTTCGGTCGCCTGCACGCCTTGGACCACTTTGTCGCGGGTGGCGTCGTAGGCTTGGTGAGCCACGTGTTCGGCGGTCTGCACGCCTTCCGAAATGCCATGGCCGACCGCGCGGCTGGCCTTGACGGCGCCCTCGCCGAGCGCCTTGGGGATTTCCCAGTCGGCGGAGATCACGGTGCGTGCGGCGAGTACATCGCTGCGGTAGCGGTCGATCATGCCCTTGTGGGCTTCGTACAGCGCTTCGCTTTGCGGATTGATCAGCGAATGGCCGAGACGTGGATTGTCAGGTGTGAAATTGTTCATGCTGTGGGCATCGAGATCGACGCCCTTGATCGGATTGCGCAGGCTCAGCTTGCCCATGTCATCGTGATAGCCGGCCTTGTTGAGCTTCTCGATGTCTTGCGGCATCGCATAGGTTTTCACTTCGCCGAAGTGCTTGCTGGCCGCGCTGACCACGTCCGTGGCGCGGACATAATCGATCACCTGATTGCCGCCCTGCGGAATGCCTTGCAGCAGCCCGGCGGCGCCGTAGCCATTGAAGGTTTCGCCAGGTAGGCCGTATTTGTAGGCGGTGATTTCTGCCAGCGCGCCGCCCAGCGAGTGGCCGGTGACGGTGGCGCTGTAGGGCAGGTGGTTGTTCGCGTCGTAGGCCTTGGCTTTTTCGATGGCTTCCTTGGTGAAAGCCATCGCACTGGGCGTCTGCGCGTTCACGCCGGCGAGCACCATGCCGGCATCGGTGGCGATGTCCTGGTACTTCATCCGCTTCGTATCGGTGCCGCAATGGGCCACCACGAGCTCGCCGGTATCTACCCGGAGGTAGGCCGTGCCTTGATAGCCGTTGAGGCGGTTATGCGTCTCGTCGATGACTTTGTATTTGACGTTGCCGAGCGTGACGTCGCTGCCGATCGCGTGCGTCTTGTAGGAATCCTGGGCGAGCAGTGCATGGTCTTCGGTGGTGATGGTCATGGCGTGACCTCCTTGGCCGAGATGGAAATGCGGAAGAAATCGCTTCGATACTTCTTCACCGTATCGGTCAACGACTGCCCGCTGTCCGGATAACTTGGCGATTTAGTGTCCAGGTACGCTGCTTTCGAGAAATAGAAGTCTTTGGATTGCTGGGCGCTGATTTCGTCCAGCGACAGGTCCGGACTGAAGCTTACGCCGTTGTTCTTGCTTTTCAGCAGGCTCACGGCAAAGGTCATGTGCCAATGGCACACGCCCATGCCGTAGTAATCGTCGTCCTGCATGAGGTCGGTATACACCGTGCCCGTGTAGGTGTGCTCGCCGACCTTGGCGAAGGTGATCGGCGGGTGCTGCTCGGGAATGTCATGCAGGCCGCTGATCGGGTCCTTCGGTGCGCAGGGATCGTTCTTGGCCACCTCGTATTGCATGAAGCCGGTCACTGCGTCGAACGAGCCCGGTGCGCCGTCGATGCTCAGGGTGACTTCGTAACGCTGCTTCGGATGCGGGTTTTGCTTGATATCGGATGGTTTCATGGATGAACCGCAGGCAGAGGAGATCAGGGCCAGGGAAAAGATCAACGCGGAGGTCAGTCGTGTCGGCATCGGCGCAGCCTACTCGATCCATGCCACAGCTGTTGCCAAGGAATTATCGACTTCGGTCATCGGGACGACTCCGGTCGCAGGGTCAGTGTGTGCTGGGTCGGGCCGGGCAGCAGCGGCGTGGGCCGTCCCTGCAGCCAGTCCTCGTTGCCGGCCCCGTAATAGGGCGACAGCGGATGGTCGCTCTGACCACCGGGCATGTGCAATAGGCTTTCCGCCTCGCGGCCGGGGATCACGTCGAGTCGTTCGGAGGCACCGAAACCGGGCGCGCCGATGCGTGGCATGTTGTGGTCGCCGGGCACCGGCTGGTCGGGCATATCGAGGAAGTGACCGACGAAACCGGGCAACGCGCGCGACAACGGGTGGTGGATCGCGGTGCGGTTGATCTCACCCCAGCTACGCGCGGCGAGCCCGCCGGGCTGGCTGCCGAGCTCGTCCACGACGCGCTTGGCGCTGGCGAGCAGCAATGTGTTCCAGTCGGGATATTGCGGATCGAGCAGTTGCGTTGGCCGCTCGCGCAGCAGCGCCCACACGGCGGCTTCGGGGTCGCCCAGGCCGGGCCACGCGAAGTCGGGGTACTTCTGTTTCACCCGCGCCGCGAACGGCGCCAGCACCGCATCGTGCACCTCGGTGCGGAACGCGCGCACCAGTCGGTAATCGACGCTGTCGGGATCGGCGCGCCCGCGCCATGCGGCGGTGAGCTGGTGCAGCGGTTCGAGTGCCGGGTCGTGGTTGCCGGCCAGCGTGTCCTGCAGCAATCGCTGCCAGCGCGCGAGCAGCAGGGCGCGGTCATCCAGCTGCACGCTCAGCAGGTCGCCGGGGGCAAAGCTGTTTCGCGCGCGTAGGTCGTCGCGAATCTGTTGCGCGCGTGCGCCGAGGTCGTGACCGCCGTTGCCGAGCAAGGCCAGCGCGTCGCCGTCGACGGTGCGATTGTTGGCCGTCCACAGGCGGCCATCGGCTGGGTCTTCGATGCGTGGGTATTGCGCGGGGGCAGCCCAGCCCTGCCAACCGACGCCGGCCCCGCTGGTATCAGTGACGGACCAGTCGGCCGGTACTTGCGGATCGAAGCCGCTGCGCAGCGGAATACTGTTGCCGGCGATGCTCCAGCCGATGTGACCATTGCCATCGGCCACCAGCAGGTTCTGCGGTGGCATGCCCATCGTGGGCGACAGCGACAACGCGTCATGCATGTTGGTGGCATGTTCCAGCTGCATCAGGCCGAGGTTGTAGGCGCGCGGCAGGTCGCCGATCCAGGCCAGCGCCAGCGGCGTGCCGTCGATGTCGCTGCTCATGATCGGGCCCCAGCGAGTGTCCTCGACTTTCAGCGTGTGCGACGGCTGGCCCTTGATGCGGATGATCTCGTCATGCGTCTCGATCTTCGCCCAGCCTTCGGGCACCTTGTACTGGCCGGCATCATCCGGTTTGCGCTGCACGCGCACCCAGTCGGCCCAGTCGCCATAGCTATTGGTGAAGCCCCAGGCGATCTGCCCATTCGAGCCGACCACCAGCGCCGGCGTGCCGGGCAGGCTGACGCCGTTGGCATCGCGCTGACCGTTCGGCGCGGTGGGGTCCGGATAGCGCAGCTGCACGCGGAACCAGATGTCCGGCACGCGCAGGCCGAGGTGCATATCGTTGGCGAGGATCGCGGCGCCGTTGGCGGTGAGCTTGCCCGCGACCGCGAAGCTGTTGCTGCCGGGACGGCGCTCGTCGTCGACCGCGGCCAACACGTGCTGCAGCGTGGCCGGATCGAGTGAAGCCACGTGGGGCGACGCCGGGTTGGCGCGCAGATCGAACACGCTGGCATCCGGGATCGCCGGCGGATGCGATGGTTCGCCCTGCAACGGCGCCTCCCAGTCCGGGTCGGGCGCCAGCAGGAAATCCACCAGCATCCGGGGCAGCGCTGCACGCATCTGCGCGATCTGCAGTTCGCGCTCGTTGCGGCCGTCGCTGTTGAGATCCAGATACATCGCGGCGATCACCAGGAAGCCGTCCTCTGGGCGCCACGGCTGCGGCCGCGTGCCGAGCACGATGTACTCCCATGGTCGTACCCGCAGATCGGCCAATCCCGCATTGACCCCATCGCAATAGCGATCGACCAGGCGCTTCTGTTCGGGTGGCAACGCCGCATAAGCTGCCTCGGCGACGGCGCGCAGGCGATGGCGGCGATGATTGAGGTCGGTATCCAGCGCGGCCGCGCCGACCAGTTCGGACAGCTCGCCGGCCGGCAGCCGGCGCATCAGGTCCATGTCGAAGTAACGTTCCTGCGCATGCGCATAGCCAAGCGCGAAGCTGACATCCTCGCGGCTGTTGCCTTGCAGGGTGACGGTGCCCTGCGCGTCGCGGGCGATGCTCACGGGGTTGTCCAGCCCGACGACTTTGAGCTCGCCATCCTGGCGGGCGCGACTGCCGGTGAGCAGCACCGCGGCGCAGGCCAGCACGATCACCAGCAGCATCAGGGCCAGCCGCAGCAGGGCGCACAGCCAGCGTCGGCGTGGGCGGAAACGTGGGCCACGGGATGAGGACGGATATTTATTCATTGTTCGCTGAACACCGCGAAGATGCCCGCGTAGGGCTTGACCATAAAGGTGGGTGCGCCGGCATAGCCGTCGCCGTCGCTGTAGAACTGCGAAATCGTGCCGTCCAGGTACAACGCGTCGCGGCAGCCGAGTTCATCGCGGAACAGCCGTGCGAAGGTGTGGAAATTCACCGGCGTCTTGCTTACCGCGAATACCGCCTGTTGCGGTGTTTTCGCACAGACGCCGCTGCGCCATTTGGTGCTGTCCGAATCGTCGACGAAGTTCGGGTTGATTTCGCCGTCGATCAGCAGCATCGGGCCGGACTGCGTGGCCCAGCGCGCGGCCTTGTCGTCGCGCTTGAAGTCCTCGCTGCTGCGCACGGCGGCGTGGCCATCCGGGTAGATCACGAACACGCCGTTCGGGCGCAGCGAGAAATTGCCCGAGGCCGGATTGCCGTGCGCGAGGTTCAACGGTACCAGGGTCTTGCCGTTCTCCACGTACAGGCCGAGCGGCGCGGACTGGCGGTCGTAGATGCCGGCGTTGGCGGCGAACAACAGTCGCTGGCCGCGCGCCATGCCCCATTGCCGCAACGTCTCGATATTGCCGTACGGCTCGCCGCTGTCCGGATCGTGCCAGTGCAGGTCGAGCGTTTCGCGATGCAGGTCGATTCGGACGACGCGAAAAGTCTGGCTGTCAAACACCACATCGCGGCTGTCCACCGCCTGGACCTGCTGGGTGCAGGCGCCGAGTAAAACTGGCACGAGCGCAACAAGCCAGCGTGGCAGCAGGCGGCGATGCGGCGGGAAGCGGAAGGCGGGCATATGTCGATGGTCGCCGGGCGGGCGGGTGCGCGCAAGTCCACATGCCTCGTTTCTTGTCACCGATAGAATGGCCAGCCTGCCGCGGCTTCAGGCCACCGGCCCAGACCATCCGGGGAGAAACGATCCAATGAGCGGATTGAACACGGTAGAGATCAAGGCCTTCGTCCCGGCACGGGATTACGAACAGAGCAAGGCGTTCTATCAGGCTCTGGGTTTCCAACTGGCCTGGACATCGGACGAACTGAGCTCTTTCCACCACGGTCATTGCAGCTTCCTGCTGCAGAATTTCTACGTGAAGGAATTCGCCGAGAATCTGATGATGCACCTGCTCGTCGATGACGTGGAAGCCTGGTGGGCGCAGGTGCAGGCCAGCGGCGTGATCGAATGCTACGGCGTGCGCAGCGTGCCGCCGCAGGACCAGCCGTGGGGCATGCGTGATTTCGTGCTGATCGATCCCAGCGGCGTGCTCTGGCGGATCGCGCAGAACATTGGCGAGGCAGCGGCCTGAGCGCAGCCGTTACACTTGGCCTTTTCCGGCCCTGATTCGACCGATGCCCTACACCCCGATCGTCGCCACGCTTGGCTATGTGCTCTCACCCGATCGCCGGCGCGTGCTGATGATCCATCGCAATGCGCGACCGGACGATCTGCATCTCGGCAAATATAACGGCCTCGGTGGCAAGATCGAGCCGCTGGAAGACATCGCTGCCTGCATGCGGCGGGAAATCCATGAGGAAGCCGGCATCGAATGCGAGGCGATGCAGTTGCGCGGCACGCTGAACTGGCCGGGCTTCGGCAAGCACGGCGAGGACTGGCTGGGTTTCATCTTCGTGATCGAGCGTTACAGCGGCATAACACTGGCGAGCAATCCGGAAGGCACGCTGGAATGGGTGGAACTGGACCGGCTGATGGAGCTGCCGATGTGGGAAGGCGATCGCCATTTTCTGCCGCTGGTGTTCGATGCCGACCCGCGGCCGTTCCACGGCGTGATGCCGTACAAGGACGGCCGCATGCAGTCGTGGTCGTATACGCGGCTGTGAGCGGCCCGAAGCCCTCGCCTATACGGTGTTCTCCGCGACCTGGCTCGCCTGCAGCGGGCTTTCGAGCTGCTACCGCAGCCCGAGTCACTTCTCTTTGCTGGCCCAAAGAGAAGTAACCAAGAGAAATGGCTTGACGCAACTCGATGGGGATACAAGCAGGCAAGCCTACGCCTTGTTAAGAGGATCTACCGCCGCTATGCCGCGAGCGCTCGTTGGCTGAGGCAAGTAAGGCTTGGTTCGCTGCGCATCGCCAAGCTGTGGCTCCGAGAAAGCGCCTATGAAATTGCAACTTTAAGTTGCAATGTTATCTCCCTCGCCGTGGCTCCCGAGCGGTCGCGGCATAGCGGCGGCAAGGACTCTGTGAGTAGCGAACTTCGTCGGCAAGGCGGGATCGCACACGCTCTTGGCCCCGACGTGCTCACCTAGGCCATTTCTTTGGGTTACTTTTCTTTGGGCCAGCAAAGAAAAGTGACTCGGGCTGCGGTAGCAGCTCGAAAGGCCGCCGTAAGCGAGCCAAGTCGTCGAGAACAGAATGCCGCTCGCCAAAAATATTGAACAGACCCTTAGAACCCGCGCCCATGGAAATGGCTTTGCTCGACCCCGATCGACACGCCGATCGTCCCCGTGTGGTGGTCGCAGCTGCCGAGATTCTTGGTGATATTGACCTCACCACCTTCGTAGGTGCCGGTGCCGGCATGGCTGGCGCTGACCACGCCGGTATTGATGCTGCCGTGCATCTGCGCGTCGTTGTAGGTGGCGTCGTCACAGGGCGGGCCCGGCGCGAAGGCATTCGCCTCGTCGTGGTAGGTGCGGCCGCTGGTGTCGCCGTAGTACACGCCGGGCGCCTTGCTGTTGGCAGCGGTGGTGGTGACCGGATGTGCCGCCGTCGAGGCCGCCGCCGGTGCGTTGGCCGCGGTCGAGCTGGGGGCGGGCAGGTCGCTGGGTGGCAGCTTGAGGTTCAGCGGCTTGGTGGCGGTTTGCGCGCACGCCGAACCGGCCAGCAGGCCGGCCGCCAGGATGAGGATGGACCGTTTCGCGTTCATGCGTACTCCTGATACTACAACGCCCCAACGCGCGACGCGCCCCGGCGTGTACATGCGAGCTTGGAACCGCGGCATGGCGTTAAGTTCCGGTCACGTCAGCCGGTGGTCTCGATCCGTTCAACCCGACGCAGGCCGCGCGGCAAGACGCCGCCGCGGGTGGCACGATTGCCACCATATTCGACCAGGTCGGCCCACTTCAAGGTGAGCTTGCGCTGGCCGGCGTACAGGGTGATCTCACCCTTGCCTTCGGCCACCACCGCAATGCCGGCCACGCGTTCGTCGCCGCTGACAAGCTTGGCCTTCGGAATCTCGATCAGCTTGTTGCCCTTGCCCTTGTCCAGCTCCGGCAGCTCGGCCACCGAGAACATCAGCAGATGCCCCTCGGTGGTGACCACCACGATGCGGTCACGCGCAGGGTCGGCACTTGTCTGCGGTGCCAGCACATGCGCGCCGTCGGTAAGGCTGATGATCTGCTTGCCGGCCTTGTTGCGGCCGGTGAGCGCCTCGAAGCGGGTAACGAAGCCGTAGCCGAAATCGGTGGCGAGAATCAGCCGGGTATCGTTGTCGCCGGCGGTGATGGCGTCGAAACTGGCGCCGGTGGGTGGCGTGAAACGACCGGTCAGCGGCTCGCCATTGCCACGCGCGGAGGGCAGGCTATGCGCCGGCGTAGAATAGCTGCGGCCGGTGGAGTCGATCACCGCCACCTGTTGGGTGGTGCGCGTTTTCACAATGGCTTGCAGGCTGTCGCCTTCGCGATAGTTGAGGCCCTCGGCATCGATGTCGTGCCCCTTGGCGGCGCGGATCCAGCCCTTGTGGCTGAGCACCACGGTGACCGGCTCGCTGACCACCAGCGCGCTTTCGTCCAGCGCCTGCGCCACCTCGCGCTGCACCAGCGGCGAACGGCGGTCGTCGCCGTATTTGGCGGCATCGGCGCGTAGTTCGTCCTTGATCAGGCTTTTCAGCTTGGCTGGCGATTTCAGCAGGACGTTGATCTTCGCGCGCTCCTCTTCGAGCTGGTCGCGCTCGGCGTTGATCTTCATCTCTTCCAGGCGCGCCAGCTGGCGCAGCTTGGTTTCCAGAATGTAGTCGGTCTGGTCGTCGCTGAGCCTGAAGCGGGCCATCAGCACCGGCTTGGGCTCTTCCTCGGTGCGGACGATGCGGATCACCTCGTCCAGGTTGAGATAGGCGATGCGCAGACCTTCCAACAGGTGCAGGCGCCGTTCCACTTTGGCCAGCCGGTGCTGCAAGCGCTTGGTGACGGTGCTGGTGCGAAAGGTGAGCCACTCGCTGAGGATGCGCTTGAGGTCCTTCACCTGCGGCCGGCCGTCCAGGCCGATCATGTTGAGGTTGACTCGGAAGCTCTTTTCCAGATCCGTGGTGGCAAACAGGTGCTGCATCATCTCGTCGGCGTCGACGCGATTGGAGCGCGGCACGATCACCAGGCGGATCGGGTTTTCATGGTCGGATTCGTCGCGCAGGTCCTCGATCATGGGCAGCTTCTTCGCGCGCATCTGCGCGGCGATCTGCTCCAGGATTTTCGACGGACTCACCTGATGCGGCAGCGCGGTGATCACGATGTTGCCTTCGTCGCGCTCGTAGATTGCGCGCGCGCGCAGCGAGCCGCCGCCGGTCTGGTACAGCGCCAGCAGTTCGCGGCGCGGCGTGATGATCTCGGCGGTGGTCGGGTAGTCCGGGCCGAGCACGTGTTCACACAGATCGGCGACCGTCGCATCGGGATCGTCGATCAGGCGGATGCAGGCGCTGACGACCTCACGCAGGTTATGCGGCGGAATATCGGTGGCCATGCCCACCGCGATGCCCATCGAGCCATTGAGCAGTACGTGCGGCACGCGCGCCGGCAGCCAGCTGGGTTCTTCCAGGGTGCCGTCGAAGTTCGGCACCCAGTCCACTGTGCCCTGGCCGAGTTCGCCGAGCAGGGCCTCGGCGATCGGGCTGAGCTTGCTCTCGGTGTAGCGCATCGCGGCGAAGCTCTTCGGATCGTCCGGCGAGCCGAAGTTGCCCTGGCCGTCGACCAGCGGATAGCGGTACGAGAACGGCTGCGCCATCAGCACCATCGCCTCGTAGCACGAGCTGTCGCCATGCGGATGGAACTTGCCGATCACGTCGCCGATGGTGCGCGCGGATTTCTTCGGCTTGGCGCCGGCGGCGAGGCTCAGCTCGCTCATCGCGTAGATGATGCGCCGCTGCACCGGCTTCAGGCCGTCGCCGACGAAGGGTAGGGCGCGGTCCAGCACCACGTACATGGAATAGTCGAGGTATGCCCGCTCGGCGTATTCCTTCAGCGGGATCTGTTCGAAGTTGGCTTGCAGGTTCATGCGCGGCAGTCGTCAGGGAAGCGATCGTCAAGGAGCAAAGAAGCCGGCGTGCGCCGGCCACAACCCGGGGATGGTGCCAGAAGCGGCGGAATGCGGACAGCTTGCCAAACGCGGATTATTCGCGACGCACGTTTATATGCAGCTGCTGCAGCTGGTTCTGCAGGCTGTCCGGCCCGGCCAGATGGCCGGCGCCGACAGCCACGAAGCTGGTGCCGGGATGCTGCATCCGCCGGGCGATGGCCAGCGCCCACGCACGGTTGCGCTGCACGAGCAGCAGCCGATAGAGCTGCGGGTTCTCCTTGCGCATGTCTTCGTCCTCGATGCGCGCGATGGCCGTAACATCGCCGTTTTTCCACGCGTCGATCAGCTCGCGCAGCTTGGCCGCGCCATCGGAGACATCGTCGAACGTCGCGCGCAGAAAGCTTAGTTGCAGCGGTTCGGACATATCGGCCAGCAGGCGAATCTGCTGTTCCGAGGTTTCCAGTCCAAGCACCGGCTTGCCGACGGCCAGCATCCGTTTCTTCAAAATCTTGTCGACGCCTTGGTCGGGATCGAGCCCGGCCTGCACGAGCGGCGCGACGGTCAGCGTCAGCGCGGCCATCCACGGCTGCATCGCGTTCAGCGCCGTCATGCCGCCGGGCAGTTTGGCGACCGCGGCGGCCTTGCGCAGCCGGGCCAGGTCGTCGTCGCTCAGTTTGCTGGCGAGCGGGTGCTTGAAATCCAGGCCGTACTTGAACACCAGTTGTTGCATATTGGCCGGGTCGTCGTCGGTCAGCTCAATGGTGAGATCTTGGCTTTGCTTGAGCGCGTTGTCGAGCTGCGGCGACGACCATGCGGTGTCGGTCGGCAGCAGATGCACCGTGCCGAAGAGGTAGACGGTGGCGTGCTCGTTCTTTGCGACCCACAGCGCCGGCTGGGCGCGCAGTGGCCGGTCCGGCAACAGGACGAGAAACACGGCAAGCAGTGCGCATGCGACATGGCGTGGTTGGAGCATGTGCAATCTCACTTCATGTAGTGTGATGTTGCAGGATGCCAGCTTATGCTGCCTGAGGTCCGTTGGACCATTGGTGCTTGTTCATATTTTTGCGGGCGGCATTGCGTTCTGCGCGATCTGGCTCGCCTGCGGCGGGCTTTCGGACGCCTTCCGGCGCCGGAAACCTAGCCTCGGACTAGAAGTGACTCGCCTCCGCAGGAGGTGAAAGCTCTTCACGCATGCTCCAGCCACGCTTGCAGAGACATTGAACAGCCTCTCAGCGCGGCACGCGATAGCCGCCAGGCACCCCATGCGGGCTCAGCGTGAGCTGCCACAGCTGATCGCGGCGGCTGCGGAACACGGCGGCGGAAACGGCCAGATAGAAGTGCCACATGCGGCGGAAGCGCTCGTCGTACTTGCCCGACAGCTGCGGCCATGCGGCGTCGAAGTTCGCTTTCCAGGCGGTCAGCGTGGTGTCGTAGTCGGCGCCGAAGTTGTGCCAGTCCTCGACCACGAACAGGCCTTCCAGCGCGGCGGCGAGCTGGCTCGCGGCGGGGATCACCGAATTCGGGAAGATGTATTTCTCGATCCATGGGTCCGGCCGCGCCGGGCCGGTGTTGTTGCCGATGGTGTGCAGCAGCAGCAGGCCATCATCGACCAACGAATGGCGGGCGACCTCGAAGAAGCTGCGGTAGTTGAGCCCGCCGACGTGCTCGAACATGCCGATTGAGAGGATCGCGTCGAAGCGCTCGTCCAGCGCGCGATAGTCCTGCAGGCGGATTTCGATCGGCAGGTCGGCACACAGTTCGCGCGCGTACTCGGCTTGTTCCTCCGATACGGTGATGCCGACGCCGCTGACCCCGTAATGTTCGGCGGCGTATTTCAGCGCCTCGCCCCAGCCGCAGCCGATGTCGAGCACGCGCTGGCCGAGTTTCAGCTGCAGCTTGCGGCAGACCAGATCGAGTTTGGCCGCCTGCGCATCGTCCAGGTTGTCTGCCTTCGCCCAGTAGCCGCAGGAATACACCAGCCGCCGACCGAGCATGGCCTGGAACAGGTCGTTGCCGAGATCGTAGTGCACCTTGCCGATCTCGTAAGCATGCTTGCCGCGCTGCATGTTGAGGAAACGCGCCTTGAAGTGCGCGAGCAGCGTGTCGAGGGTCTTCAGCTCGGTGTCGAGGTTCGCCGAGAGCACGCGGGTGAACATCCCGGCGAGGTCGTCCGCATCCCACCAGCCGTCCATATAGGCCTCGCCCAGGCCCAGCGAGCCGTGGGCGAACACGCGGGCATACAGGCGGTCGTCGTTGACCCGCAGGTCGGTCGGGGCTGTGCCTTCGATGCCCACGCCGGCGTGGGCCAGCAGTTCGGCGGCGCGTTGTTTCAAGGAGTCCGCACTCATGCGTGCCTCGTCATGAAAGGGGAATCTGCTACATCGTATTTCGCGGCGACAATCTCAAGTAGTCCCGGGCAGCCCGAAGCTGACCGGCAGGCTCGAATAGAACACGCCTGCCTGCGTATAGAAACTGAGCTGCACGCCGTGGGTCGGAGTCTGCAAGGTCAATGGGTATCTTCCCGCGATCAGTGGCGCAATACGCCACGCATGAGGGCCAAGCCGAGCACGCACATACCGATCGAGCCGACCAGATGCGCGGCGATATGGGCGCCGAACCACAGGTACTGCTGGCGCAGCAGCAGCGTGGTGGACTCGGCCGAGAAGGTGGAGAACGTGGTCAGTCCACCGAGGAAGCCGGTGAACACGAACAACCGCAGTTCCGGCGACAAGGTCTGGAAGTGGTCCCACAGGCCCATCACGCAGCCCATCATCAGGCCGCCGCCGAGATTGGCGGCCAGCGTGCCGAGCGGCACGGTCGGGAACAACGGGTTCAGCAAGGTGCCGAGCACCCAGCGCAGCCAGCAGCCCAGCGCCCCGCCGATACCCACCGCAACAAATCCGATCCAGCCCACGTGCAAGTCTCCTGATCGATGGAACCTCAAGGACTTTCGCGGAACAGGCACACGCCTGCGCCCCGGAAAGCCGGTGGTGCAGGCATCATCAACTTCATCTCGAAGTGGTTCGTTCCGAGGTGGAACGGGAGGCATGCCATCTCCCATCGGACGAGCGCGATGATCAAGCCAGCCGATGCCGCATGCTAGCCGAAAATCGAGCGCCGCCGCCATTCGTCATGGCGCGGCTGTGGCCGGTGCGTCGTTATACTCACGCTCTCTTTCATCGACGCTGCGTGGCATATGACTTTTCCTGTGCGACCGGCATCGCGCAGCCTGCCATGGCTATTGGCCGCGATCTCGATGATCGGGCCCTTTTCGATCGATGCGGTGTTTCCGGCGTTTCCGCTGATCGGCGCGCGCTTCGGCGTGGATGCCTCGGCACTGCAGCAATTAATCAGCGTGTATCTGTTGACCTATGCCGGTATGAGCCTGTTCCACGGCGCGATCTCCGACGCCATCGGCCGCAAGCCCGTGGTGGTGACGGGCATGCTGGTGTATGCGCTGGCTTCGGCCGGCGCGGCGATGTCGACGTCGTTCGGCATGCTGCTGACCTGCCGCGGCCTGCAAGGCATGTGCGCCGGTGCGGGTTTGGTGGTGGGGCGCGCGATCGTGCGCGATACCTATCAGGGCGCCAGTGCGCAGAAACTGATGTCGCGCGTGATGATGATTTTCGGCGTTGCGCCGGTCATCGCGCCGATGATAGGCGCGCAATTGCTGCCGCTCGGTGGCTGGCATGGCATCTTCTGGGTGCTGACGGGTGCCACGGCACTGCTCTCGCTGACCTTGTTCCTGTTGCTGCAGGAAAGCCACCCGCCACAGGCGCGCACGCCATTCGCGCCGCGTAATCTGCTGGCCCGCTACGCAGCCTTCGGCCGGGACCGTTCGTTTCGGCCGCTGGTGATCGCCGTTTCGGTAAATTACGCCGGCCTGTTTCTCTACATCGCTTCGGCGCCGAGCATTGTGCGCGAGCTGCTGCATCTGTCCGCGCAGAGTTTTCCATGGCTGTTCGTGCCGGTGGTGGTCGGACTGGTGGTCGGTGCCTCGTTCTCGGGTCGATTGGCTGGCCGGCAGAGTGTGCGGTTTACCGTCAATCTCGGTTATGCCTCGATGCTGCTGGCTTGCGCGCTGCATATCGCACTGGCGCTGCTGTTGCCGAAGCCGTCCGTACCGTGGTCGATGTTGCCGCTGATCCTGCATGGCGTCGGTGTGCAGCTGGCGTTCCCCACCTTGACGCTGTTGTTACTGGATCGTTTTCCGCATCAGCGCGGCGGGGCGTCGTCGGTGCAGGCGTTCGCCAGTCTGCTGTTGTGCGGGTTGGTCGCCGGCGTGCTGTCGCCGTGGTTGTCCGGGCAGATGCTGCACCTGGCGCTGGGCGCTTCGGCGCTGACCCTGACCGGGGCTTTGGCTTGGTGGTGGTATCGCCGTTCGCTGCGCTATGTGCCGGGCCGTTTATCACCGGCAGACGGCGTGGAGATCGAACAGCAGAGCGAGATCGCCGAGCCGCGCTGAGTTATTCGGTGGTCGCGTGAGTCGCCGTCCGTGTCGGCTGGCCATGTTGATCCAGCACGCGCGCCGCGATTAGCCATTGCCGTGCGTTCTCCGCGTCCTGCTCGAACCAGGCACGAGTCGAATCGAGCCGGAACGAATAGCCCCATGCGTCCATATCGGCCATCAGGCGGTCCCGACCGACGCCGGGTAGCAGGTCGGCCAGCACGATCTGCAGGTAACAGGTGGCGTCTTCTTCCTCGACCGAATCGGTGGCGTCGGTATGGACGGCCAAACGTTTTCCCGGCGGGAGTACGATCAGGTGGCCGGCTTCGTGCAACAGGGAATGGACAGGCGTGTCGTCGCGCGCGAAGACCGTTACACCGATGATGCCGGCTTCCGCATCGCCCCAGTAACTGCCGGGTATCGGCAGGCCGTCATCGACGCGTTGCAGGTTGAGGCCAAAGCCGGCCAGCAGTGCAGCCGGCGCGGCGAAGCCGAGATCGCTCAGGCGCAATACGCCAGTGGCAGGGTTATCCGAGCCGGGATCGGCGTCGGTGTGGATCATGACGGGCATGCGGGTGAGATCGATGGATTTAGAACTGAGCGGCACCGTGTTCAGCAGGGCGTTGGCGCCTCGCTCAACCCGTCTTGGTGGCATTGCCACCGGGCAGCGCCACCGACAGTTCCAGCACTTCATGGCCACTGTCGCGTTCGACGTTGATGTTGATCGCGTCGATGTCGACGTTGACGTATTTCTTGATCACTTCGAGCAACTCGTTGCGCATCATCGGCAGGTAATCCGGTGCGCCGCGAGTGGAGCGTTCTTGCGACACGATGATGCGCAGGCGCTCCTTGGCCACACTTGCCGTGGCTTCCGGCTTGCGCCGCAGGAAATCAAGGATGCTCATCATGGCTCAGCTCCCGAACACGCGCTGGAAGAAGCCCTTCTTGGGCGCTTCGACGAAGCGTAGTGGACGCTCTTCGCCAAGGATGCGTGCCACGGTATCGGTATAAGCCTGACCGGCGTGGGAATTGGGGTCGAGAATCACGGGTATACCCGCATTCGAAGCGGCCAGCACGTTCTCGGATTCGGGAATGACGCCGACCACCTTGATGCCGAGGATTTCTTCGACGTCGCCCACGCTGAGCATCTCGCCGGCGGCGACGCGGGTAGGGTTGTAGCGGGTCAACAACAGATGCTGGGTGATCGCGCCTTCACCGCGTTCGGCGCGCCGGGTCTTGCTGGCGAGCAGGCCGAGGATGCGGTCGGAGTCGCGCACCGAGGACACTTCCGGGTTCACCACGACGACGGCATGGTCAGCGAAATACATCGCCAGATGCGCACCTTTCTCGATGCCGGCCGGCGAGTCGCACACGATGTAGTCGAAACCATCCGCGGACAGACCATCGAGCACCTTCTCCACGCCTTCCTGGGTCAGTGCGTCCTTGTCGCGGGTCTGGCTGGCGGCCAGCACGTAGAGGTTGTCGTGGCGCTTGTCCTTGATCAGCGCCTGTTTCAGCGTGGCTTCGTCATGCACCACGTTGACGAAGTCGTACACCACGCGGCGCTCGCAGCCCATGATCAGGTCGAGGTTGCGCAGGCCGACGTCGAAGTCGATCACGGCGACTTTCTTGCCGGCGATGGCCAGGCCGGTGGCCAGCGAGGCGCTGGTCGTGGTCTTGCCCACGCCGCCTTTGCCGGAGGTGACAACTATGGTCTCAGCAGTCAAGGATCCATCTCCCTCTTTATTGTTGTTGGAATGCACACTGCGGCGTTCAAAGTTTCGCGATCAACAGCTTTTCGTTATCCAGCCAGCATTGCACGGACTGGCCTTCGAGGTCTTTAGGAATTTGCTCGAACACCCGGTAATGGCCGGCGATCGCCACCAGTTCGGCGCGAAAATCCGAGACATAGATGCGTGCCTTCTCGTCGCCCTGCGCGCCGGCCATGGCGCGGCCTCGCAGGCCGCCATAGATGTGGATGTCACCGTCGGCAATCACTTCCGCACCGTTGGCGACGGCGCCGGTGATTACCATGTCGCGATCGCGCGCATAGAGCTGCTGGCCGGAACGCACTGCGCCCTCGTGATGCATCGCACCCAGCGGAGCGCTGGCGGCGGGAGCGGCATGGATCGCCTCGCGTTCCACCACGGCGGCGGCTGGTGCGGGTTTCGCCGCCGGCACGGACTGAGCGGGCGGGGCGATGCTGCCGCCGTCGGCTGGCTCGTAGGCGGCGCGGAACTTGGCGATCAGCGGCAGGCCCATGCGCTTGGACAGCGCTTCCGTTTCACTGGTGCCATAGGCAAGCCCGACCGGCAGCATGCCGGCGCTGCGGATCGCCTCGAGCAGCGCATCGACGGTGCCGTCGTCGGGCAGGTCGAGCAAGTGGCTCAGGTCCAGCACCACGGCGGCGCGGGAAAACAGCTGCGGCGCGGCGCGCACGCGGCGCTCCAGTTCATCGCATAAGGCGGCGGCATCGACGCGGCGAATGCGCACGCAGGCGATGCCGACCTGGCCGAAGCGCAGGTCGCAGGCATCGCTGGTTTCAACGCGTGCGTTCATGCCGAACGCTCCCCGGCCTGGCGGCGTGGCGCGGCGTTATCCGGCGCTGCATGCTTGCGCTCGGCCAGCCACGGCACGTCGGGCAGGCCGCCGTGATCGAGCCAGGTTTCGCGCACGAATCCATAACTGGGCAGATCTTTCGCCAGCAGACTGACCTGCGGACCCTGGTCGCCCATGCGCTGCTGGCCGACTTCCTGGAAACCGTAGGTGCCATGGAACAGCACGATGACGTCGTCGCGCGGCTCCAGGAACACTTCGCAAGTCAGCAGCGGCACGCGCACTTCGGCGAAGCTGTTCACGTCGCAATAGAAGATGCGGCCGAGCCCGTGGCGCCGATAGACATTGGCGATCACGATGCGGTCGATGTAGAGGAATTGCGGATAGTGCTCGCTGAACCAGCGGTAGTTCGGGCTGTGATAGCCACCGTTCTCGCGCAGGGCGATCAGGAACCCGGCGAGGTGGCCGTTGATTTCGGCGACCCGGAAGTAGTCGGCGTGCTCGTAGAAGTAGCGCAGCTGGGCGGCGTCCAGCGCGAGGATGGAGTGGCCGGCGGCATTGTTGAGCGCCAGTACGGCATCCAGCTCGTGCTCACACACGTCGCGGATGGCAAGGGCCATTCGTTGCTCCACATCAGATATTCGTAGGATGGGCGGCGAGGCAGCCCACGTGACGTCGCATTATGACATGCGGGTGCGGCCGGCACACCTCGCAATGCGCCATGTAAAGCCTTTGTAAAGTGGCCTCGTCAAGCGTGTTCTGCCGGCTGCGTCGACCGGTACAGACCATCCTGAGCCTTGGCAAGCGTGACTTCTCGCCGATTGCGCGGAAGCGCCGGGAGCCTAATGATGCGCCATGCGCTGGTTCTTCCTCAATCACACCCGACTGCTCCGCTATGCGGGGTTCTTCACCTATCTGTCGGCGGGAACGCCGCTGGTGACGAACTGGGCCGTTGAACGGCTCAACCAGTTGCAGAGCCCGAATTTCGCGCTACTGCTGTGGACGCTCTCATACCTTGTGTTCGGCCTGATGTACTGGCTGCTGACCCACGACATCGGTTCGCGGCGCTACTTGGCCCTCAAGCTGCCGGGCCTGGCCTTGATGACCGCCGCGGCGATTGCCGTGGGCTGGTACAGCCACAGCGGCCTCTCCGCCATGCTGATGGTGGTGGCATCGGTAGCGTTGCCGTGGCTGCTGCCGCTGTGGCCAGGCGTGTTCTGGCTAGTGCTGCAGCATCTGAGCCTGGTGGCAATCTTCGCCACCTTTCCCGAGTACGATCACAGCATCACGGTCAGCTTCATCCAGGCGAGCATCTATCTCGGCATCTCGGTGCTGGTTTTCGTGACCTCGACAGTCGCCGTGCAGCAGACCGAGCAGCGCGAGGTGCAGCGGCGCCTCAATTCCGAATTGCGCGCGACCCGAGCGATGCTGGCCGAATCGACCCGCATTGCCGAGCGCATGCGCATCGCGCGCGATCTGCATGATCTGATCGGCCACCACTTGACCGCGCTGAGCCTCAACCTCGAAGTGGCCAGCCACTTGACCAATCAGGCCGCCGCCGAGCACGTGCACAAGGCGCAGGCCACCGCCAAGCATCTGCTGGCCGACGTGCGCGAGGCGGTAAGCGAGCTGCGCCAGGACGATGCGATCGATCTCACGCAGGCCCTGCAAAGCCTGGTCGAAGGAGTGCCTGGCCTGCACGTGCATATCGTGATGCCGCCGCGCTTCAGCGTGGAAGACCCGCGTCGCGCGCAGGTGCTGCTGCGCTGCGTGCAGGAGATTCTCACCAATACCGCGCGACACGCCGCCGCACGCAATCTATGGCTGAACTTCGCCTACGCCGACGCGAACTTGCTGGGTCTGCACGCGCGTGACGACGGCCGCGGCGCGGCGAATTTCGCGCCGGGCAACGGGCTGGCCGGAATGCATGAGCGCCTGTACGAGTTCGGCGGCAGCGTGACGATCGACACCACGACCAGCCAGGGCTTCGCGCTCACTGTGCGGCTGCCGCTCGGCGAGAAACAGGCTTTGGCACATGCGCCTGAGCGCTTCGGGTCGCCCGCGCTGAGCGCGCCCTGAGGATGCAGGTCCAGAATGCCCGATGCGCGCTCCCGCCGCAGTTCGCAGCCATGCCAGAATGTGCCGCTCGGCCATCCCGCCGTTGCCGCATCCTGCCGTTTCGTAGTTACCGTTTCGAGGGCCTGAGATGATTTCTGTCTGTCTCGTCGACGACCAGAACCTGGTGCGTCAGGGGGTGCGTTCGCTGTTGGATCTGGCCGAGGACATCCGTGTCGTCGCCGAATGCGCCGATGGCGCCCAGGCCGTGCTGGACATTCCGCGGATCAGGCCGGACGTGGTGCTGCTGGACCTGCGCATGCCCAATATGAGTGGGCTGGAAGTGCTGCAGGCACTGTCGCTGCGCAACGAGCTGCCGCCGACCATTATCCTCACCACCTTCGACGACGATCAGCTGGTGCTGCAGGGCCTCAAGGCCGGTGCGCGCGGCTATCTGCTGAAGGATGTTTCACTGGAGCAACTGGTCGAGGCGGTCCGCACAGTGGCGGCCGGCGGCTCGCTGGTGGCGCCGATGGTTACGCAGCGGCTGATGGCCGGTGTGGCGCGCATGCAGAACCAGTTCACCAGCCTGGAGCAGCCCGACCCGCTGACCGAGCGCGAAACCGAAATCCTGCGCCTGCTGTCCGGCGGCTACAGCAACAAGGAAATCGCCAACTCGCTGAAGGTGGCCGAGGGCACGGTGAAGAACCACGTGTCCAACATTCTTTCCAAGCTGGGCGTGCGCGACCGTACCCGGGCGGTGCTGAAGGCGCTGGAACTGGGCATTGTCTAGTCCGCATTCCGGCCCTCGGACGGGTCCATTTCGGGGTCGGATGACCGCTCGCGACCCTGTCGCGGCGCGGATGGCGTTCCTCCGCGCGAGCAAGTAACATCGGTCTCTTAAAGGCGCCGGCCGGCTCATGCGTGACACGATCTTCATGGATCTGACCGCATCGCCGCGGTCGGTGTTGCCGTGTTGCACCGACAGATGCCGGAGATCCTTGGAATGATGCGTGTTCTGGAATTCATTGTTGCCTTGTTTATCGTCGCCGTAGTCGGCGTCATTGTGGGCGTGGCCATGCCTGGCTCCGGCCACGTGGAGAGAGCACAGACGATCGGCAAGGACATGCGTCAGGTGTACGACCTGCTGGACAATTTCCGCCGCTTTCCCGAGTACTCGGTGCTGAGCGCCTATGATTCGCAGATCAAGTACGAGTTTTCGGGCAAGGCCTACGGCCCGAGCGCCGAAGTCAGCTGGACCAGCAATGACGCCAAGGTCGGCAATGGCAAGCTCGCCATCGCCAGCGCCGATCCGCAGTTCGACAAGATCGATTCTACGGCGCACAAAGCCACCATCGTGTGGAATCTGGACAACGACTGGCGCGGCACCGACAAGCATTTCACGCTGGATCTCGAGCGCACCGGCCGTGGCGACAAGCTGACCAAGATCACCTGGGCCTACGATGTGAAGTACGGCTGGAACCTGATCAACCGGTTCTCCAACCTGTACATCCACGGTTCGCCCGACTCGTTCGTGCAGTTCAGCCTGAACGACCTGCAGAACGTGCTGGCGACTGTGCAGAACATCGATTACGGCAAGCTCGATCCGACCATCCAGCAGACCCAGCCGACGCCGGTGCTGTTGGTGTCCTCGTCGATCCAGCGCAAAGACGGCCTGGAAGCACTCGACGATGCGACCAGCAAGGCCGAAGGCGTGATCCAGGCCGCCGCGAAGAAGCTGGGCGTGAGCGTGACCGGTCCGCGCATCATCTTCACCACCAACTACGGTGACCAGTCTTACACCTTCGACGTCGCCATGCCGATCAGCGCCAGCTCGATCACCATTGGCGGACAGAGCCAGCAGCTGGCTGCCGTCAGCGCCCCTGCGCTCACGCCGGCTGCCGCAGCCAGTGCGCCGGCAGCCGCAGGCACCGCCGCCACCAATCCGGACAACGGCGCACCGGGCACCCGTGACCGTTTGGGTCGCGTGATCGTCGACAGCGACGTGCGCGCCCTGCTGGTCTTCGGCGGCCCGACCCTGGTCGGCCAGTGGAGCGGCACGGCGGCGGGCGTACCGCAGACGCGCGACATGCTGAAGGCTTATTCGCAGACCCACGGCTACAAGTACGACGATGTGAACAACCGCATCTACGACATCGAAGCCAAGCCGGAAGTGAAGGACAAGGACGGCAATATCACCAGCTACGCGCGCTACGACGTCTACCTGCCAGTCACCGATGCGCCGGCGCAGACGCCGGAGCAGGAAGCGGGCATCAAGCCGCCGTCGTTGGACGATGCACCGGCCGCCAGCGGTACGGCTGCGGCCCCGGCCAGTGCGGCAACCGCCGCCAGCCCGGCGCAATAAGCCGGCGTTACCCGCGTCACCTCATCGAGGCCCTTCCCAGCGAAGGGCCTTCGTTTTTTGGAACCCCGCATCGTCGCTCCGTGCAAGACCGCGCCGTGTCGCGTCGAACTTTCGCGGATCGTTGCGGTACATTGCAAGATGGCGCCTGCGCGCCGTGCCGCCATGCCAGGACATGATCGAAACCGAACGACTCACCCGTTGCTATGGCACGCTCACCGCCGTCGATGAGCTGACCATTCGTGCCGAACCAGGTCAGGTGCTGGGCCTGCTCGGCCCCAACGGCGCCGGCAAGTCCACCGCGATGCGCATGATCGCCGGCTTCCTGGCGCCCAGCTCGGGCAGTGCGCGGGTGTGCGGGCATGATGTCAGTCGCGAGCCGCTGAAAGCCAAGCGGGCACTGGGTTATCTGCCGGAAGGTGCGCCGAGCTACGGCGAACTGACTGTGCGTGAGTTCCTGGTCTTCATCATCCGCATGCGCGGTATGTCATCCGACTTCGGCTACCGGCGCTTCGACGAAGTGATCGGCCGTTTGCAACTCGAGGACGTGCTGGAACAGACCATCGACACGCTGTCCAAGGGCCTGCGCCGGCGCGTCGGGCTGGCCCAGGCGATCCTGCATGATCCGCCGGTGTTGATGCTGGACGAGCCTACCGACGGCCTCGACCCCAACCAGAAGCACACGGTGCGCCAGCTGATCGACGCGATGGCGCGCGAACGCACGATCCTGATCTCTACCCATCTGCTGGAGGAGGTGCACGCGCTGTGCAACCGGGTGGTGATCATTGCGCAGGGCAAGCTGATGGCCGACGCCACCCCGGCCGAGCTGGAGGCGCGCTCGCGCTATCACGGTGCGGTCTCCTTCAGCGCGCCCGGCAGCGCGGTCGCCCAGGAGATGCTGGGGCGGTTGCCGCAGGCGGCAGCGATCGAAGTGGACCCGCTGGACGGCCGCATCACCGTGTTTCCCAAGCCGGGCGAGCGCATTCTTGAGCCGGTCGAGGTGCTGCTGCACCAGCAGGGCTTGGAAGTCTCGGAAATCCAGCTCGAACGCGGCCGGCTGGACGAAGTATTCCGGCAGATCACCACCGCTCCCGCGACCACGGAGAGCAGGGCATGAGCCCGGTGGTGGCATTGATGCGGCGCGAGCTGCGCAGTTTCTTCGTGACGCCAGTGGCCTATGTATTCCTGGTGATCTTTCTGGTGCTGGCGGGCTTGCTCACCTTCTACTCGGGTGATTTTTACGAACGCGGCCAGGCCGACCTGCAGCCGTTCTTCGTGATGCATCCGTGGCTATACCTGATCCTGGTGCCGGCCGTATCGATGCGCATGTGGGCTGAGGAGAGCAAGGGCGGCACGCTGGAACTGTTGCTCAGCCTGCCGATCAACTTGGTGCAGGCGATGCTCGGCAAGTTCCTCGCCGCGTGGCTGTTCATCGGTCTGGCGCTGCTGCTGACCTTTCCGATCTGGCTCACGGTGAACTATCTGGGCTCACCGGACAACGGCGTGATCCTTGCCGGTTACCTCGGCAGCTGGTTGATGGCTGGTGCCTTCCTGGCGATCGGCGCCTGCCTGTCGGCGGTAACGCAGAGCCAGGTGGTGGCCTTCATTCTCACCGCGGTCGTCTGCGTGTTGCTGTTGCTGGCCGGCCAGCCCGAAGTGCTGGATTTCTTCCAGGCAGCACTGCCACGCCGGCTGGTGCATGCCGTCGCCCATCTCAGCATGCTGCAGCATTTCGAGGCGATCGCGCGTGGCGTTCTGGACCTGCGTGACCTGTTCTATTTCTTGTTCAGCATCCTGGCCTGGCTTGGCGCAGGCGTGCTGGTACTCGATCTGAAGCGGACGCCCTGAGCGATGCGCCTTACGATTTCACGTCGCCATCGCCTGTTCGCCGCCCTGGCTTTTCTGGTGCTGGCCTTTATCGTGCTGATCCTGCTCAACAGCCGCTGGCTGGGCAGCGCGCGGGTCGATCTGACCGCCGACCATTTGTACACGCTGACGCCAGGCACCGAACAGATCGTCGATCATCTGCAGCGGCCGTTGCGGCTGACCCTATATTTTTCCGGACATGCCACGCGCGACCTGCCGCAGCTGCGCAGCTACGAACAGCGCGTGTACGAGATGCTGCAGGAGATCGTCGCCCGCTCGCATGGGCGGATCGGGCTGCAGGTGGCCGATCCGATTCCGTATTCGGACGACGAGGCCAGCGCCGAAGGCAATGGTCTGACGCCGCTGAACATCGGCAGTAACGGCGAGCGCGTCTTCTTCGGCCTGGTCGCCAGCGCCGTGCGTAGCGACAGCGAGCTGGCGACCGACGGCGACGACCATCCGCCGGGCCGCACCCTGGTCATTCCTTTGTTCGATCCGCAGCGCGAGAGCTTTCTCGAATACGACATCGTCAAACTGCTCTACGAGCTTGGCCAGCCGAACAAGCCGAAGGTCGGGCTGATCAGTTCGCTGCCGCTCAATGGCGATCCGCCCGGCAGCGACAATACCTGGGCGGTGATGCGCCAGCTCGAACAATTGTTCGACATGCAGATCATCGACCCGGCCAAGCTCACGCGCATTCCAGACGATGTCCACGTGCTGCTGGTGGTGCATCCGAAGCAGCTGTCCGATGACGCGCAATATGCGATCGACCAGTTCGTGCTGGGCGGCGGTCGGCTGGCCGTGTTCGTCGATCCCGATGCGGAAATGGACACCGCGCCTTACGTGGATAGCAACAGCGGCGTGATCGACGATCATCACTCCGACCTGCCGCGCTTGTTCAAGGCATGGGGCGTGTTGTACGACCCGGGAAAGGTGGTGTTGGACCGTTCGCGCGGCTTGCAGATCGAGCTGGTCGGCGGCAATAGCCTGGTCCATGCGGCCATGCTCGGCCTCGGCGGGCAGGAACTGAATCGCAGCGACGCGATCACCGCCAGCCTGCAGCGCATCAACGTCGCCAGCGCCGGCTATTTCGACCTTGCCGCGACGACTGACGCACGCCTCGAGCCGCTGCTGCAGAGCAGTGCAGATGCCGAAGTGGTGCCGACGCAGCGCGTGGTGGAGGCGAGCAGCGACCCGTCCTCGCTGCTGCAGAACTATGTCGCTGGCAACCAGCACTACGTGATCGCGGCGCTCTTGCGCGGCGCCTTCGCCAGCGCTTTTCCCGAACGGGCGAATCAGCGCGGTCATCTGACGCAGGCGCCGGCCGGAAGCGAGGTTATGCTGGTGGCTGATACCGACTTGCTCAGCGATCGCCTGTGGCTAGACACACAGAATTTCCTCGGCCAGCCGGTGCTCAGTCCGTTCGCCAACAATGGCGAGTTCGTCAGCAACCTGATCGGCAACCTGAGTGGACCTTCGGCCTTGCTGTCGATCCCCGGGCGCTCCAATTCGCAGCGGCCATTCACCCGCGTACTGGCATTGCAGAGCGCAGCCGACCAGAAATTCAAGGCGAAGGAACAGGAACTGGAACAGGAGCTCGATGATGCTCGCCGCCGCCTGGACGAACTGCAGCCCGCCAAAGGTGTGCGCACCGGTACGATCAACGTGGAGCAGAAGCGCGAGATCGAGCAATTCCTGCAGCGCAAGTTGGCGATCAGCAAGGAGCTGCGCGACGTGCAGCATCAGCTCAATGCGGAGATCGACGCGCTCGGCCTGCGCCTGAAGGTGCTCAACATCGTGCTGATGCCGGCCTTGGTGGCGTTGGCCGGCCTGCTGTACGGCTGGCGTCGCGTGCGCCGGCGGCAGCGTCACGAATGAAGGCGGCAATCTGACGCACGCGGCAGGGAATTGCGCACTTCAGGCCGCCGCGCGTTCTATGCTTCCGGATTGCAGCGTGCAGTGACGCTGGAACGGACGGGCAATGGCTGAAGTCGTAAAGTGGATCGTGCCGTGGGAATTCTCGTGGGTCTTCCTCGCGTGCTTCCTGCTGAGCGGCGTGCTCTACCTGCGCGGCTGCCGACGGCTGGCGAGCAGTCGGATGCCGGTCAGCTTAGGCCGGCGACTGGCCTTCTGGTCCGGCATGGCGATCATCTACATCAGCCTGCATACCTATTTTGATTTCTACGCCGAGCATGAGTTCTTCATGCATCGCATCCAGCAGTTGCTGCTGCATCATCTGGCGCCGCTGCTAATCATTGCCTCCTACCCGGGTGGCGTGCTGCGTGCCGGACTACCGCTGAGCTGGCGCATCCGTGCGCTGAAGCCGGCAAGACAATCATGGCCGTGGCGGTTGACCAGCGCGGTGTTGCTCAATCCGTTGGTAGCGACACTGACCTTTGTGGCCTTCATCCTGGTCTGGCTGATCCCGTCGATGCAGACGATGGCGATGCTGGACTGGCGCGTCTACCGCTTCATGAACTGGTCGATGGTGATCAGTGGCTTCATCTATTGGTGGCTGGTGCTCGACCATCGACCACGCCCGCCGGGGCGGATGACACCGGGGCTGCGCGTGTTGTCGCCCGGCATCACCATGACGCCGCAGATCCTCGCCGGCGCGATCATCACCTTCTCCAAGACCGACCTCTATCCGATCTTCGAAATCTGCGGACGCGCCTTCGAGTTCAACGTGCTCACCGGCCAGCTCGCCGGCGGCGTGATCATGTGGGTGCCGGCGGCGACCATCGAAAGTGTCGGTGGACTGCTGGCCTTGCGGCAATGGCTGCGCTTGTCGCGGCGCGGTCGCATCCGTCGCGCACCGGCGACGCGGCGCGAGGCCTTGCGCCGTTCTTCCACCGGCGTCGAATAGCGCGTCGTGCCAGAGTGAATCAGTGGCTGCTGACGGGTACCGGCGCGGCATGGCCCATGGTGTGGCCGAAATAGCCTTCGTCGGCGCCGACTGCATTGGCCGGTCGTGCCAGAAAATCCACGTCGAGAACGCTGCCATCGGCGAATTTCAGGCTCAGTTTCACCGTGTCGCCGGCTTTCACCGGATGGCTAGGGTCGCTGAGCATCAGGTGATAACCCGCCGGCGCCAGCGAGACCTCGCCGTGTGCTGGCACGTCGAGGCGGTCGACCATCGTCATCTGACTCATGCCGGCCGCCTGGGTGGATGTCTTGTGCAGCATCACGTCACTGTAGGCCGCGCTACTGGCGCCGCTGAGTGCGGCCGGCTGGTCGCTGTCGTTGTGCAGCGTCACGTAGCCGCCGGCGGGCAGGGCGCTTGGCAGCACGCGGATCCAGGCCTTGCTGGCCCGAATGTGTTCGGCCTGGTTCGCATGCACGGTACCGACCGCCAGCCACCCGGCGAGCAGCAGCAAAGCAAGCTGACGATGTTTCATGACGCGGCTCCCGTATCGAGCAGTAAGTGCAGATCGTGGACGAGCTTGTCCTGCGAGTCGTCGGGCGTCGCGAGTAGCCGCGCCTTGCCATCGCGATCGAAGATATAGATCGCCGAACTGTGGCTGACGTCGTAGTTGCCGTTGCCGCGATCCGGTTCGCGGGTGAAAGCGGAACGGTAACGCTTGACCAGCGCCTCGATATCCTGCGCCGAGCCGGTCAGGCCGACCGCACGCGGATCGAAGGCGTTGACGTATTCATGCATCACCGCCGGCGTATCGCGGGCCGGGTCCACGCTCACGAACAGAATCCGCGCATCGTTGGCGAGCGGCCCCAGCCGCTGCATGATCACGTGCAGATGCGCCAACGTGAGCGGACAAACGTCTGGGCAATGTGTGTAGCCGAAATACAGCAGGGTCACCTTGCCGTGGAAATCGGCCGCGCTGGCCGGCTTGCCATGGTCGTCGGTGAGCTTGAAGGCGAGATCGGGCATGTGCCCGGAGATATCGGTGAGCTGGGTCGGCAATGAGGCACTGCGCTGGCATGCGCTCAGCGCAAGCACCCCGACCACCAGCAACGCCAGCAATATCGACGGGAGACGGCGCAGCAGCTTCATGCGAATATTCCGGACCATTATCGATTCAGCATACGACAATCGTCGCGGCTACACCGTTCGGCCCCATCGGAAAATGACTGCATGCGACAACCTGTCTCGATCCGCGCCAGCCAACTGGTCGGCACCGCCGGCGCCAGCGCCGTGCTGTTCGGCGCGTTCGGCGCGCACGCCCTGCGCGAGGTGCTCGATGCACGGGGTGCCGAGCTGTGGCATACCGCCGTGCAATATCACTTCTGGCATGCGCTGGCCCTGACACTGGCTGTGCTTGCCGGTCGCGGTCGTGCCGGGACTTTTGCAATGGCTGCATTCGCGGTCGGCATCGTGCTCTTCTCGGGCAGCTTGTACGCATTGGCGCTAGGCGCGCCGCGTTGGTGCGGAATCATCACGCCATTCGGCGGCGTCGCTTTCATCGTCGGTTGGATCGCTTTGGCTATCGGCTTGCGTACGGTCCATCAGGACGGCTGAGGCCGGCCGGTGATTGAGCCGTTCGCGTCGATTCATCGGGGGTAGCGGGGTTGTCTCGTCGGCATTCAAAGGGTCAGCCTTGCAGCACACCATATGGTGCGTACCCGATCCGCGCATGGCTCGATTTACAATGCCGGTTTACGCCAGGAGCTTCCCGATGAAACCGTTCGGCACGCCGTACACCGATCATGCCGTTCGCGTCCTGCTGCTCGGCGCGGGAGAACTGGGCAAGGAAGTGGCGATCGAATTGCAGCGTTACGCGGTGGAAGTAATCGCCGTGGATCGCTACCCGCATGCGCCGGCGATGCAGGTGGCTCATCGCAGTCATGTGATCGACATGCTCGACGGGGCCGCGCTGCGCGCCCTGATCGAGCAGGAACGGCCCGATCTGGTGGTGCCGGAAATCGAGGCCATCCATACGCAAACGCTGCTCGAACTGGAACAGCAAGGCCTGCGCGTGATCCCGACCGCGCGCGCCGCTTGGCTGACCATGGATCGCGAGGGCATCCGCCGGCTGGCGGCGGAAGAGCTGGGCTTGCCGACCTCGCGCTATCGTTTCTGTGGCGATCTTGACGAATACCGCGAGGCAGTCACTGCGATTGGCCTGCCGTTCGTGATCAAGCCGGTGATGAGTTCGTCCGGTAAGGGTCAGAGCGTGGTGCGAACGGCCGCGCAGACGCAGCCGGCATGGGATTACGCACAATCCGGCGGGCGTGCGGGCAAGGGCCGGGCGATCGTTGAGGGCTTCGTCGAGTTCGATTACGAGATTACCCTGCTTACCGTGCAGCACCGCGATGGCGTGAGCTTCTGCGCGCCGATCGGTCATCGCCAGGAAGACGGCGACTATCGCGAATCGTGGCAACCGCAGCCAATGAGCGACGCGGCACTGGCCGAGGCGCAGCGGCAGGCGGCGGCGATCACCGCGGCGCTGGGCGGCTGGGGCGTGTTCGGCGTGGAGTTCTTCGTCAAAGGCGACACGGTGATCTTTTCCGAGGTCAGCCCACGCCCGCACGATACCGGCCTGGTGACCTTGATCTCGCAGGATCTCTCCGAATTCGCCTTGCATGCGCGGGCGATCCTCGGCCTGCCGATTCCGGCGATCCGCCAACTCGGGCCCGCGGCCTCGTGCGCGATACTGGTCGAAGGCGAGGGCGCCGCACCGCGCTACCACGGCATCGCCGAGGCGCTGGCCGAGCCCGACACGCAGCTGCGCATCTTCGGCAAGCCAGAGGTGAAAGGACGCCGACGCATGGCGGTGACTCTGGCGCGTGATACCGATATCGATACGGCGAAGGCCAAGGCGATCCGTGCCGCCAAGCACGTGCGCATCGACGTATGATGCCGTGCGGCCTGCCGCACCGTTCCATCCACCGCTATCCGACATGTGACTTGGGGAATTCCGATGCAAGCAGGCGGTTTTGCACATTGGCTGGTAGTGACCGTACAGATTTTCGCGGCGCTGTTTCTGCTCTTGCTGGCGCTGCTGGTCGTGGTCGTGGTGGTGACCTGGATTTCCGACCGCCGGCAGACGAGCAATGCGGTGTTGCGGAATTTTCCGGTGATCGGCCATTTCCGCTACGGCTTCCTCAAGCTGGGCGAGTTCTTCCGCCAGTACCTGTTCTCCAGCGATCGCGAGGAGTTGCCGTTCAACCGGGCCGAGCGCGTGTGGGTGTATCGCGCGGCGAAGAACGCGGAAAACACTAATGCTTTCGGCTCCACCCGCGACCTACGCGGCGAAGGCGTGCCGTTCTTCGTCAACGCGCCGTTTCCGGAACTGGACCGACTGCACGTGGAGCCGCAGCCGATCACCATCGGCCCATATTCGCGTCAACCCTATAGCCATGCCGCGTTCTTCAACATCTCGGCGATGAGCTTCGGCGCGTTGTCGGCGCCCGCAGTGCGCGCGTTGTCCCGCGGCGCTGCCAAGGCCGGCATCTGGATGGACACCGGCGAGGGCGGGTTGGCGCCGTATCACCTCGAGGGCGGTTGCGACATCGTGTTCGAGATCGGCACCGCCAAGTATGGCGTGCGCGATGTCGAGGGCAAGCTGGATGACCAGAAGCTGCTGGCGATCTGCGCGCACACGCAGGTCAAGATGGTTAGCATCAAGCTCGGCCAGGGCGCCAAGCCGGGCATGGGCGGCCTGCTGCCGGCAGCGAAGGTTACGCCGGAGATTGCCGAGATCCGCGGCATTCCGGTCGGCCAGGATTCGCAGAGCCCGAACCGCCACCTCGACATCGCCAATGTCAGCCAGCTGCTGGATGCCATCGCGCACATTCGCGAGCTGACCGGCAAACCGACCGGCTTCAAGGCGGTGTTGGGCAGCGTGGATTGGATCGGCGAGCTATGCGACATGGTGGCCCAACGCGGCATCGACAGCGCACCGGATTTCATCATCGTCGATGGCGCCGAAGGGGGCACCGGCGCGGCGCCGCAGACCTTGATGGAAGGCGTCGGTCTACCGCTGCACGAATCTCTGCCGGAACTGGTCGACATGCTGATCAGGAAAGGCCTGCGCGACCGCATCAAGGTGATCTGCTCGGGCAAATGCATCACCGCCTACGACGTGGCCTGGGCGCTGTCGATGGGCGCGGATTTCGTCAATTCGGCGCGCGGCTTCATGCTCGCGCTGGGCTGCATCCAGTCGCTGCAATGCAATCGCAACACCTGTCCCACCGGCATTACTACGCAGAATCCGCGCCTGCAGCGTGGCCTGGTCGTGCCCGAGAAGAGCGAGCGGGTATTCCATTACGCCAGCAACGTAATGAAGGAAGTCGGCATCATCGCGCACAGCTGCGGGGTGAACGAGCCGCGTCAGCTCAATCGCAGCCATTGCCGCGTGGTGGGCGATGACGGCCTGTCGGTGCCGCTGGAAAAACTGTTTCCGTATCCGGTCGTGCCGTCCACGGTCGATTCTTGAAACCGCCTCACCGTTGCTCGTATGGATCAACGGTGAGGCGGTTTGTCAGGCTTATTTAGAACGAACAGCCATAAGCGGCGTAGGTGGTTTTGGCCTGCGTCGTTGCGGCCGTACACTGGCTTGCCAGCATGGCTTTTGCCTGCGGATTGGCAGCGGCCTGCTTGAAACTGTCGCGCTGCATCTTGAATACGTTTTCCATCTGAGCGCGTTGTGCCTCGGGTACCTTGTTGGCCACGCAGGCCTGCACCTTGGTGATGTAGTCGTCGCACTCGGGGATGCCGACGCTATCGGCTGAGCTGACGGCTGCCGTGGTGGCGGCGGCTGCCGGTGTCGATGCTGGCGCTGGAGTTGCTGCGGGTGCCGCTGTCGCTGCCGGTGCTGCGGTTGCCGCAGGCGTCGGCGTGCTGCTGGATGCGGTGCTGTTGTCGGTTTTATTGCAGGCCGTCAGCACGGCAGCAAGGGCAAGTGGAATCAGTAGCGTGCGCTGGATGTTCATGAGTCATCTCCCTGGTGAATGGCCTTGTGGCCTGAGTTGTCGGGGAACCGAATGCGCTGCCGCAGTGCTCCGACGCCGTGTTCCAGATACCGTATACATGAACAGTACGCAAGCGATTTCGGAGTCGGATCCCGCTCGACACCAGTGCGCTAGCCTACCCACGGCTGCCAGCCGTCGGGTCGCCGTATCTGTAGCGGCTGGAAGTTCCGCTTGTAGTCCATCTTCGGATGGCCGTCGATCCAGAAGCCGAGATACAGCCAGGGCAGCTCGCGACGCTTGGCCAATTCCACCTGCTGCAGGATGGCGAAGGTCCCCAGGCTGCGCGCGGCTTCGTCCGGATCGTAGAACGTGTAGACCGCCGACACCCCGTTCAGGCACACATCGGTGACGGCGACCGCGAGCAATCGATCGTTCTTGCGCATTTCCAGAAATAGCGTGGGACTCCATGGCGCGGTGAGGAAGCGGCGGAAGTCGCCCGCGTCGGCCTCGTCCATGCCGCCGCCGGCATGGCGCCGGCGCAGATAGGCCTCGTAGAGAGCGTGGCGTTCGGGCGTATAGCCGGCCATCGACTCGACTACTTCCAGATCGCCATTGCGCTTGAGGCAGCGGCGCTGCGAACGATCGGGCCGGAAGCGCGCCACCTCGACGCGGCAGGGCGTGCATGCATGGCAGGCGGGACAATGCGGGAAATACAGATGGCCGCCGGCGCGCCGGAAGCCGCGCTCGAGCGCGAAGCCGTAGAGTTGTTCCAGCTGCGGTGCGGCCGGGTCGATGACCAGGTTCTGCGCCGTACGGTCGTCGTAATAGCCGCAATCATGCGGCAGGGTCTGGAACAGGCGGATGCGATCGGAGCGCATGGCGCCATTCTAAGCAGGTATGCGGCCCGGAGCGCGGCTAGATCACATGGAAGTAATAGCGCATTGCTTGGAACACGGCCACCCCGAGTACCACGAGCAACAGGAGCCGGCGCACGCGCGTCGGCGCGCTGGGCTGGTTGACCCGCAATTCGGGATTGCGTGCCGCCGCGAGTTCTTCGCCGTGCCGGACCAGGGGTTCGATGCCGATCTCGCGCATCAGCGCGCGCGCATTGGCGTAATCCTCGGCGCGGGTCACCCACACCTGCGGCCAGCTGTCGCGACTGTCCTGCCGTTGCTGCGTATAGCTGAAACGCTGGTAGCTGCTGCGCTTCCAGTTGGAGCGATTGCTTACGGTGCTCTCGATGCCGCGCTCGGCAAACAGGGCGACGACGCGATCGATGTTTTCGGAACGGGGCGAGGTATAGATCAGGCGCATGGACGGATTGTACTAGTCGCGGTCGCCGGGTGACCGGCGGCATCGTGGCGCGCTCAGGTTTCGCGCATGCGGATCAGGCCTTCCTGCGCGGTGGACGCCACCAGCCGACCGTCTCGGTCGAAAATCTGCCCGCGCGCCAGACCACGCGCGCCCTGTGCGGTCGGGCTGTCGCAGGAATACAACAGCCATTCGTCGACCCGGAATGGGCGATGGAACCACAGCGCATGGTCGAGGCTGGCCATCTGCACATTGTGCGAGTAGTACGAAATGCCGTGCGGCAGGGTGGCGGTGCCCATCAGGTTGAAATCCGAGGCGTAGGCCAGCAGCGCGCGATGCAGGGCCGGCGAATCGTCCACGCGTGCGGTAAGGCGGAACCAGATGTGCTGGATCGGCGGGCGCTTGACCGGATGGAGCTTGTCCTGCGGCCACACGTGGCGGAACTCGATCGGCGCATCCACGCCGAGCCAGCGCTGCAGTTTCTCCGGCAGCTTGGCGAGCTTTTCGGCCGGCAGCGGCTCCATCGGTGCGACGTCTTCGGGGGCCGGTACTTCGGGCATCGCCGACTGATGTTCGAAGCCGTGCTCGACGATCTGGAACGAGATCGAACCGTTGAGGATCGGCTGGCCGTGCTGGATCGCCACCACCCGCCGCGACGAAAACGTGCCGCCATCGCGAGTGCGTTCGACGTTGTAGACGATCGGCGCGTTGATGTCGCCGGCGCGCAGGAAATAGGCGTGCAGCGAGTGCGCTTCGCGCGCCGGGTCGACCGTATTCTGCGCCGCCGCCAAGGCCTGGCCCAGCACCTGGCCGCCGAACACGAACTGGGTGCCGATGTCGCGGCTCTGGCCACGGAATAGGTTGTCCTCCAGTCGCTCGAGGTGCAACAGATCAACCAGTTCGGCAACGTGATTTTCTAGCATGGTGGCGAGCGCCCGGCATTCGAGTCGAAACCGCAATTATAGCCGCAGCGTTTCAATCGCCCGCCGTTTCCTTGCCGGGCTGCAGGCGTTCGAGGCTGCTATCTCGTAGCACCTCCGACCAGGGAAACAGCGGGCCGGGATCAAGCTTGCGCGGCACCTGCTTCGCTGGATCGTCGCTGGCGGGCATGTGGGCGGTGTCGAGATCCTGGTGGCCGGCGATGTAGTGCAGGTTCGGGTAATCGTGGCGCAGCTGCGCCAACAACAGGCGCAACGCGGCGATCTGCGCGGCGCTATAGGGTTCGGTCATGGTCTGCCGGTGCGAATCCCACCAATGCGGGTAGCGGCCCAGGTTGATCAACTCGATGCCGATCGAGCGCGGGTTATAGCCGCGCACGTGGTTGGCCACGCGGTTACCCGGCACATAGCGATAGACCATGCCGTCGCGATCGATGTAGTAATGCCCGCTGTTGCCGGTGCCGTTGTCGTACAACGCCTTTTCGCCGTATTCGCGCGCGGTGGCGAGGTCGGGCAGCTCGGTGCAGTGGATCACCACCAGATCGACCGCCGTGGCGGCGCGTTCCGGCAATTGCTGCACATAGGGCAGGGGCTGGTCGTGGATGGCAAGCATCGGCGGCGGCGCGTCGTTCAATGAGGGCAGCCAGTCTCGCATGAGCCGGCCTCGCATAAGCAAATCAGACCGCGGAATGCGCCTGCTACCATGCACGTCCTGTTTTTGCCGTTAGTGGAGGCCACGATGCGTGGTCAGGTGATTCTTTCGCATGGTCTGGACGCCAGCCCCGCGGCGACCAAGGTGAGCGCGCTGGCCATGCTCGCCGAATCGCTGGGCTGGCGCGCATTCAAACCGGATTATCGCGAGGACGACGCGTTGGGCCATGCCGATTGCGTGCTGCCACGCCTGGCGCGCCTGCTGGCCGTGATCGATGCGCAGCCCCAGCAGCCACTGGTGTTGGTGGGTTCGAGCATGGGTGCGTTCGTGTCGGGGCTGGCCTCCCTGCAGCGGCCGGTGGCTGGCTTGTTCCTGCTGGCAACGCCGAGTGAGATTCCGGGTCATCCACAGGCGTTCGACCTGCGCAGTGACGTGCCGGCCTGCTTGATCCATGGCTGGAATGATGATGTCTGTCCGCCCGCCGGCGTGATCGCATTCGCCGGAAAGCGCAGGTTGCCGCTGCTGATGCTCGACGACGACCACCGGCTCGGGGCGAGCATGGCCACGATCGAATGGCAGTTCCGGCAACTGCTCGGTGCGTGGGAATGAGTTCGCCGACGATGCGCGCATTCTTCGCTACCTGTCCGAAAGGTCTGGAATATCTGTTGCGCGACGAGCTGGTCGCGATCGGCGCCCATGAGGTACGCGAGGCATTGGCCGGCGCGCATTTCTCCGGCACGCTGGAAACGGCCTACCGCGCCTGCCTGTGGTCGCGGCTGGCGAGCCGGATCCTACTGCCGCTGGCCGAATTCGACGCGGCCGACGACGACGCGCTGTATGCCGGCGTGCAGTCGCTTGACTGGTCGCAGCATCTCGCGGCCCACGCCACATTCGCGGTGGATGCCGGCACCGCGCAGAGCAAGCTGACGCATAGCCAGTTCATTGCACTGCGGGTAAAGGATGCGGTGGTCGATCAGTTTCGCCAGCGCGATGGCACGCGTCCGGGCGTCGATACCGATGAACCCGAAGTGCGCATCAATCTGCGCTTGCGTCGCGACCGCGCCACGCTGTCGCTCGACCTGGCCGGCTCGCCGCTGCATCGCCGCGGCTGGCGCGAGGTGCAGGGCGAGGCGCCACTGAAAGAGAATCTTGCCGCCGCCATGCTGTTGCGCGCGCGCTGGCCGGAGGTCTACGCGGCTGGCGGCGCCTTGCTCGACCCGATGTGCGGCTCCGGTACCTTGCTGATCGAAGGCGCGTTGATGGCGGCGGACGTGGCACCGGGTCTGCGTCGGGGATATTTCGGCTTTCTTGGCTGGCAACAGCACGACATCGCAGTGTGGCGCGGATTGCTCGACGAGGCGAACGGTCGCGCCGAGACCGGCCTGCGCAGTTTGCGCGCCGTGTTCTCAGGCAGCGATGCCGATCCGCGCATGGTGCAGACGGCCAAACGCAATGCGCAGGAAGCCGGCGTCGCCGGATTCTTTACCCTCGACCGACACGATATGGCGCACGTTGCGCCGCCGGCTGGCATCGGCTATGGGCTGGTGATCACCAATCCGCCGTACGGCGAGCGCCTCGGCGAGCGGGCCGAGATGCCACAGCTCTACCGCACGCTGGGCGATACCCTCCGTACGCGATTCACTGGCTGGCGCGCCGCCGTGCTGGCCGGCGATGCGGAACTGGGCCGCGCGATGCAACTGCATGCGGACAAGCGTTATGCGCTTTACAACGGCGCGCTGGAAACCTTGCTGCTGACCTTCGACCTCAAGCCGCGCGATGCAGCGGCGCGCGAACGCAAGCCGTTGTCGGCCGGCGCCGAGATGCTGAAGAATCGGCTCGAGAAAAACCTGCGTCATCTGCGCAAGCGGCTTACGCGCGAAGGTATTCACGCCTGGCGCGCCTATGACCAAGACCTGCCGGAATATGCGGCGGCGATCGACGTTTACGGCGACGTCGCCGGGATCGTGCACCTGCATATCCAGGAATACCGCGCACCGGTGGAGATTCCCGCCGACGTGGCGCGGTTGCGGCTGCGCGAGATCGCGCGGGTGGCCGGCGAAGTATTCGACGTGCCGCGCGAACAGATCACCTTGAAGACGCGCGAACGCGGCAAGGGCGGCTCCAAGTACGGCCAGTTCGATCAGCGTGGCGAATTCATCGAGGTCGAGGAAAACGGCCTGCGCCTGCTGGTCAACCTCACCGACTACCTCGATACCGGGCTGTTTCTCGATCACCGGCTGGTGCGTGCGCGTCTGCGCGAGCTGGCACGCGGCAAGACTTTTCTCAACCTGTTCGCCTATACCGCCACGGCCAGCGTCTATGCGGCGGCCGGCGGCGCACGTGATACCACCAGTGTGGACTTGTCGGCGACCTATCTGGATTGGGCTTCGCGCAACCTCGCATTGAATGGCTTTACCGGCGCAAGCCATCGCCTGGTTCAGGCCGACGCGGTGGAATTTCTGCAGCGCGAACGCGGCCGCTACGGGCTGATCTATGTCGATCCGCCGACCTTCTCCAATTCCAAGCGCGCGGACGATTTCGACGTGCAACGCGATCATGCGCAGCTGCTCAATGCCTGCGGCGATCGGCTGAGCGGCGATGGCGTGATTGTGTTCTCCAACAATTTCCGCCGCTTCAAGCTCGATCAGGCCGCCCTGGAAGGGCGTTTCCAGATCGAGGACTGGAGCGCGGCGAGCATTCCGTTCGATTTCGCGCGGCGCGCCGACATTCATGGTTGCTGGCTGTTGCGGCCGCATCCAGTGGCGTCGGAGTCTGCTTCCGGCGGCAATCCGTGGAGCACCGCGCGCATCAAAAATGAACGGTAGTTTGCGGGGAATTGTTAAAAACAAAACCCTTCAGTTCAAATTAAGTGCCGCGGGCCGATCATCGATTCCGCAGATGCAATGCGCATCCTTGGAGGTGTGTGATGAACAAGCGTATGAGTGGTGCTAGCAAGTGGTTGGCGATGAGCTTAGCGGTCGCGGCCGCGGTCTCAGCACCGCTGAGCGCCTCGGCTGGCGGCTGGGGCCGTGGTGGCTACCATGGCGGTTACGGTGGTTATCATGGCGGCTATCACGGCGGGTACGGCTATGGCGGTGGTTATTATCACCGTGGCGGATACTGGAGCGGCGGCCGCTGGATCGCTGGCGCGCTGGTTGCCGGTGCAGTCACCGGTCTGGTAGTCGATGCGCTGCGTCCGGCGCCGGTCTATTACGCCCCGCCGCCTACGGTGGTCTATACGCAGCCCGGCGTGGTCTATGAGAATGCCCCGGTAGTGCAGCGCCAAGTTGTGACGCGCACGGTCACCTATAGCGACCCCTACCAGACTCAGTACGTCCGCGACGACGGTTATTGAGTTGCTGTAGCGAGCTAGTTGCAAGTTCGAAGAGCCCGGCGCAAGCCGGGCTTTTTGTTGGACGGAAGCGCGAATGCCGTAGACCATCACAGCCGCGGGTACATCACAAGTTCTGAACGTGGCTTCCGGCATTGTGGCGGCCATACGTGGTCGCCATGTGCTCTTGGGCACGGTTGGCTGCATACCCATCCGGACCCTAGATAACGGCCGCAGTCCAGCCCATATTTTCTACGCATGAGTGACCTTCTTTACGTGGCATCGGCGCAAAAGGAATTGGCGCAGGAGCGGCTGGCGACGCGATTTGCTCGCATCCGGCAGCGCACGCTCGATTTGTGCGCGCATCTGAGCGCCGAAGATCTGATGGTGCAGTCGATGCCGGACGCCAGTCCAGGCAAGTGGCATCTGGCGCATACCAGCTGGTTCTTCGAGCAGTTCGTGCTGCGCCGGGATCCGGCCTATACGACACCGGATCCGGCTTGGCAGGTGTTGTTCAATTCTTACTATCAGGCCGTCGGGCCGATGCACGCGCGGCCGCAGCGTGGACTGTTGTCGCGACCGTCGCTGCAGGCCGTGCTCGACTATCGCAAGCGCATCAACGAGGGCGTACTGGAGACGCTGGCTGCCGACGATGAGACCGCCTTGGCGGATCTCGTTGAATTAGGCCTGCAACACGAACAACAGCATCAGGAGCTGTTGCTTACCGATATCAAGCACGCCTTCTGGTCCAACCCGTTGCGACCGGCGTACTCGGCCTTGCCCGATCCACCGGCGACTGGCGCACCGGTGCCCCTGCGCTTTGTCCATGGCCGTGAGGGCATCGTGGAAATAGGGCATGCGGGTGCCGGTTTTGCTTTCGACAGCGAAACCCCACGTCATCGCGTGCTGCTGCAGCCGCACGGACTGGCCAACCGATTGGTGACCAACGCGGAATATCTGGCCTTCATCCGCGAGGGCGGCTACCGCGAACCCTCGCTCTGGTTGTCCGACGGCTGGGCGACGGTGCAGGGCGAGAACTGGCAGCACCCGCTGTACTGGCAGGACGACCTGGCCAGCGAATTCAGCCTGAGCGGAGTTCGCGCGCTGCTGCCGGAAGCTCCGGTCTGTCATCTCAGCTATTACGAAGCGGATGCGTTCGCCCGCTGGGCCGGAGCGCGTCTGCCGACCGAGACCGAGTGGGAATCCGCCGCAGCCAGTTTGCCGGTCGATGGCCATTTGCAGGACGACGGCGATTTCCATCCGCGCCCGGCGAGCGGCCGGGCCGACGACGGGTTGCTGCAGATGTATGGCGACGTATGGGAGTGGACTGGCTCGCCGTATGTCAGCTATCCGCGTTTCCAGCCATTGCCCGGCGCCCTGGGCGAATACAACGGCAAATTCATGAGCGGCCAGTGGGTGCTGCGCGGCGGCTCATGCGCCACGCCACGAGACCACATCCGTGCTTCTTATCGCAACT